>JABAOF010008611.1_pt7 | contig 21828 bp, 25 predicted proteins | sample 7062171 | NCBI WGS metagenome assembly JABAOF01 (sample SAMN14538628, study PRJNA623070) | marine sediment metagenome | biome: marine biome [ENVO:00000428]; feature: marine pelagic biome [ENVO:01000023]; material: deep marine sediment [ENVO:00002113] | place: India: Gulf of Khambhat ...
CACGCCGACTTCGAAGTAGTCCTCGATCACCCGCTTTATCTTCCCCTTTGTGGCGCCTTGGTCGACGATCAGAGTCACTTTGCTCTTCGCCTCCACGTCGGTGACGGCCTTCTCGGTGATAAGGGGGAACCGAACCAGACTGTAGAAGCTCCGCGCAAGATCGACTTCAGACATTCAGACTCACCATCCGAATCTTGCCCTTCAGCCTCTCCTCTAGGAGTTCCACGGCACGTCTATCCCACACAGTCAGCCTACCTGGAACCCCACCCGGGGCGAGGTGGATTACGCTGACGTCAGCCGCGCTGACAAGATCCACGCCAAGGACGTTGCGGCCTGCCTTAGCGATGCCCTTGTCCTCACCGTAGATGATGAGGGGGCCTACACGATGTTTTAGCCTCCTCCCTCTCCAGCTAGCCTTTCCACCAACGGTTTTCACCGTGCCCCGCACCCGCATGATGTCTCCCATTAGGCCTAGGCGCTTCGCGGCCTCCATGAACTCCGCAGTTGTGGAGATATCCTCTATGGTCTTGGTTACGACAAGAGGTATGTGGAGTACCCCGTCGACGATGTGACCCCTCTCGGCGACCAGTNNNAGACCTCTCCTTCTTATTGATCTTTTTATAAATCTTTTTCTCGGGGGTGGTTACGTGGGGTTTCCTGCCACCTCTAGCCATTGCCACGATGGCTCCCCTCCCTCTATGTGGAGGGCTCTTAATCCGGGGAATCCTGGCTAGACCATGTCCTGTCCCGAAGTACTCGGCGCTCCTTCTCCTGCCCGCAAGGGGATCCCTTCCCTGAGGCTGTATTGTATGAGACTGTTGATGTACGAAGACTCGGTGTATGAGATCTAACCTGGGAGGAAGGGTGAAGACAGAGGGTAACTCCATTTTTCCGGTTCTCCTCCCTTTTGGGTTGTAAACTGGGACTTCCATCCTAGATGCCACCCTGGACGTAAACGATCTGAGGGGGATCCAGAGCCCTCATCGGCGGGCGCACCGTGTGCCTCATCCTAACAAGCCTCTTGACAGGACCTGGGATGGAGCCCTTCAAGATAACGTAGGTATCCTTCAATACACCATATCTATGGAGGGAAACGACTGGAGCTTCCTGCTCTGGTTTTTTGATGTCTAAGACCTTCACACCGTAGACCGTCCGCCGATGAAACCCCATCTGACCTGCTGAGGGGATAGTGTACATGGTGGCCGACGGCTTCCACGGGCCGAGGGCCCCAGGCTTCCTCTTCGTCTTCCTAGACTTTCGGGGGAGGATCTTTATGCCCCACCTCTTTACTGGTCCTTGAAAACCCTTACCCTTGGTCACGGCGGAGACGTCCAACACATCACCAGGCTGGAAGACATCCGTTATCGATATTTTCTTCCCTAAGATCGAGACCGCATACTCGAACCTTCTCTCGACTGGTACTTCCCCTCCCACCTCAACTTCGAAGACATCAGGGGTCTTCTTCGAGATCCCAGCGAGCCTGGGCTGCGTGGCAAATAATACACGGATCGCTCGAAGTCTCTCAATACTCTCCTCCAGCATCTTGAGATTCTTCTCAGCTCCCGCGTTTGAGACATTAATTATCCTCCTATTGAGCTCATCGGGAAGATCTTTGGCTAGGGCGGTTCTCAGGGCCACAAGGGAGTTGCCATCTGCTGATGGATGGTACCCCACCAAACCCACAGCGAAGAGGTCTGGTATTTCGACGACCGTGGCCGAGGCATAGACCTCCTTACGGTAGTGGATAGAGTGTTCGTCGTTCTCAATGTATAACAGCCCCGTCATCCCTGCCTTGTAACCCGCAAAGCCCAGCAGAACTGGTCTGTCGGAGGCAATTCGGGGCCAAGTCTTGATAGTTGGGACTAGTGACTTCGCTCTCTTCCGCGGGGAGAAGGCCAGTGACCCCCGCTTCGGCGCGTGTTTTTTCCGGTGACCCATGGTTGATCATTCTTCTGCTTTTGCAATGTTCTAATGGAGACGCTCAGTTATAAATATAGGGATATCGTGGAATTATTGGAAAAATGGATAAGGTTTCACAAACAATTTACGTTGGCTAATCTATAGGATTTCGCTTATCAGTGTCAACTAAATTTGATGGTTTATCTTCTCAGACCATTTAGTAGGCCGAGTGTAATGTAAACTGCCTCTTCGACTCGTATGGTCTCAGTACCCTGCCCAGGCACGGTGTTGACTACATAATCTCCTAACTCCTCCGGTGTCGCATCCTCTTCCTCCAGGATCTCGTAGATACCTCTATAAGGACCCCCGAAGACTACCATGGTTTCCCTGGAGATTGAGAGGTGAGCCTTCAAATCTTTATAGACCTCTGAGATTGATCTTCCACGGCGAGAGGTAAAGATCTTCAAAGGATATTTTATAGATCTCAGGAGCTTTGATAGGCTTTTTGTGGATACATGGATCCTGAATCCCCAATAATCGGGTACTTCAAACTTATCGACGACTTCGCCAAAGATCCGCTTCCCGCGCTTATTTTTGATCCTTACGGTTACGCGTCCCTGTAGCTCCTTAGAGTCCTCTATCCACACATCTTCGTCGAGACCTACGTACACCTGTTGCAGACCCTTCTTCCTCCCTACTACAACCCCCTCCCTCACGGAGCCGATCTCCATGTCCTCGACGGCTATCTTCTCTTTGTGGTGGGGGGTCCGTAGGGGGGGCAACATCCCTACATGCCTCAGCCCGGGTTCCCTTCTGTAGAGATGTTTTCTGAGGTATTGGGGAGTCTCAAGATAGCTTAACAACTTGAAGATCAGCCTCGATGCCCTGAGGTTAGGTGTATCCAACTTCTCTCTGTAGATGTAGATGTCTCCAACTCTGAAGATCGCGCAGGCTCTGGCGAGGATGCCTATAGACAAGCTCTTCTGGAGAAGGCTCTGATAGTTGGAGGTGAAGGTGTCCGGTATTGCTACGCTGAAGATGGTTGAAATTCGATTCCCTGTCATGACTCCATTGTTTCCTTACTGATCTCCATGAAGGGAGACAAAATAGACATGGGTGGCGCCTCCTTCAAGATGTCTTGTTTGAACGACTCAAACGCTCAGGAGATTTAACCCTTGACCACCGCCATAGGGACGAGACGGGCGACCTTTCTGGCTACCCCAACGCTGTGGCTAACATCGGCTACTTCGTCGACATCTTTGTAAGATCCAGGTGACTCCTCGGCCATGACTTTTATGCTGGCAGGCTTCACCACAATTCCTCTCTTGCCGAGAGAGGAGAGGATTTCCGACCCCCTATAGGTTCGAGTCGCTCTCTTCCTGCTGAGGAGTCGCCCGGCTCCATGGGCACTTGACCCGAAACTCCTGTCCAAAGCCGTTTCAACACCCACCATGACCCAGGAGCTAGTCCCCATAGTTCCGGGGATGAAGACGGGTTGTCCCACCTGACTGTATTCCTGTGGGATACCAGGGCTTTCCGGTGGGAAACTCCTTGTGGCTCCCTTTCGGTGGACGATGACTTTCTTCTTCGAACCGTTTACTTGGTGTTCCTCCAGCTTAGCGATGTTGTGAGCCACGTCGTAGACTACGTGGAGGCCTAGATCCTCAGCGGGAGAGCCGAAGACCTTCTCCATAGACTCTCTGACCCAGTAGGTTATGAACTGTCGGTTGGCCCAAGCGAAGTTACATGCCGAGGACATCGCCGCCAGGTAGTTGGCTGCCTCCCTCGACTTCATGTGGGCGTAGGCAAGCTCCCTATCAGGGAGTCGTATGCCCTCCCTATAGGCGTATCGGCTTAATACCTTGAGGTAATCACCACAGACCTGGTGTCCTAATCCGCGGGACCCCGTGTGTATGAGGACGTTAACCTGTCCTTCTTCCCTTATGCCGAAGACTCCTGCAACCTCATTGTCAAAGATCTTGTCCACCACATTTATCTCAAGAAAGTGGTTCCCTGATCCGAGAGACCCAAGCTGGGCGCTGCCTCTGGCCTTGGCCCTGTTGGAAACCTTCTGGCTGTCCGCCATCTTCATCTTGCCTTCCTCCTCTAGGCGCCTGAAGTCTTCTTCCCACCCATAGCCTCGTTTGATGGCCCATTGGGCTCCCTCCTCAAGGACACCTTCCAACTCCCTAACAGAGAACCTCAGTTTACCCTTGCTACCCAACCCTGAGGGGACATTTGAGAAGAACTCGTTCACGATCACCTTGATCTTGGACTTAAAATCCGACGCCTTTAGATCCGTTCTAAGCAGCCTGACACCGCAGTTAATATCGTAGCCGACACCCCCAGGACTTACCACACCCTCTTCGACATCGAATGCTGCCACCCCACCTATGGGAAATCCGTATCCTTCATGGCCGTCAGGAAGAACTATGGAGTGTTTGTATATGTTTGGAAGCTTAGATACGTTGGTGGCCTGATTCAGGGTTCTGTCGCTACGCATCTTGTTTAGAAGTGGCTTGCTGGCGTAGACCTTCACAGGTACATTCATGCCTGCTACTTCGCCTTTGGATATCTCCCAGACATGTTGTTCAACTTCTTTCAGGTTGATGGGCACTTCGTAACCTCCCTTATGAGAACTATGTATTTTATTCAGATTTAAGCTGAAGCCTTGATGGTTATATGTACTTCTGGATCACCTTTTCTAAGCCCGCCTCCCCAACAGCCCCCACAACTCTATCAACAGGTTCACCATTGAGGAACATGATGAAGGACGGGATCCCATAGACTTGATACATGGCTGCGACCTCGGAGTTCTCATCCGTGTTCAGTCTTCCAAAGGTTATCCTTGAGCTATACTTCTCAGCCAACTTGGCGAAGATGGGGTGCATGATTTTACAGGGCATACACCATTCGGCCCAAAAATCGATGAAGACGGGTCGCCCTGACTTTATCACTTCGGAAAAGTTCTTCTTATTTAGGATCACCAAAACATCCTTGGGTTTTTCACTCATTTTCTTCACCAATTCTCTATACTTCTTATCAAGGATCTTCTTCACAGTCTCATCGTCTTCTGTCAATAAGGATCGCCCCCGACAATATGCCTCACTATCGATTTTCTATTTTCATTTTTGAATTCTAGGTTAAGAAGAGGATCAGCCGCCTCATAATCCTCAATTTATATCGCTGATATTAAAATCTACTAGATCTATTAAGTATAGTGATATTTCGCCGGGATGGCCGAGCGGACTATGGCGCAGTTTCGACCTAGTCGAAGCGTCTGCCTTGAGAGCCTGTGGGTCTTCGGGCCCGCGTGGGTTCAAATCCCACTCCCGGCGCCAATGCTTCACCATTAGAAAGGATTGCTGACAGATTTTTTTCTTTTAATTTTACAGTAATAATTGCAAGACGTAGGTGAGGAGTATGGGTGTACTAAGTTATTTGAAGAACGCTTTAGCGAGGGTGGGTTTCATAATTTTAGGGTTTTTCGTGACTATGTTTGGATTGAGCGTTATTTCTTCAACTACTGACCATAATCTTTTATTCTTCATACTAGGTCTCGTGATCGTGGTGGTGGGCTTCTGTATCATATTTTATGCGTGGCATGGATTTCGTTTTAGAGTCTAGGCTAACTATTTGTCTACGTCAATTTCTATACGAGAAAAAGAAAAACCCGAGAACTTATGTGAACCCTTAAATCTCGGTTTGGAACTAGGGGGTAATGGTGTATGGCATGAAAGTCACTTGGTATGGACATGCATGTTTCCTCTTCGACATCTCAGGTAATCTTGTTCTCGTCGATCCTTTTTTCAAGGAAAACCCCTTAGCCCCTATCGGACCTGACCAAATCAAAAAAGTTGACGTCCTCCTCATAACCCACGACCACTTCGACCATCTAGGCGACGCTTTAGAGATATTCGAGAGAACCAACGCTAAGACCACGGGCACCCCCGAGTTAATGACGTGGCTCACAGAGAAAGGGGTCAAGAACGCCGTCGGCGCCAACATAGGTGGAACCGTCAGGCTGAACGACATATCGGTCACCCTAGTCTCGGCTGCCCACACCTGTCAAGTTGGAGTCTGCCTTGGTTTCGTCGTCTCCTCTGGCGATGAGAGTGTCTACCACGCCGGCGACACCAGCCTTATCTCAGATATGAAGGTAGTGGGAGACCTCTACAAGCCAAGGGTTGCTTGCCTCCCTATAGGAGGACACTACACCATGGACATCGATGCGGCGATGGAGGCTGTGAAGATGATCAAGCCTCAGTACGTCATTCCGATGCACTATGGTACTTTCGACGCGATAAAGGCAGATGTGAACCGCTTCGAGAGGCTTGTCAAAGAAAAGACCACAGCTAAACCCATTGTCCTTAAGCCTGGCGAAGAAGCAGAGATATAGTTCTTATTCTTCCCCTTTTTCATTGATAATTCCAATTTAGAGTCGCCTATTTGAATATCTATGAAGCCTTAAGTGTATTAGGTCTGTGACCCTAAGCGCTTCCTCAGAGCCTTAATTTGGACTCGTTTCCAAACACTATGTGGTGTCAACAGCCTGAAATATGGTTCCTAAAGGTGAAAATTAAGTATGAGAAGCAAAGGTATCCGTGACCTCCCCATAGTACCTCTCTCAAGACCTGCGATGAGAGCTATGTCTACACCAAAGACGTGGAGAGTCACCAGACCAGTAATAATGAGGGAGAAGTGCAACAAGTGCATGATATGCTGGCTCTACTGCCCAGAGGGGGTTATTCGAATGGATAGGGAGGGATACCCTCAGATCAACTACGAGTACTGCAAGGGATGCAACATCTGCTTCCATGAGTGTAGACCCAAGGCCATCAAGATCGAAGCAGAGGTCTAGAAAATGAAGACGACTCTCACAGGGAACGAGACGGCGGCTTACGCCGTTAAATTTGCTAGAGTTCAAGTAATAGCGGCCTATCCTATCAACCCCTCCAGCCCCTCTGTTGAGCTCATATCTAAGTTCGTCGAGGAAGGCAAGCTGAGGGCTGAGTTCATACGCGTCGAGAGCGAACACTCAGCGATGGCCGCATGCATAGGAGCCTCCAACTGTGGTGTGAGGACCTTCACCTCCACCTCCTCCCAGGGGTTGGCATATATGCACGAGCTGCTTCACTGGGCCTCTGGCTCCCGTCTCCCCATAGTTATGTACGTGGCAAACAGGGCTCTTGCCCCCCCTTGGAGCATCTGGAACGACCAACAGGACTCCATATCCCAGAGAGACACTGGGTGGATCCAGCTCTACGTAGCCAACAATCAGGAGCTCTTCGACTTCATTCTCCTCGCATACAGAGTAGCGGAGAGCAACGACATCCTCCTCCCCATCATGGTCTGCGCCGATGGATACTCGATGTCAGAGATGTTGGAGCCTGTGGAGATCCCGGATCAGCAGGAATTAGACGACTTCCTCCCCACCTACCAACCTCCCTTTACACTTTATGAGACCGAAACCCCTATCTCCCTCGGAGCACTCACCATGCCAAATAGATCTGACTCCGACTGGTACACAGAGTATAGGTTCCTCCAACAGGAGGCGATGGATAAGGCTAAAACCAAGATAAGAGAAGCCGCACAGGAGTTCAAAGAGAGATTCAGGAGGACATACAATGGGCTTGTAGAGGAGTATCGATGCAAAGACGCCGAGGTCGCTGTACTCTCCACAGGAAGCATCGCATCCCAGATGAGGAGCGTTGTCGACGAGATGAGAGAGAACGGTCTCAGCATTGGATCGGCCCAGGTGAGGGTTTTCCGCCCATTCCCGGTTGAAGAGATCACTGGGCTCGCCCAGAAGATAAAGGCCATCATAGTATTAGACAGGAACATATCAACAGGCTCCACGGGTGCCCTCCTTTCCGAGGTGAAGGCTTCTCTCTACGGCTCCTCCAATAGACCCTTAGTGAAGGGGTTGATAACGGGGTTGGGCGGTAGAGATGTGAATACAGATTCTATAAAGGCACTTATCGAGAGAACACTAGAGGATGTTGACAAGGGCGAGATTAAAGAAGATACCGAGTGGATCGGCCTGAGGAGGTAGGGATATGTCGATACTGAAGCTACCAGAAGAGGAATATATCTTACCTGGTTCGAGCGCCTGCTTAGGCTGCGGCCTAGCCCTAGCCCTGAGATACGCGTTAAAAGCCCTGGGAGAAAGGACTATACTGGTCTTGACGGCGGGGTGTGCAACGAGTATCGCAGGCCTCTTCCCCAAGAGGAGCTACAATATACCGAGCATGGATATAGCCTATGCGGCTACGGCAGCAGCAGCCTCGGGCATCGCGGCATCCCTCAAGGTCAAAGGGATAGAGGATATGGCCGTTGTGGGGTGGGCCGGAGATGGGGGAACCTATGATATAGGTATTCAGGCTTTATCCGGAGCTGCTGAGAGGGGATCAGACATGATTTTCATTTGTTATGATAATGAGGCCTACATGAATACGGGAGTTCAGCGCTCCAGCTCCACTCCTCTTGGCGCTTACACAACAACTACCCCTGTTCTCGGTAAGAGGCAACACAAGAAACCCATGCCCCTCATCATGGCTATGCACGGCATACCCTATGTCGCCACTGCCTGCACCTCATATCCCCATGACCTATATGCGAAGGTCAAGAGAGCGAGAGATCTCCGAGAGGGACTGAGATATGTACAAATATTCTCCCCCTGTCCGGCTGGGTGGGGTTACCCAAGCGAGAAGACTGTCGAGATGGGCAGGATGGCCGTAGAAACGGGTTTCTGGCCCCTCTACGAGTTTGAAGACGGCAAGCTCAGACTTACTGGCGTGAGTAAGAAGCATCTGAGGCCCCACGATAGAAAGCCACTTGGAAAGTATCTTAGAATACAAGATAGATTTAAAAAGTTGACGCCAGGGGACGTGGAGATCCTTCAGAGGAGTGTGGATGAACAGTGGGAGCTATTGGAGAGGCTGATGTGAGCTTTTCTATAATCCATCTCTGAGTGGCATTAGAGCTCCTCGAGCCCTATGCAGTTCTCCCCTTCTCCCACGCAGCCAATCACACAGTAAAACTCGACGGGTTCCTCGCCCACGTTCTTGAACTCGTGTTCCTCGTCGGCGGGTATATAGACAACATCCCCAGGTCCCACCTCTCTTTTCGTCCCTGCTGAGGTGACGAGAACCCTTCCCTTCGTCATGATGACCTCCTGCTCCCAGGGGTGTTTGTGTTTAGGCATGAAGCCTTCTGGTTTTATGACGAAGTATCGGAGAGCGAAGTTGTGCATGTATTCTGGGCCTCCAAGCCTCTTCTCCGAGATCCATCGGATGGTGACTCCGTCGGCCTTAACACCGTAGGCCTCTCTGACATCGAAATCCTCAATATCCAAAGTCTTTCTGACGATCATGGCTTTCACTAATCAAACTTTGATTGAAAGTAAATAAATTTTTCAAGTTTACGAGTGACACTATAGTAGCAATAGAAGAGGAGAACTAATCCGCAAAATGTCTTTTTTCATTTATGCAGGTTCGGCTCTTCCTACTGAAGGAATGTGTATTGAAATCACGACCATTTTCTTTGATTCCAAAGGTTCCAGACGAAATAATCTTTGATCGGTAGTAGGAAATGGATCCTCTCCAGGTTAATACGCCGCTTTATAACCCTCTTCAATAATTATGTGTATATGAACGTAATATTAAAATATTTTGAACTATATCACATAATTGGTTGATATGGGCTTCAGGTGGAGGCAAAGGCGGGGTAGGAGAGGTAGACTCCCGAAGCCGTTGAAGATAAGTAGCATTCCCTCTATCGACCGTTTTGTCCCTGTTCCTCAGCTAGACGAAGAACCGATACCCATGGACTTCTCCGAGTTGGAGGTCCTTCGTCTCGTTGACCTCGACGGCCTCACCCAGGAGGAGGCGGGTCAGAAGATGGGTGTTTCTAGAGGGACGGTCTGGAGGATCTTGACCGAGGCCAGAAAGAAAGTCGCGAAGGCTCTTGCAGAAGGTAGGCCTATTGTTGTTCAGCGATACGTCGAGACTAAATGACTAATTCAAAGAAGGTAATAGTTCCAGTTTAATCGTTAAGTATCTTCGGCTCATCTGTCACAACGATATGACGGTTTTCACTTCTAGTGCTTTGTCTAAGAAGGTGGCGTAACCCACCATGGTGACTCCGGGTTCGAGATCTTCTTCGGATAGGCCTCTGTTTCGGGCGGCCTCTTCGCAGACATAGATCTGAATCTTTTGGCTTTCCAAGGCTCTCTTGAACTTCTGACCGACACTCTCACTGATCTTCTTAGCTATCCCTCGCCTAGCTAGCACAGCGCCGTCGGTAAAGAGGAAGACACCTACATCGAGGTCCATGGCCTCGGCGGTCTCAGCTATGTACAAGAGGGAGGCTGCCCGACCCGACTCCTCGGGGCCCCAGCCATAGACGAGGAGGATATCCTCGGCCAACCTTCATACTCCTCCATCACAGGTTTCTTTGAAGCTAGCAGCCGGCGGAAAGGCAGAGGAGCTTTGGTAGGCCACTTATTTTACATATGATGCCGCGCGTCGAGCTCTCTCCTCTTTGAAAAAGCTGGTCGAGCTGTTCCGTTGACAGCTCCGTTTCTTTTCTAACTGTCTTTATCATGGGGAGGGTGCCCCACTTTTCATAGTACCCTCTGAAGAACCTTATTACATTCCAATGGCTCTCTTCTAACTCGATGCCAAACTGTTCCTTGGCGATGAACCTCGCCGCCTCTTCACTCCACTTATCCACATCCTCTATGAATCCATCCTCGTCAAGCTCGGGTTCAGTGACCATAGTTTACTCCTCTGCCTTTTCTCAGCTACTAGCCTCGGCGTCATGCATGTAGCTTTCCAATCTCTTCCTTTAGGCTGCTCCACATCGTTCGGAGGATGGTGACGTCGTGGCCTATCTCTATAAGGCGACATCCCATCTCGATGAACCGCTTGGCGTTCTCTACCCAAGGGTGGCCGACGCCTATAGCTACATACTTGCCGTTTCTTTCCGCTGCCTCAACAGTCTTTTTAAGCCCCTCCATCACCTTTGGATGTTTCGGCTGTCCTGGTAGCCCTAAGGAGACGGAGTAGTCAGAAGGTCCGAAGAGGACGAAGTCCAGTCCATCCACGGACATGATTTCCTCAATGTTCTCTAGGGCCTTGTAGTCTTCAATCATGATCGAAACAATGGTCTCCTCATCGCTCCATTTAATCCATTCTGGCCCACCGGCGGTTCCCCATCCTCCTGAAAAACTCAGGCCTCCGTATCCTCGGATGCCCTTAGGTGGGAACTTCGCAGCCCTCACAACTTCCAAGACCTCTTCTTTGGTGTTGATGTGTGGAACAATTACTCCGCCTGCACCTGCCTCCAAGGCCTTCCTCACGAGGTAGGGGTTGTCTCTGTCGATCCTCAGAAGGGCGACCACATCGGAAATGACAGCTGCTCTAAGCATATTCTCGACGCTCTCATCCTGCCTCCAGGCGTGCTCGTTGTCTATCCGGCAGAAGTCTAGGCCACAGAAGCCAGCGAGCTCCACCAAGGCTGGGCTGAAAGAGTATATACAGGAGCCGAGAGCCACATCTCCCTGCTCTAAGATCTTCTTCACCTTATTAGGTTTTCTAATCAAAGAAGCACCTCCAAATCTTACTCTATACTGATCTCAACATAAAAAGTATACCTGGACCACTTTACATTATTCCTGTAAGCTATAAGGGCAGACCGCAATGCAGTTCAAACATGAGTTGTAGTTTTCATTCCAGAATCGGAGACATCTCTCGGCATCTATCGGCCATTTCAATATCCCGGGATTGTTTGATACATTTCTTGGCTCTGTTGTCCCATCACCAAACGAGATGGCCTCTGTAGGACAGTGTTCGGCGCATCTCCTACACGTCTCACAAAAATCTGTGACTCCGAAGTCGATGGGTCTATCAGGGTTCAATGGCAGATTCGTGAAGATCTTGCATAGCCTAACCGAGGAGCCGAACTGCGGCGTGATGAGGAGTCCATTCCTTCCAAGCTGGCCTAGACCAGCAGAGATGGCGAGCGGAACACTTAACGCGGTGTCGTTGACACAGGGTATGGCGGTATATCCCAGTCCTCTGATGAATTCAGCAAGCAGAGAAGCGAGAAAGATAATCCGTGAGTAGCCGAGACCCGTGGCGGTTCCGCTCAAAATAGTGGGAGATGCCTTCACCAGTTCGAAGTCCATGGCTGTCGCCATAACAACGCAGAATCTCACATCTTCCGGGATGACGTATCTGTCACCTCTTTTCCCAGGTTGGTCCGTCGCCTCGAAGGTTATTGGCATATGTTCCTTTGTCGCCCTGTCATATCGGTGAGAGTAGATCCACCTTTGGTCGAGGTCGCAGATACCGACCAGGTCAGCACCGTAGGTCTCTGCCGCCTTCTTGGCTCTCTCAGATATCTCCATGGGCTCACCTCTCCACTTCTCAGATAGCTGCGGAGGATACAACTGATGGGCGAAGTTAAGGGGCTTCCAAGATAGAAGACCGCCGTCACCTACCTGGTAGTTGGAAGCCTGTTTGGTGGTCAGCGTCCGGGAGCCCCTTACCAAGGCGTAGTCCTCAATCTTGAAACCATTTTCTTCTCTTCTCATTCGTTCCTTCAGGCCTTCCTTCGCCTCTTCTTTGGTCAAACCGGAGGCAGCCTGAGAATCCCAGGTTGATCTGGCAAGCATCTCGCATTTCTGGTCGAAGCGCTTATAGATTGGCTCGATCACGTAAAGATCTTCGATCTTATCAACGCTCCTCGACTCTCTACTAGGCATCAACAACTTCCTCCCACTGATCTTGTTGGCACTCTAGGTTATAACTTCTTTGATGAGACCGAGATTTGATTTACCTTTCTTTAATACGGTTATCACTGTGAAGTTTACATAGTGGTGAAATATGGACGAAGAGGATGTTGAGAGGAGAATTTTTGATTTAGTCAAGACCTACTTAGAAGGTGAAAGTGTATCAGGCCTTGATCACACGTTGAGGGTTCAACGATGGTGTGAGCTCATCGGAAAGGTGGAGGAGGCTGATCTCCATGTGCTCCGTGTCGCCGCCCTTTTACACGACGTCGGAGTTCCTTCAGTTGGTAGGAAGAGACACTTCGAGGAAAGTGCTTTAATGGCTGAGAAGCAGCTGGAGGATATGTCCTTTCCAAAGGAAAAAATAGATCAAATAGTACATGTTATCCGCGCCCATAGCAGGTTCGGTGGACCCAAGCCTGGAACTAAGGAGGCGAAGATTCTTTTCGACGCCGATGTACTTGACAGCATTGGCGCAGTAGGTATTGTTAGAGCCATAGGCAGAGGATTGGTGGAGAAGACCTTCTCAGGCGACGTCGACGAGGCTCCACAGTTACTCAAGAAGGTGATTGCAGATAGCGAAGGGAAGTTTCACACCGAGGAGGCGAAGAAGATCGGAGCTGGCTATCTTCGATTTATGGAGAGATTCTTGGAGAGACTCAAAGGAGAGCTTTCAAGGTCTTCACTTCTCTAGGTCACTTCTTGATTTTGATCTTGATTTCGACTTGCCAAGTGGTCTAGAACATCGTGATGAATGAGACGCCTAACACGATTATGAAGGTTCCGGCGGCGAGCTTGAGGGATATGGTCTCCAAGTCTTTTAAGTAGACATAGGCCAGCAGAGCAATGAATAGGGGTTCTGTGTCTACTATCGGACTCACGACGGCTACATCTCCATATCTGATGGCGTAGTATGCACAGAACCAGGCCGCACATATACACACACCAGACTTCCAGAAAAGTCGAAGGTTCTTCATATTGAATGATAGAGATCTCTTTACGTATGTTGAAAGCCTTGGTAAGAGAGCATAGAGGCTGAGAGCAGCGATATAGCTTAGGCACGCACCCATGATAGGCTCATCGTATATGTTTAACCCCATCTTTCTGATGATATATGCCCATCCCAAAAACATGGCTGCCAGCAATGGCAAGATCATACTCTTCTTTGATATTCTTCCTGAGTTGATCTTGGCGTTTTGTGTGTTTCTCTCCACCAATACAGCGCCAGACACGATGAGAATGATTCCCATCCAAATTCCCAATGTCGGCTGCTCGTTGAGGAGGAAAATGGCGAATAATGAGCCAAATATTGGATACGTGGCGAAGATGGAAGCGTTTATTGAGACTCCGAGCTTCTCCATACCCTTAAAATAGCACAGTCTGACTAGACCTGGAGCGAGCACACCAGCCGCGGCAAAAAGCAAGACTCCAGTTAGGTTTACATCATCTATTGGTACAACAAGAAGGACAAGGCTGAGGAAGATGACAGCTCCAACAGCCGTGATGATAACGGTCGCCGATAGAAAATTCGAGTCAACCAAACTTCTTCTGGCCAAGATGGCTCCCAAAGCGAAGAAAAAGGCTGCTGAAGCGGCCAACATTACGGCTATCAACATATTTAAACTAGTAGAATTACTTGTCATAATATGGAGATATATGATTTCGGCGCCAAAATTATCTCACTTCAATTCCTCTTCTTCTTAAATAATCTTTTACTGTTTGTATTGGTACTTCTCTTCTATGAAAAATACCTGCTGCAAGTGCAGCTTCAACATCAGTTTTTATAAACACGTCATAAAAATGTTCAACACATCCAGCACCACTTGATGCGATTACAGGGATTCTAACGGCATGTGTAATGTCATGTATTAGTTCGGTATCATATCCTAGGTTTGTGCCATCCCTGTCCATGCAATTTAATAATATTTCACCTGCTCCGAGTTCTTGGCATGCTTTTGCTAATTGAAAAGCATCGATATCTCTCCCCTCTCTTCCGCCTTTAACTGTGCACTGATACCAGCAATACTCCTCTCTATCTGGACCGGGAATACTGGTTTTTATTGTGTGATGTTTAACTTCATCCGGAGACCGCACATAAATCCTTCTAGGATCTATAGAAACAACGACTGCTTGCCTGCCATAAACTCTAGATATTTGCTCAATCGAGCTTTTTCCTGTTTTCTCACCCGTATGTAGTAGCTGCTCTGCAGCATAAACAGCGTCGCTTCCTATGGATATTTTATCAGCGCCTGACCTAAAATATTCAGATGCAACATCCAATGCAGAGTATTTCCTGCCATCAGAATCGGTGTATTCTCTTATACCGCCTCCTATTGTCAAGGGAACAAAAACATTTTCAGAAGTTTTTCTAAGAACTTCTAACATAGGCATATCTTTCAACGGGAAATCTCGGAAACCAGTTATGTTAAGAAAGCATATTTCATCAGCGCCCTCTTCAAAATATCTCTTTGCCAGTTCCACAGGTTCTCCAAGATTCCTCACACTTCCTTTTTGTCTTACATCATATCTATGTCCCTTGGTAACAACGAGGTCGCCTTCATCATTTGTTCTTACATCTAAACAAGCAACAATCCTTTTCGCAAATCTGGTTTTTTCTGATAGCTTAAAATCTACACTATCAGATCTTATATTATCAGATGCAAGAAAATTTTGTAGGATTCTTAATCCTGCTGGACCACTCTTTTCAGGATGAAACTGAACCGCGGAAACATTGCCTCTTTGAACACCGCTGACAAATTCTCCTCCATAATCAGTTGTTGTGAGAATCCATTCAGAATCTCTTTCATCCGGGACAGGGTGGTAAGAGTGAACAAAATAAAGTTTTTCTCCATTATATCCAGAAAACAATCTTGAAGCTTTACTTTGCTTTACACCGTTCCAGCCAATATGAGGAACAGATAAAGAATGATCGTCAAAACTTTTTACCCAACCTTTAATAACTCCCAAACCAGGAACTCCAGGGGATTCTTCGCTGCCTTCAAACAAGGTCTGCAGACCCAGACATATACCCAGGAAAGGCCTTCCTTCTTCAATGTATTTTTTCAGTACTTCAACATATCCATTTTTATATAACATCTCCATTGCGCTTCCAAAACTCCCAACACCTGGGAAAATGAGTTTGTCGGCTTTTACAACATCTTCTGGGCTGGAGACATCTCTAACATCATAACCAAGTCTTCTTATAGCGTTTCTAACACTTCTTACATTTCCAGCTCCATAATCGAGCAAAGTTATCATTATTGACATAAAATTAAAGTCCCTAAAATAAAAAAAGAGGGGGGTGATATATTCCACACGCTTCGTCTAGTTGATGCTAAAGCATTTGTCGAAGTTGCCGAATCCACTCAAAAGACGACCGTCGTTTGTCTAACTTATTTATTCACTGAATTATCTAGAGTTTTTCAAGTGAGATTATCTGTTACCCAAGACCGTGGTGAGCAGAGCATGGTAAGTTGGAATATAGTAAATAAGAATGTTGTTATCATAGTGCTTCTTTCTGCTCTAGTCATTTCTGTGTTCTTTAACGTTTCCTTGCTCTTGCAGCCCTCACCCTTGATAGGAATTGTTGACCATAAGAAGATAGGGCAAGGAACGGATAGAGCTGGACAGCCTGTGACTTGGTATACGGTTTCGCTATGGCTTGTCACAGAGGATGAAGTGAACGGTTATGCTGTTGGTGAGACCTTCGCCTACATTGTTGATGAGGAAGATTATGGCCAAATCGAGGAAGGCGACGTGGCTAAGGCTATTCCTCTTCGAGACTTCAAGATAGACATCGTGGAGATTGTTCGCAAGACAGAGCCATCGATCTCAATAGTCAGGAGTGATGGTAAATGTGGCGACTTGGAGAAGCCACTCCTCGCTTTCGAGAGGGAGGGTGAAAATGTTATCCTTCGATATCTCGAGTCGGCTAATGTTCCATGCTACCGGCATGTTATTGATAAAAGCGTCATACTTGAGAGATGGCCTCCCATAATAGACATTACCCTTAAACTCGAATCTACTTCAGATGTATGTGTTGAGTGTATAGGCACGATCGAAACGGTCCTGCGTGTTGGACCTGTTCCAGATGGAACAGAAATAACGGTGAACGGCCTGAGCGTTACGGTATGAAATGAAAAGACAGGTACTCTTGAGATGGTTAAGAATCAACACTTTCTTTTTTTCAGCTGCCTTTTTCGTGGCCTTACTTTTGGTGTTGCTGTTCCCCTATACGATGTTCGGAATCGTTAGGAGTTGGGGAGCAAGCAGCAGATATATTGCATCAACTTTACTGGGAGAAGCCTCATCTAAACATTTCCTTTTCGTCAAGGTTTTAACATGGAATTGTCTTGTGACAGTTCTTTTTTTCATAGTCTCACTATTCTTCTTAGCTCCCTTAGTAGCAGTGATGATGGGAACTTTTTATTCCCTTGGTCTTATGAGTGCCATCGACCACTTTTTAAGAGGTGAGATTTGGTATCCTCTGTGGTCTTCGCCAGTCTTGATCAGTATAGAAGCATCTTTCATTCTTCTGACAATAACATTCGCATCATCATTAGCTACTGAAATTTTCGGTGTAAAACCCGAAAGAAAAGATGTTGTGGTTTTCTGGAGGAAGAACTGGAAAAAGCTACTTCCTGAGCAAAAAAGAGCTTGGAAGGATGTATTTGAGGAAAACAAGAAAGATTTTATTTTATTCATTTTAGTACTTTTAGCTTTACTCTTGTTTGGAGCATGGTTTGAAGCAATAATTTGATTTGTGGTTTTTCACATTAAAGCACTTTTTGTGATTTTACTTAGAGATATTCATCGACACTTGGAGTCAAGAAAGTTTGAGAGATGCTTTACTGTTCTCTCCTCTTCGATGCTCGATTATGAACCCTTTTTTCTCAAGTAATTTGATTACTTTGTAGTTTTCTCTCATCATTTCGCCGTAGATGGCTTCAATTTCTTTATCCTTTCCTATTTCAATGATATAATCCATTAACTTTGAGCCTAATCCATGTCTCTGCCATGGATCACCCACGGCTACGGCGAACTCTGCTCTCTTCTTGTTGGGCTCTATGTAGAGCCCCACGACGCCGATGAGCCTCTTCCTTCCGTTTTCAGTTAGTTCTGCGACGATGCCTATTTCCCTATCATAGTCGATGTTGCAGAACCTGATTAGGAAATCATGAGGCATTTCCTTGATGACTTTAAAGAAGCGGTATCTCATCGTATCCTCTGAAAACGACTCAAAGAGTTCAAGGATGAGAGGCTCATCTTCAGGCTTAACCGGACGGATAAGGACAGATCTTCCATCCCGCATATTCCATCTCGTCTCATATCTCTTGGGATAGGGTCTAATGATCAAATGTTGATAGGGTTTACTCGGTTCCTCGCTGAAGAAAAGGCTCCTGTCTATTAGGATGCGGGCGTCGAGAGCGATAGCCTCGTTTTCGTTGACAAAAAGTGGATTTATATCTGCCTCTTTAATTTCGGGGAAATCAGCTATCAAACGTGAAAACCTGACTAATATCTCTTCAACAAGTTTTAGGTTGGCTTTAGGCATGTTTCTATACCCAACAAGGAGTTTATATATCTGGGTATCCTCCATCATCCTCCTCACGAGGACTTGATCCAGTGGTGGAAATCCAATAGATACGTCTTTAAACAACTCGACACCGACGCCTCCCATCCCGAATAGTATCACCGGTCCGAAAACTGGATCCTTCTTAGAACCTATTATCAACTCGTATCCAGGCTTGCTAATCATTGGTTGAACCGTCACCCCCTCAATTACTGCGTGGGGATTATGTTCCTTGGCCCGATTAACTATTCGTTCAAAGTGTTCTCTAACCTCTGACTCTGATTTGATATTCAAGGCCACTCCCCCTGCGTCCGTCTTATGTAGTATTTGCGAGGAGAGAATCTTCATTACAACTGGAAACCCTATTCTAGAGGCTATATTAGACGCATCACCTGCTGTTTTTGCAACATATGACTTTGCGGTAGGGATATCATATAATTCGAGAAGCTTCTTTGACTCTGGCTCCGTGAGAATGTCACGATCGTCATGAGTTATGTTCCTAAAAGGACATAACAGGAATGTTTGAATGATTTCTCTAGGGATATATCGGGAATGATCCGGCAGCTCTTCAGGGGTCTCATAAAGGAGGTCAAGGTTTTGTGCGTATTCATACATATACATAAAGGTTGAGATAGCTTGCTCAGGAGTGTAATAGGTGGGTACGCTGTTTCTCATTAATAAATTTCTCGCCTCGCCCACATCCTCCTCGCCCATCCAAGATGTCAGGATCGTTTTTTGAGTCTTCTTTGAAAGCTCGGAAACAACTTTAGCGGTGGCAACGGCGTCTGAAGCTCCTTGCGGCGAATAAATCACGATAAGTCCATCGACATTCTCATCCTTTATGCAAATGCCAACTACCTCCTGAAATCTCTCTGTGGTCGCATCTTCACCGATGTCAATAGGGTTTGACACCCTTCGATAGGGTGGCAAAGCTTCCTTCAGTGCAGAGTGTGTCTCCTCACTTAGCGGAGCAAGCTTCCCGCCCTTAGATATCAAGGCATCTGTGGCCATCACTCCTGGTCCTCCGGCATTCGTAATGATCACGAGATTTGGACCTGTTGGTCTAGGTTGCATCGCTAAAGCCTCTGAACAGTTGAAGAAGGCAGCTATTTCATCGACCCTGATTATTCCTGCTCTCCTAAAAGCTGCATCATATATGGCGTCTTCACCTGTAAGGGCACCGGTATGCGATGCAGCGGCCTTGGCACTCTCATGGAATTTACCTGATTTTATTACGATTATGGGTTTTGTTCTCGCGAAGTGCCTCGCCGCACTCATGAATTTCTGAGCATCTGTTATCGCCTCTATGTATAGGATTATGCTTCTCGTTTTGGGATCGGTTCCAAAGTAGTCGACAAGGTCTCCGAAATCCACGTCTAGCATGGTACCAACAGAGACAAAGTTACTGAATCCAACGTTTTTACGGATCGACCAATCAAGGATAGAGGCGCCCAAAGCCCCGCTTTGAGAGATAAACGCTATATCTCCTGGTTTAGCTATCTTATTGGCAAAGCTTGCGTTTAAACTAATGCTCGGCCTCATCACTCCAAGACTGTTTGGACCGACGATTCTGATATTGTACTCTTTCTTCTTCTCCAAGAGTTTGTCTTCAAGAATCTTTCCTTCGGTACCGATCTCTCTAAAGCCCGCTGAAATAATGATTACCCCAGGGATATCAGCTCTTCCACATTCTTCCACGATGTCAGGAACGGTTTGAGCAGGCGTTGCGACAACAGCGAGATCAACCCTCCGAGGAAGTTTGTCTACGCTTGGATAAGCCTCAATACCCTGAACACTCGACCTTTTAGGGTTAACTGGATAGACAACTCCTTTAAACCCAACGCCGACGAGGTTCTTCAACAACCTAAAACCTACTGAGTTCTCTCTATCGCTGGCGCCGATCACTGCAACGCTACTGGGATCGAAGATCTTGTCTAGGTTCTCAATGCCCAATTCCGACACTTTTCTTATGAAATGCTTTAGAATCCTTTATCTACCTGAGTTATAGTAGATTTCACATACATATATTCTCTGTCATAAATATATATCTTGGCGATATCTTTGGTGAATTAACATGGAACCCACGAGAAAAAAAGTCGAAGTACTACTAAAAGAGATGAGAGTTTTTTTTCCTCCAAAGGAGTTTGTTGAGCAGACCAATGTGAAGAGATGGATGGACGAACATGGGATAAAAGATTATGAGGAACTGCTTGATAGAGCTAGAGATTTAGAGTGGTTCTGGGGTGAGTTGTCCAAAGACCTGGTGGAGTGGTACAAGCCCTATACAAAGGTTTTGGAATGGAGGAAACCGTGGGTTAAGTGGTTTGTGGATGCAGAGTACAACATAGTGCATGACGCCTTAGACAGACACGTGGAGACCTGGAGGAAGAAGAAGGTTGCCTACATCTTCGAAGGTGAACCCGGAGACATCAGGAAATTAACTTATCATGATCTCTACGTCGAGGTAAACAAGCTCGCCAACGCGTTGAAAAGCCTTGGAGTTAGAAGAGGTGACAGGGTCGGAATATATCTGCCGATGATTCCAGAGCTCCCCATAGCCATGTTGGCCTGCGCCAAGATAGGAGCCATCCACAGCGTCGTCTTCTCGGGTTTCAGCTCCATGGCCTTCAGAGACAGAGTAAACGACGCCGAGGCAAAGGTTGCCATAACTTGTGACAGCTTCTATAGACGGGGAAAAACCGTTCCGTTGAAGACACAGACAGATGAAGCCTTAGAGGACGCGCCGACTGTCAAACACGTCATAGTCTACAAGCGCACAGGTGAAGAGATACCGTGGAAAGATTATAGAGACCACTGGTGGGATCAAATCACAAAGGACCAGTCACCCGACTGTGAAACAGAGAGAATGGATGCAAACGACATCCTGTATATACTGTACACTTCAGGTACAACTGGTAAGCCGAAAGGAGTGTTACACGCCCACGGAGGCTACGCCGTAGGAACCTCTGCGACGCTTAAATGGACCTTCGACTTAAAAGACGAAGACGTCTGGTGGTGTGCAGCAGATATAGGATGGGTGACCGGTCACAGCTACATCGTTTATGGTCCCCTGATTCTGGGGACAACTTCAATCATATACGAGGGAGCACCAAACTATCCAGAACCAGATCGTTGGTGGTCGATAATCGAGAGACACGGAGTAACGGTTCTATACACAGCTCCTACAGCCATCAGGTTGTTTATGAGATACGGTGAAGACTGGCTCAAGAAACACGACCTAAGCCATCTGAGACTACTAGGTTCGGTAGGAGAACCCATAAACCCAGAGGCCTGGATGTGGTACTATAAATACATCGGTGGAGAACGCTGCCAGATAATGGATACCTGGTGGCAGACAGAGACTGGAACTTTCTGCATATCGCCGCTGCCNNATCGTAAACGAGGGCGGCAACCTAGTCCTACTCTCTCCCTGGCCGGCTATGTTCAGAGGCATATACAAAAACCCGGAACGATACGAAACTCTGTACTGGTCTGAATACCCCGACGCCTACTTGGCGGGAGACATAGCTCGAAAAGACGAAGACGGTTACTTCTGGAT
>JABAOF010002714.1_pt1 | contig 21823 bp, 18 predicted proteins | sample 7062171 | NCBI WGS metagenome assembly JABAOF01 (sample SAMN14538628, study PRJNA623070) | marine sediment metagenome | biome: marine biome [ENVO:00000428]; feature: marine pelagic biome [ENVO:01000023]; material: deep marine sediment [ENVO:00002113] | place: India: Gulf of Khambhat ...
GTTTAAAAGCGTTGATGAAATCCTGGACTTTGCGATTAAAAGTGAAGAAAATGCTTATTCGTTCTATAAGGAATGGTCCGGGAAATTGGAGGATAAATCCCTGGTAACCGTATTTGAGGACCTGGCCGCTGAGGAATTAAAACACAAAGAGTTCATTTTGGGAGTTAAGAAAGGGGCCACCTTACAACCGTCGGAAAAAGAAATAATCGATCTTAAGATTTCCGACTATATAATGAATGTAAAAGCTTCCACAGACATGGATTACCAGGAAGCGCTAACGCTGGCCATGCAGAGAGAAAAAGAGGCCTTCAAGCTTTACAGTAATCTTGCTGCCATGGCAGCGGATGAAGGCATGAAGTCAACCTTTAAGGCCCTGGCCCAGGAAGAGGCCAAGCATAAGCTGCGCCTGGAAATCATGTACGACGACGATATCCTCAAAGAAAATTAGTTGCCCAGGTTGCAGGTGCAGGTTAAAGGTTGCAGGTTGCACAGTGTATGTTGCTGCCTGCATATCATCTTTACCATTTCTGTTGTGCCCTATTGTAATTTTTTGTTTTTTGTTTTATAAACTGATTGTTATTATTTTGTTTGACTATTAAAAATGAGCGGGCATGAATTTCGGAAATGGATTGAAGCCGGGTACAAGAACTACGGAGAGGATCCCTGGTTTTTTATCCGGGAGTTGGCCCAGAACAGCCGGGACGCCGGAGCTGCTTCCATTCATGTCCGGGTAAAAACCACCCTGGGGAAAGAAGAAGTTCTTATTTTTGAAGATGATGGCAGCGGCATGTCTTATGCTCATGCGGTGCGTTATTTATTTCGCCTGTATGCATCCAGCAAGACCAGGGAGAAATATGCTGCCGGAATGTTTGGCATCGGTTTCTGGACCGTATTGAAATTCAATCCCTCCACTATTATTATCGAATCACGGTATAAAGATGAAAAATGGGGGGTTGTGGTGGATGCGGATTTAGAGACCACCCGGATTCCCAGTGATTTACCCGGCCCTGGAACCCGGATTACCCTTGTCCGTTCTCCCCAGGAGTCTTCCGGGGCTGAATTTTCAAAAAAAACCAGGCAAGCGCTGGAGCGGTACTGTTGTTATTTACGCCGGAATAACCGGAAAGCAGATCTTTTACCTGTTTTTTTCTCAGGGAAGAACATTACCCGGGAAATGAATTTGCCGGGGCCGGTGTCTTTAGGTTTCAAGAGGGATTTTGTAGAAGGGGCTGTGGGATTGGGTTCAAAGCCGCAGGTACAGCTTTATGCACGAGGTTTGCCTGTGTGGGAAGGCACCTCGCTGGAAGAGTTATCCCACACCCCACCCACTGGCAGCAGTGGAAAACAAAAAGATGCGGAGATCGCACAGGGTTTGGCTCCTGTTTTTTTGCTTAATGGTAACAACCTGGAGGTGAATATTTCCAGGAGACGGGTGATTGACAACCGGAATCTACAAAAAGTCCGAAAAACTGCTGAAGTCGCCCTGGATCAAATGGTAGAACTGGCTGCAGACTGCGTTTCTCCCCGCACCCTGATTCGGCAGTTTTCAGATACGATAAAACATGCCATGTCTTCTATTTTCCGCTCTTTCATTAAAACGCTGGTGCTGAGTCTTATCGTGATCCTTCCCCTGGAAGTATTCCTGCTTACTTCTGTTTTCAAAATTCACCAAAAGGGAACTTCTACCGCTTCAACCGCCCTTCCCATCCAGGTGGAGAAATCCTACTACCCGGGAGCAACGGTCAGAATTACTTCCCAAGACAGGTCCCTGGACATGACCTATACTCCCGCTGTTAATACCTGGTTTAAGATCTTTACCGCGGAACATTACGACATTAAATCCGGTTTTATACGGGCAGTTGATGAAAATGAAACAAAAACAAGGGCGATTCCATTTCCACCGGTTCGTTGTTTGTCTTTATTTTCGGATTCACGTTCAGAAAACTCTTTAACTATTGCCTTAAAAATCCCGGATGCCGGTAAGGTTTTTCTTCCCCAGGTGCAAATGGTACAGCCGGGGGCTGCGAATTTTTCTGTTGTTCCCGGCAGCATTACTGTTAACGATGTCCCCCTTAATAGGGGTGCCGCCCGTTTGTATCCCGGTGGGGAGGTGGTGGTATCGATGCCTTTCAGCGGTATTATTCGTTACCGGTGCTGTCCGGTCGTTGAGGAGATGGTTTTAACGCCAGGCCAGCATCAGCGGCTCACTCAACTGCCGCGGGAGCTGTTGCTGCCTCTGGCGATTGAGCAAGAATTAAAGGCATTCGCTAACTCCGATCCAGGGATGGATATCCAGCAGAAAATTCAAAAAGCTCTTCGTTTAACTGTATCACTGCTGACATACGACGATTCTGCCGCAACCGCAAAAAAATATGCGCAAGCACAATCTTCGGGTTCCGGGGATTGGTTTCGCAAGGTAACCGTTATTGGTTCTGGCGACTGTGACATTTTAAATGGGGTAACAGTAATTTTTTTGCGGAAAATGGGAGTACCGGCCCGGTTAGTGATTGGGGCGGTGGGAATAGAAGGAAGAATCTTAACCGGGCTGCATGCCTGGGTGGAATATTTCCATCAGGGGCATCACATCATCGATGCCACCCTTTATACGGATGGGCCGTACGCAGCGGCAATATCACGCAGGTCACCGATCCCGTACTTACCGCGCACCCCACGGTTCCAGTCGCAAAGGAGAAACATCAGCCAACAGCCGGAATCGGACCGAAGCCGACAGCGGCTGGTTTCAGCGCCTGTTATTTATTCACTGGTGGTGTTACTTTTTCTATTATTGTTTTTGTTTTTCTTTATGGTTATCAGGTTTAAGAAATCCACCCGGTCGTTTCAGCCGGCGCAGCTTACCCAGGTTCAAGATGATCTTGCCGGCATGGTGCTTCATGAACTGCTGCATCCTGGTGCGTGGGGTTATGACAGGGGGATTCGTAACTTCAAATTGATACCCACTATTACCGGGGAGCGTGTTTCTCTCAGGCGTGCGTTGAAATTGGCTGACCAGCAGAAACTTTTTACTATTAAGCGAACCAATTCCCTGGCTCAATACCTGGAGAAGAGAGCCAATCATCATCGTATTTCTATATTGGATGCCGGGAATCCTGCTTTTGCGCCGGTGGTCAAATTGCTTCCCGGTGCGATTCACCTGGACAAAGTTATGGTTTTGCAGGCTGTGGAACCGAAAGAATTATATGATCCGCGGTTAGGGAGTTTGGGGCCGTTGGTTTATGCTGTAAATCATCTTTTCAGATCGAAATCAGGGAGTAATAGAATACCCCCGTGTTTGTTAGCACCGGGGTTTTTAACAGGGGATTTTCTTGATATTGATCTTTCCCGGTTGCCTTCATTGGCGAAGTGGGGGATTCCCAATCGATTTATTGCTGTTAATCCCAGGAGCAGTCGGATAGATAAGTTGGTGCGGTTATTTCAGAGGAATCCTCAATTGGCGCAATTCAGGTTTATCAGGGCGGTATGTAAGGAGTCTAACCTGGTTCCCGAACCCAGGGAGGGTATATTGGAACGTATTTCCCGACAATTGTCAAGGGAGGTGAAATAAGGTGCCCTTCGGGCGATTTAAAACGCCTTCGGCGAGCAAATATTTACCTAACCCCTTATTACTCAAAACGGAGAAATTTTCTACGACAACGGAGAAATGTTCTCCGATATCAAAGAAATTTTCTTCAGAATTCAGATATGGTGCCAGGTAATTTATTTACTAATAGGGTATTGAGACCATATGTTGTGCTAACCAGTTATCATCCATGAACCATGTCAGAATAAAAACCCGCTGAGAGGGTAAGAAAAAGAAAGCACCAAATTCCAAATTCAAATGACCAAAATCCCAAACCCCTTTAAAGTCACTTTTATTTTGCCATGAATGGCTGTAATTTAGGGTTTAAAGTTGATTTTTCCCTCAACACCAACTATAATATGACCAGCAGGATTAAGCTCTTTGATTACAGGAGGTGCTTATGGGTAACCTGGTCCTGGATAATAAATTGTTAAACATCATTTCTTCATTGGCAAAACAACTGAAGACGACTAAAGAAGATATTATTAAAAGAGCCGTTACCAGTTACGCAGAAAAAATGAAACAAAAAAACCGGTTGATGTCCTTCGCCGGAATATTAGAAGAAAAAGAAGCAGATGAGCTTTTAAATTCTATTTACAGCAACAGACAGGATAAAAAAGTTGAACACCACATATGAAATATATCATTGACAGCGATATCTTAATCTATTTCCTCAAAAATCAGGGAAAGGTCGTTAAAAAAATGGAAAAAATCAGTGATGAAAATATTTTCACAACCATCATCAATTATACTGAAATCCTGTTCGGAGCCTATAATTCGTCAATGGTTGAACAGAATCTAAAGAAAGTAAAATCATTTTTGAAAACCATTAATATACTGGATTTTGATAAAAAAGCAGCGGAAAATTTTGCTAAATTGAAAGCAAAACTAAAGAGGGAAGGAAATTTAATCTCTGATATGGATTTAATGATAGCAAGTATCTGCACAGCAAACAAATTTGTTCTTGTTACAAATAATGTAAAGCACTTTAACAGGATAAAAAAGTTGAAAATTGAAAACTGGATTTAAGAGTCTTCCAACCTATTTTCAAAATCTCCTTGATTACCTCTTTTAATAGGTGAAAGGTGACAGGCGAAAAAATTCTACCCGCTGCCGGACAAAAGGAATTATCTCCGGGACGAAACGATCATTTATTAGTCAAGAAATGAATCATTTCATGGCTTGTAATCGGTATTAGAATTATCCTCAAAACCCTTGACAATTGATTTCCAAAGGACTATATTATGCTAAAACCGAATCGGGATAACCAGAAGTTCCCTGGCGTTCTTTGACTTGTTTGTTATAGTAGGTTTCACGTGCAAGTGATTGGTGAATGCCCGAAGGGCACCTCTCCAAACTAAACTCTCGTACCGCACGGGCACTCTGAAAAATCTGATGCCCTCCGTGCGGATCTACTAAACCATATTTTTATCTACAGGATGGACAGAAAAATCTTTTAGCTCAAAAAACATTTAGACTGTCCATCCTGAACTCCTATTAGAACTCTAAAAGAACTTTCTTTTTGTCTCCGACGGCCAGGGGGGCGCTTTTCGAGAAAACTGCCCCCCTGGACCCCCCGCAAAAGCTTTTGTTTAATTAAAAACCATGGATTATTTTTAAGCCCTGGAGACATAAATGTCAATCTTTTCAATCGATGTGGAAGCGCATTTAAAAAAAGCCGCTTCCCATACCTTTGGCTCTGCCGCGCATTACCCGGTAGAATTAGTGCGCGCCGCCTTGCGCCGGGGAGGGCGAGAAGTAGATATCCTTATCGGCCGCGACCGCATCCAGGTCCAGGATAACGGGTCCGGCATGGACACCGCTTCTATTAATATCCTCATCCGTTTAATGGACCCGTCGCAGCCGGAAGCAATCAAAGAAGAAGCCGTAGAATCACTGCAAACCCGTGAAGGAATGGGACTGCTGGCAATTTTTGCCTCGAACCCGGAAGAAATCCTGGTGGAAAACGTTTCTCACGGGAGGAAAACCCATCTTCACTTTCGCGGCAATCAATTGAAAACCTCCGGTTCTTGTTCCCTGACTAAAGGCACACGCATTACTCTTTTCAGCAGCCGCCGGGATTATACGCAGGAGAAACTTTTATTGGAGGTCTTCTGCCGCTCGGTTCCCCGGAGAACCCGGTTAAAATTAAATAATCGTCCCATTGGCGGTCAGTCTTTTTTAACTCACCAGATGGCAACCATGAAAATTTCACCGTCAACACTTACGCATACGTATACCGCTGGTGGCCGGGTGGGAATTCCCCTGGCCGGTATGATATGTCACCTACGCCTCCTGGATCAATTTATCCCCTGGCATCATCTAACTTTACCACCACAGCAAGGATTTATTTTCGATGCTGCCGTGGAAACTACCAATGACGTAACCCATGAACTGATCGATTACCTGTGCCAACATGCCCATCGACTCTATCAATGGATGTGTCAACGTTATACATCGGCTGCCCCGGATCATCGCTATCGCTTCGAAGAACTGCTTTTCACTCACTGCCGGTTGACCGGAGATGAGTCGTATCTCAATCAATTTTCGCCTTTTAAAATCTTTAATTCCCGCCGCTCCCTGAACCTCGAACAAGTGAAGCAAAAAGCAGCCGACGGTTCCCTTTATGCGGTTCCCCAGAAAGAGAAAAAAGACCGCCTCCGTTACAATACCGGAAGTAAAACGGTGCTTTCACTGCCCCGCACGCAGGCCGATCTTCTCATCAATCAACTCAATATCCCCATTACTTTCCTTAATCCTGTTACCCGCCGGCAAAATCCTCTGCCAAAATACTGGCATACGTTGAGAAAAGGAATCAAACGCCTGATCTGTTATATTCTTCCTAAACCCAAAAAAATCCTCACCGCCGCACAACTCAGCAAACCCGAGCAAAAGTTCCTGCTTGCTTTTATTCGGAATCTTACCCATTCCAGTGAATCGATGCCATATCAAATACAGTCTTCCGATGCCCAGGCTGTGATGGTTCAAGGCAAGGGATTATTTCCCTCGATTCTAACAAAAAACAAAAGTAGTTCACCCCCGCAGCGACTGCTTATCCGCCGCAGTCATCCACTGGTGCGAAAAGCAATAAAAGCAGTCGAAGCCGACCCCCGTAATATCGAAATTTTTGTACCTTTATTGATTTTTTAATTTGCCTTCGGCGACCAAGAACCTTTTTGTAAAAAGGTTCCTGGACCTCCAAAAACTTTTCATACATGGTCAGCCTGCCTTACAAGGCCCCAGTCTTTTTGCCAACTGCCAACTGCCAACTGGTTTCGTGTTCCTTCGTGTACATTCGTGGCTAAAATAAGTAGATTTTCAAACGCATGCCCGGTTTTAAACGGGAATTGGTCACCAACCCATTAAGAGAAAGCACATATTCCACCCGCACCTTATACTTCCTGGCAATTGCACTGGCTGTTTCACCTCTCCTTACAACATGAGTCAACACGTTATGGGGAGGTTCTTTCAAGTAAAGCACCAACTTCTGCCTGGGGTAGATCCGGGTTCGTCTTAACCGGTTCCACTTCATGATATCCCGCGCTGTTACCCCATCGAAAAACAAGGCAATCCGGATCAGGGAATCGGTATAGTTTACCGTATAAATTAATTTGTACTCTTTCTTAGAAGAAAGTTTAATACGTTTGCCTGCTTTGGCAGCGGATGCGTAAATTTTCAACTTCTGCCCGGGATAAATGCGATTGTACCGCAAGTCGTTCCATTTTTTCAAGGTGGCCACGCCAACACCATGCCGCCTGGCAATGCTGTATAACGTATCCCCGCGTTTTACTTTATACGTCGAAACCCTGGGTTCCTGGCTCACCGGCTGCTCTACCTCTACCTTTTTGGGTTTAACTTCTTCTCCCGGCTTATCTTTGGAACTCTCGGTGCTTTCAGTGATTTCGGTCCTGTGAAAGGAGCTGAGAATTTCCTGGTCTTCATCCTCGTTTGGTTCCAAAGAGACAGAATCGGAAGCGGCTGCATATCTGACCGGGTCCCTGGCCATCAATATGACAGCCAACAAACGCGGAATATACTCATTTGTCTCATATCTCAGCAAGCTCTTTTTTACCAGTGTCCAAAACGAACGTTCTGTATAGGAGATTTTTCGCAGTCCATTCAATATCTTACCTTCACCAGCATTGAAAGCGCAAATTCCCAGGAAAGGGTCTTCCACCCCGAACATAGCCAACAGATCATCCAGGTATTCTGCAGCAGCGTAAGTCGATTTTACCGGGTCTTTGCGTTCATCTTTCCATCGTGTCACCGTTAACCCATACATTCGCGCTGTTCCTTTCATAAATTGCCACATTCCCACAGCACCGGCGCGAGACCGGGCATGGGGTTTAAACCCTGATTCAATCAGCGGCAGGTAAGCCAACGACAGGGGCAGGTGTTTTTCTTTGAATATCCGCTGAATCATAGGCAGATATTGACTGCCCCGGCTCATCGTCCGCAAATAAAACCGAGACCCCTTTGTATCACTGGAAAAATAACGAATATAAAACGCTACCCTTCTTTTAAAATTATCCGGCACCCGGATATCACCGGAATAACCAAACCCCTTAAAAATATCGATAATACCGGAACTAATACCATCGGTAATCTTTTTGATTTCAGGGGTATCAAGGGTTTCACCTTTACCCGGTTCTTTTACCGGTTCGATTTTAATAACTGGAATGACTTCTTTATCCACGGGTTTGGCTGACTCCGGCTCTGCTTCACTCTTTATCTCCGCTGGCTCGACCTTTTCTTCTTTCTCTACCTGGTCTATCTCCTGGTGCTGTGACTCCAGGGACTTAGTTTCAGTTTCAGCTTCGGCTTTACTGACAGACTCCACCGGTTCGGTTGTTGGTTGATGTTGTTGTCCCCTACCCCCACCCCCACAAAAAGTAAGAAAGACAACCAGGATGAAGAATATAAAGAATTTTATCGCAACCATTCTTATTTTCTTTTTCATTTGCTCACCTTCCTCGCGCGAAATAAAACCTAAAACGCAAGTAAGACATAGTATAAACGAAACCCAAAAATCTTTCAAGCTCAATCTTTTTAACTTGACGCTTGCAACTTCCCCAAAGTTTTCATATAATTGATTTTTGTTTTATAGAGGAGTAAATATTGAGAAATGATTAAAGGAATTGGTGTGGATATCATCGATATCCCCAGGATAAAAAAAATGATCAGTGGTGAAGGCAGATTTGTTGAAAAAATATATTCCCAGAATGAAATCCGGTATTGCCAGTCCAAATACAGGAAAGAGGTGCACTATGCTGCACGATTTGCCGCTAAAGAAGCTTTCTTTAAAGCCCTGGGGACCGGGTGGCGCTATGGTATGAAATGGCAGGATATTTCAGTTGAACACGATGAATTGGGAAAACCGGAGATTAAATTAACCGGTAAAACCCTTGAGAACTTTAACAAAAATCAATGCAGCCATATCCACCTATCCATTACCCACACCAAAGAATACGCAGCCGCTGTCGTAGTGATAGAATGAATTCCACATTTTTGTTTTTCTATGCTATAAATTGATACTATTACTTTCTTATTTTTATTTCCATAAGGAGATACAATAAAATGAATCGAGATGAAGCCTTAGCATTAATCAAAGAACATTTAAAAGCCGAGAACCTGGTTAAACACTGTCTGGCTGTAGAAGCCTGCATGAAAGCATTTGCCGAAAAATTCGGCGAAGATGTCGATAAATGGGGCCTGGCCGGATTACTCCACGACCTGGATTACCAATATACCGTCAATGACCCGGATAACCATACGTTAAAAACCGCTGAAATGCTGACAGAATACAACATCGATGAAGATATCATTCATGCCATCAAAGCTCACAATTTCAAAGCGCCCCTGGATTCCAAAATGGATATGGCGCTCTATACCGTTGATCCTACCACCGGGTTTATCATCGCCTGCGCACTGATGCACCCCAGCAAAAAATTGGAAAATGTCCACCTGAAACGAATGAAAAAACGCTTTAAAGAAAAAGCCTTTGCCAAAGGAGCCAGCCGGGAACAAATGAAAGAATGTGTAAAAATGGGAGTTGAACTGGACGACTTCCTGGTCACCTGCCTCACTGCCCTACAAAAAATCGCATCGGAACTAGGCCTTTAATTATTTTTTTCGGTACTCTTCTTCCGAGAGAATTTTTATTTCTGCGATTTTGGCCTGCTGCAGCCGCTTGTTGATCTTTGGCAGCTCTTTTCGGATAAACGGTTTGAATTTCTCTTCTTCAAAAACCTGGAGTGACGTTTCAAGGCTTTTAATGAAATTCAACTGTGATTCCGAAGGCCTCCCTGCATAACTAATCACAGAATTATAAATAAAAACCATCCGTTCTTGCAATTTATCTCCACTTCTCCAATTGGAGCCAATAACGCTTTCCCTGATGGATTTCAACTTCTCTGCCTGCCGCTGTATCCATTTCCTGGTCTTACGGGATAATGATGGTTTCTTGCTTTTCTTTTCCTTTTTCAATATCTTTTCCAGGTCGCTCTTTATACCTTTCATGGTGTTTACAACGTAAGCAAAGTGTTCCAACATCCGGTAGACTCTCATCAGGGACCGATACTGAAGTTGAAGGTCCTGGAGGCTGTGGGCAAGCAACTTATCCGGCTGCAATTCGATGGTTGATGTATAAGACTTTTTGTTCTTGGTGAGGCGGACCGTGTAAATACCCGGTTCCACCATGGGGCCCAGGAATACACCTCCTGAAAATTCCCCTCCCGAAACTGCTTTGGGTGCACTCAGTCTCATGCCCCAATAGACCCGGTTGATGCCGCGCCTTTTTCGCGGGACCATTTGCCTGATGACGTCACCCGTTGAATTTAATATTTCCAGCTTAAAATCTCCAAAAATATGCCGCTTTTTCAGGTAATAAGTAATAGTCGCACCGGACCGCGGGTTTTCTCCCACATACTGGGCATCCCCCGTGGGATTGTAACTGCTTGAAGGAAGAAGGGTGGTTGAAGGTCTTGCCGGTAAAACCACCACCGGCTTTTGAAAAATATCCTCGGTTAAATGCCGCAGCGGTGTAATGTCATCCAAAATATATATCCCCCGGCCATGGGTTCCCAGGACAAGATCATGTTCCACCGGTTGAATACACATGTCCCTGACACTGACTTTGGGTAATGCCTCCTTAAAATGCACCCAGCTCGTTCCCCTGTCAAAAGACACATAAAGGCCGAATTCCGTGCCCAAGAAGAGCAGGTCAGGATTCACAATATCTTCTCTTATAACGTGACAGTATCCTTGAATCTCCGGGGTGACCAGGGATGTCCAGGTTTTTCCCAAATCATCAGTCCTGTATACATACGGCTGCATATCCCCGGTGCGGTGACCGTCAAATACCGCATAGGCAGTTTTTTTGTTAAAATGCCCGGCTTCCACCATAGGACACCAGGTGTTCCCGGGAAGACCCTTAATATTTCCCACCCTGTTTATCCATTTTTTACCGCCATTGACCGTTACCTGCAGGTTGCCGTCATCCGTGCCCACCCAGATGATATTCTCATCCAGGGGAGACTCGGAAATGGTCAAAATGCTGCAGTGATTCTCGGCACTGGTATTATCAATGGTTAATCCCCCGGATTTTTTCTGCTGCTGTTTTTTGGGATCATTGCTGGTAAGGTCCGGCGATATTTTTGTCCAATTGCGCCCCTGGTCAGTGGATTTAAACAGGAATTGAGCACCGATATAAATCGTGCCTTTATTATTGGGACTTAATGCCACCCCGGCATTCCAGTTAAACCTGTACCTCGGTCCCGATTCCAGGGGAAGCGGATTGATAGTGGCCGTTTCCGCTGTTCTTTTATTGTAGCGGCGTAAATTCCCCCCCTGCCAACTGTAGTATATTATATCTTTATCCAACGGATCCCTGAACACATAGAACCCATCAGCCCCACCCACTTTTTCCCAACATTTAGCAGGAATAAAGCTTTGTTTTATATATCGCGAAGGCCCGGACCAACTCCCGTTGTCCTGTAAGCCGCCATACACATTGTAAGGGGTTTCCAGGTCACAGGAGACATGATAAAATTGCGAGACCGGCAGATTGGATAAATGGATGAAGGAACCAGCGCCATTATAGGAAACATATACGCCGCCATCGGTGCCCACTAAAAGATGACGCGGGTCCGCAGGATTCACCCACAGCGTATGGTGATCGGCGTGGACGCTAGGCCTCATGAATCGCACCCCAGTCGGTTGAAAGGTCTTCCCTTCATCGGTGCTGATATAGAGAAGGAAACTGGGATTGTAAAGCTTTTTCGGGTCCACAGGGTCCACTTTGATGTTGGCAAAATAAAAGGGACGGCGTTTAATCCCGGCACCACTGCCGACCTTTTCCCAGGTCTCTCCTTCATCAACAGATTTGTAAAGAGCGGTTTCTTTAGCTTCTATAATAGCATAAACGATTTCAGGGTTGGAAGGGAAAATATCAAGGGCAATTCTTCCCAAATCTCCTGTGGGCAGCCCTTTTTTTAGTTTTTTCCAGGTTTTCCCGCCATCCACTGACTTGTAAAGAGCACTTCCCTTACCTCCGGAGGTAAAAAACCATGGCTGCCGACGGAATTCCCACATGGCGGCAAAAAGAACATGGGGCTTCTTGGGATGCATATCCAGGTCAATGCACCCGGTATTTTCATCTACATAAAGGATTCGTTCCCAGGTTTTACCGTTATCCGTGGATTTATAGACCCCTCTCTCCGGGTGGGGATTCCACAAATGACCGGCAGCACCAACATAGATGATAGTGGTATTCGTATAATCAACAACCACTTCGCTGATCCGCTCGGAATCCTTTAAGCCCATGAATTTCCAGGTTTTCCCGCCGTTGGCGGTCCTGTAGAGACCGGTACCAACAGAGACACTGTTTCTCATATTGGTTTCACCGGTTCCCACCCACAGGGTATCCGGCTTCTTGGGATCGATGGTAATACACCCGATTGACATGGTGTGCTTATCAAATACAGGTTTAAAGGTGACACCCCGGTCATCGGATTTCCAGATTCCACCGCTGGCAGTTCCAATATAAATGATATTGGGATCACCTGGAGTGCATTGAATATCGGTAATCCGTCCGCTCATGACTGCAGGGCCGATATTCCGCGCCTTGATATCTCCAAATACCGCGGAATCCAATTTTACCTGACCCGGCGGTGATGCCTCACCGTAACCGGATTGCATACTCAATACTAACACTAAAAACAAAATACTTCCTTTTTTCATCGTTTTTTAACCTCCCGGCATGTTTCATCCTAAATACTATTATACGAAATTTTTAAAAAAAAGATTTTATTTTCAAAATTTTTTTAAACTTTATTTGATTTTTTTCGTATCTATTATATTAACAAATAGGAGGAAATGATGAAAAAGTTTTTTGTTATTATGATTGCCGTTGTTTTATTCGGTATGTGGACGTGGACCCAGGCTCAAACCGTGGACGAGATCGTTCAAAAATACGCAAAAGCCATGGGCGGCGCTGATAAAATCGAAGCCATAAAAACCCTGAAACTGGAAGGCAAATTCATGAGGCAAGGCATGGAAGCCCCGCTAACCATGTGGGCGAAACACCCCAACATGATCAAAATGGAAATCGATATTGGCGGCCAAAAAATGATTACTGCTTACGACGGTAAAACAGGCTGGATGATAAATCCCTTTTCAGGATCAACCGAACCCAGCGAAATGTCAAAAGAACAGACCGAAAATATGTCCGGATCCGCCGATATGGTCAATGACCCGCTTGTCGATTACAAAAAAAAGGGTCATAAAATCGAACTCATCGGCAAAGAAGACATGGAAGGAACCGAGGTTTTCAAATTAAAATTAACCAAAAAAAACAATAAAGTGTCAACACTTTATCTTGATACTGAAAACTGTATTATTCTGAAAACCTCGGAAACGAGAAAAATGGCAGGCCAGGAAATTAAAAACGATGTGCTCTTTGGTGATTACAAACCCGTTGCCGGAGTAATGATGCCTCATTCATTGGAGACATATGCTAATGACCAATCGATCGGAGCATTAACGATTGATTCCTTTGAACCCAATATAAAACTGGAAGACGACCTTTTCAAAATGCCCAAAGTAGAAAAGAAAGAAGAAGAAAAGAAATAGTTTCAACTTCTGAGCCTATAAGCTTCTCATCTCTGTTTATCCTGGCGGGGTTTTTAAGCAAAAATTCTATATTTTTTTCTCAATTTAGTTGACATTCAATCACCCGGAGTGGTAATATTAAGGGGTCCTAAAATGGAAATAAAAACCAAAATAACTTACAGGTTAGCCAGGTTAACACAGGCTGTATTTAAAAACAAGAAAAATCCGCGTAAACCTGGAAACCTGTCGGTGATAAAACATAAAACCGCCAGGAGGAAACAATAATGATACGTTTTTTTTTAAGTGTATGGTGTCAAAGGAGTAGTCAAGCCCGGGCTGTAGGTGAAGTTGAGGGCAACATAAAACAGCAGCACCTGGAAGGGTTATAAGGTAGAACTCATCGGAAAAGCAATAATAATCAAAGAGGCTCCATACTTATAGGCTATTAATCTGCAATTTTTTTGGGCCAATTCCGATGGGAAGATTTTTCTCGAAAATGGAAGAATGATGTTCAACACAAACTGAGATTTTGCCAGTTGCTATTTTTTGATTTTTGTTTTTTCCATTACAGGAAAAATGGAAGCACTTTTTTGTTTCTTTGTTTTTTTCTACTATAGAATGTCACATTCTCTGCAAAAAGCGGGGGCTTGGGCACAAGTCCGCATCGCTTTTTCTGGCAGCCGTTGGCCCACGGTTGTCCGGTGCATCACCAAAATCGCCGGATATGCGATCCTGGCAAATCCACCTCCCCAGAGCAGCGAGTAAGACTTGTGCAGCCCCCTAAAACACTAAAAAAACTATTGCAAAAGCGTTTAAACGAATGTGGCATAATCGAATTTAAAAAAGAGGAAAAAATGAACCATGAAATTCACGAACATTCCGGAAACAATAATCAAATACATTGTAACCAGGGACCTGGAAGAGTTATCCCAATTAACCAGGTACAAAATCGCCGATGCTTTTGGCATCCATAAAAGCTATTTATCGGAAAAATTTAAACAAGGTACCCATAAGACAATCCTGGAATTCATCGATTTTGAGAAAATGAAACGGGCGGAAAAATTGTTGAAAACACGGGTTGATCTCTCTGTCAAAGATATCTCCAGAATGATTGGCATTGTGAAATGCGAGCAATTCCGGGATAAGTTTGAAAAGGTATACGGGATGAAACCCGGTAAGTACAGGAGGTTGTTTCGAGAATAACCATAAAACAATTAACATATAACCTATAACGGTTAAGTATAACGGGTAACGGGTGTAATGGGTCATAGGCGACCTGTAAGGGGAGAGTGCTTACTTTTTTTTGGCCTCTTCCAGCTCTTTGATGGCATCGAATTCTTTGCTCACCCATTCTTTGAAGGTGTTTATGGTGTCCGCAGCCAATTTATCTTCTTTTTTCCATTCTTCCATAAAGCCGCCCAGGCGGTCTTCAGCGGGATTTCGCAGCCGGTCCCAGGCCCCGATAATCACGTCATTCTTACGCTGCTGGCGGGCGTGTTCGTAAGACCTTTCCACGGCCGACATCAACCCGTAAACATCCTTCCTGTACTTATAATAAGACTCCCCGGCTTTGGCCATTAATTCCAATGCCTCTTCTTTTAATATAACGGCGTTCTGAAAGCTCTCCGGGTCGTATTTGGCTTTTTTCCAAAAACAACTGCCTAACACCACCGACACAACCAATAGAAAAATAAACAACAGTGACCATTTCAAAATTTTTGATTTCATACCCAGCCTCCATGTTTTAAATTACAAATTACAAATTACAAATCACAAATTACAAACAATATACAATATACAAATTACAAATTACAAAAAAGCTCAAAATATCTCTTTAAAAGCTCTTCTTTAGTATTTAGCTTCTGAAGCTTTTAAGAGTTGGTTTGAGATGTTTGGAATTTTGGTCATTGTAATTTGGAATTTGTTTGTAATTTGGAATTTGGAATTTGGAATTTGGAATTTTGACTAAAACTTCTTACTTCCTACTATTCACCTCGTACTTATCGACGAGTTTTAAGGAAGATATGTTATTATTTCCCATCAAGGTGCCTCGCAGCCGGGGAACGCTTTGGGTAAATACCTGGTGGATGCCTTTGTATTTGGGTGCGCTGTATACTCTTACCGCACAATCCCCGATTATTTTAAGGGAAGATACCTTGTTGTCCAGTTCGACGATCCCGGGAGAATCAAAGGTAAATTCTTCAACGTCCCCCAGGTAATTCTCCAGTTCATACAAAATCACCGTACAGCGGGCAGACCTAACCTCCACGGTTCGAGTCCATGAGGCCTCTCCTGATTCATTGATTACCTTTAACTGGTATTCACTGGTCTGTTGGGGGAATACTTTTTTTGAACCCACGGGTTTCACTCGTTCCTGGTTTAAATAGATGGCTGCAGCATGTTCCGTCACCCATTCCAATATGGATGTTTGCCCCGCTGCGATCTCAGGTGGTGTGGTAAGAAAGCGGTTGATTTTTGGAGGCGGCGGCGGTACACGGGGTTCCCCCGGCTTCTCTTTCGGTTCTTCTCCGGGGGGTGTAGGAACATTGATGGTAATGCGTCGTTGTCTCTCACCCACTTGATTCTTCGCCACCAGGACAAATGTGGTGGTTTCGTGTGGGGCGACTTCTTTAGAGAAGTTGGGCCCGATTCTTTCTTCATTCACAACCACCCGCTCGGTCTTGACAGTTTCCTCCCCTTCTTTTGAGTCGCTGACCACAATTTTCTCTTCCTTTAAAAAAACCTGCTCTGCATTGGCGGTTCTCCATGCTAATAAAACAGTGGAATCCTTTTTTATTGTTTGTTCCGAGGCAGTAAAGCTGATGATCTCAGGGGGTAAAATCACTTTCACTTTAATGCTCTTTTTGACTTTTACACCAACGCTGTTTTCCACCACCAGGGTATAGGTGGTGGTCTCCAGGGGAGAGACCACAGCCGTACCACTTAATTCGCTTTGCTCAGTTATTTTGCCTTCTATTCCTTCTTTCCCGGTTTCCGGGGGTTTACCGGGGGGGCGTTCCTCACCTGCCCCATCGCTGATATATACCAGTTTGGCATTGGCGGTCTCCCACTCCAGTAGGGAAAGGTCCCACTGGGTGATTACCGGCGGCGCGGCTTTAAAGCTAATGATTTCAGGAAGTGGTGGAACCACCACCTTAATCTCCTTAGTTAATTCCTTGTCTTTTTTTCCTTTGGCCACCAGGGTATATACAGTGGTTTCTTCGGGTTTTACTTCTATTTTCTTTTTGGGTTCTACTTTTTTATCTCCCAGGTAAACGTCGGTAGCATTAAAGACTTCCCATTGCAAAACAACCGTTTGGCCTGCGGCGACATGGTCAGGGTTCGCTGTAAAGTCTTTTATTTCTAAAACCGGAGGTGGAGGTGGAGGTCCGGGTTTGCCCTCGCCAAAAAACAGGAAATAAATCCCCAGGCTGATGATCAGCACGGCCAGGATGATTCCCGCTATAAAAAGAATCCTGGGCCATTTGACCACACGCATGGGGATCAATTCCACGTCAAATTGGGCACTCTCGTCTACGATTTTATGGGAAAGGGTCTGGGATCTGTAGCCTTCTTTTTCAATGGTGCAGGTAAGGATATCACTTTCATCGGACAACAGCGAATCTTCAAATTCAAAATTAAAATGTCCGTCTATGGAAGGGGTGTTTTCTATTAAAACCGTGTCTCCGATGCTTACGGTGACGTTGGCCCCGGAAAGCGGCCGTTCACTCCTGGCATCTTCAATCGTTCCATATACACGCATTTTTTTTCCTCAACTAACCTTGCTGCCCATCTTATCGGCTTCTTTTTCAAACGAGGGGTCATCATTTACCGGCAATCCACTGACTTCGGTAGTGGGTTTGACTTTTCCTTCCCGCTGCTGTTGGACATGGGTTAACTCATGTGCCAATAACTGCCGGCCCGAAGAGGTATCCGGCTTATACTGACCGGGTGCGAAATGGATATCCGACCCCTGTGTATAGGCCAATGCCCCCACATCCGGGGCTTTTGAAGAATCAGGGTGGACTTTGACATCGGAAAAGTTTGCTTGAAAAGTATTTTCCATGTTTGCCCGGACCTCCTCCGGTATACCGGTATTGTCGACTTTCCGCTGAGTCGGGTTTTCAAACTTTCCTTGCATTAACTCTTCTTCTTCAGGCGGCTGCCGCTGGGCCGTAAACTTTCCCTGCATCAATTCCTCTTCCTCGGGTATTTCCTGGCGTTGGGCCGGTTCTACCGATTGTGCCAGGCGGTTCACTTCCTGGCTGTAGGCTTCTTCCTGGATAACGCTGCTCTTCAATGGCAAGGTGCCGTTTTGTATCATTCGTTGAACGGCCTGGTTGCCAATGGTCTGCTGCAAATGCAGGATGTGATTAACGTTAGCAGAAAACGCACCGCCGGTTTTCGCCTTTTTTTTGGAAAAAGACTTCCCTGCATTTTTGTGTCCTTCTTTCTTTTGCATAAAAGATTTATCAACCATTTTTCTTCTCCTTTCTTTTAGCCACGAAGGAAAGGGCGGAGGGCGTAGAGTGTAGAGCGTAGAGCACAGTGTTAGGCTTGCTTTGCTCCCTGCTCCCTGCTCCCTGCTCCCTGCGCCTTGCCTTTTTCCCTGTGACTTAGTGCCTTTGTGGCTCATCGTTTTATATTCTCATTCGGAATACACGGCACATCACCGGGGTGGTTAGGCTGGAATAGTTTTTGATGTACAGCGTGTATTCATAGGTCCCGTTGTCTTTATTCAGGCTGCATTCGGTCCACCATTGGATGCGTGCGCTGTCCATGGAGTGGACATGAACCACATACATGGGCTGCGGCATCTCTTTGTCCATTTTCTCGATTAGCACATTGGTGGCTTCTTGCCGCCGTGTACTGCTGCGTACCTGGATCGTGGTATCCAGGACTTTCACCCCCAGGTCAGAGAGTGTGAGTTCTTTTTCCCTGGCCTCGGTCCTGGCGCCAGCGCCCTGGACGTGTCTTAAATCGATTTCGTCATGCTCCGGGTTGTTTATATCGACAGCGTTCCTTATATATTCGGGACTTTCAGAAAGTTCAATACGGGCTAACTCAATACGAAGGTTGTTATCCGGTTGTGCCGGAGTGATTTCCAGCACGATTCCCTCTGCTGTAAACGCATACCCCGAATACTGGGGATTGGCTTCATTGATTCGCATATCCACTTCTTTCTCATTGTAACGAACGGCAATGTAGACGGTCGTCGGCGGGTGAAAGGACCGCAACGGCGGTAGTTTAATCTCTTTGTCTTTTGACAGGTAAATGTCGTTTCCTTCGCCGTCGATAGCATACCCTGGCGCAACCATAAGGGATGTACCTTCTTCTGATGCAGTGACTTTCAAATCACTGAGGCAGCCAAACGCCACACCAGGGGTATGCAAATACTTATTATGGAACCTGCGTTTTTCTTTGTGGTATTCCTGTTCTCTCTGCCAGTCTTCAGCCTGCAAGAACAGGCCTTTGAAAAAATTTACCCTTTCAAATCCTGCTGTCATCTTTATATCTCCTATTATTAAGAATTACAAATCACAAACGAGGGAATACGATGCTCTGGGGCTTCTTGTTTGTAATTTTGGTCATTGTAATTTGGAATTTGTTTGTGGTTTGGAATTTGGAATTTGTAATTTTTTTTATTGATCTCCTTTTACTCCTATGAGGTAACGGAAACCGCCATAGGCTTTAATCCAATAATTCTCTGTGGAATTATCTTCGCCAAACCAGGCTTTTACCGTTCCGCCGACCTGGAGATACAGGCGGTGGCCAAACAGGTAGTGGAGTCCCAGGCCACCGCCTATTCCTTTATAGGTATTTCTAACGGGATAGGAAACGCCAAAGGCGGTTTCCGTGGTATTATGGATAGTATAATTGGGACCGGCTTTTATGAAGAGGCCCCATCGTTCGGACAGTGGAACTTTTAAAACCCCGTACAGGCTGATACCTAAGGCGGAATCATCGGGTTTTTCACTGCCCCCGGGGCTGAAGTAGTAATCGAGCATTCCCTGGACATAGAAACGTTTGGCAAAGGGAATTTCCGCGCCAATATCTATAAACAGCCCTTTGAAATTGGAAGCAGCAGTTCCTGCCCCAACCATAATACTAATCTCGCGCCGGTCATCGGCGGAAAGTTGAATAATAAATAAAACCAATATGAATATAACCAAAAGAAATGGTTGCTTGCTCCTCATTTTCTTTTTCCTCCTTATTTTTTTTAGCCACGAAGGAACACGAAGGGATACGAAGTTAAAAAAAATTTTTCTGGCCTTGCTCCTTTTTCCTTTTACTCATATTTTGACGTTTTGACGCACCGTCACCGGCCTCACCGGCCTCCTCCTTTTCGTCCCTTCTCATCCGTTTCCTTTTTTACTATTTAATATTTAACTTGATCCGAGCCTCTTCGTTTGCCACTTCTCCTAAGGTCTCTATGAAAATTCTTCTCTCCTCACTTGTATATCCCACCACACGCCCATAAAAGTCATGGTAATCTCTCTCCTTCGCACCTTTCGCCTCTAAACGTCTCTTTTGCTCTCCAATCCAGTCCCTTCTTGCTTTTATCACCATGTATGCTTTACTATCACCATTTAAACTTAAGTATATATAATTTAATCTTAAGCGTCTTTGTTTCCGTGCCTGGTCTTCTGTTAATGGACGGTGTAAATCTATTCCAATACGGGCCGGTCGCTTCGGATGCATCCCTGATTCAACACTTCCGGGATTCCTCGCCAATGTTGTTATCAGCTCCATCATCTTTCCTCCCGAAATTACCCCTCCTCTCTCCAAATTATCTATTAATCTTCTCAATCCTTCCTCATCCATTTCTCTTATTACTCCTTCTACCGTCTCTCCCTCATCTAGATCTGCATATTTCTTGTATTTTTTTTTAAATTCCCCATATTTCCATCCCTTCTCTTTTAATATCCTCCTTATCGTTTTCTTATCTAGCACCATCTGAATCGGCTGTTTCTTAATATCCAATAAATGTGGTCGCGTCTCAAAATTTGACTTTAGAACTCGTTGAGCCAGTTCCTCTACCTCCCTGGGATACGCATCTCCTCTTTGCATACCACTATCTTTTAACTGCAACGTTCCTGATTTTATCATTCTCTGGACCGCCTGGTTGCCAATTGTCTTCTGCAAATAAAGGATGTGGTCAATCGATGCACCGAAAGATCGGGAAGGATTCGGATTCTTTTTCTTAGATGCTTTCCTTTTGGTTTCTTTTTTCTGAACAAAAGCGGATTGATTGATCTTTGTTTTCTTAACCATTTTACCTTCTAACCTTCTTCTTTTCTCCGTTTCTCCGTTTCTCCGTTTCTCCGTTTCTCCGTTTCCTCGCTTCCTCTGTCCTTCTGTCCTACTGACTCACTGACTCACTGACATACTGACCGTCTGCCCTCTGACCTTCTGACGTTCTTCTCTTCCTCTTTGCCAACTGCCAACTGCCTAAGGCACTTGTGCCTGGAACTGGCCGGGGTTAAGTATCTGGATCACACCGCCCCAATTGCACATTAATTTTGAACTATTATTCAACGCCGGTTTGTTGGCTACCAAAACCGTGGGTGAACCGGGTACCCATGGAGCAGACGTTACCGGGACGCAGGCTGCCGGGGTGAAAACCCCCAATTTTGCCGCGGTTGCAGCTGCCACAGCAGGATTACTCATGGTATTACACATCCCAAACGGTGGAATATTCACTATGGGTTTGTTATCCATGATGGTGGCCATGGGCTGGTTAGAAACCAGGGTCTGACTTTCCGGCAGCACGATTAACGTACTGGGTGCCACCCCAAAACTACACTGCATTGTGGCTCCATTACATACAGCTAAAGCCATTTTAAAACCTCCTTTTGAAATCAGGTTAAGGTTGAGGTTGAGATTAAGGAAGAGAAAAATAGTACCTCATTTGCTTCTCCTTTCATTTTTCTTTTGCCAACTGCCAATTGCCAACTGCTAATTGAGCATTTCCTTACTGGCTTCGTGGTTCACAAATCCTTAACTTACAACGTCTTCTTCTGTATCCGTCAATTTTCCAATGAGTGCTCCGATCTTTTTCTTTATTTCTTCTGTTTTCATGCCGGTTCCGATTTGATCCTGCACTTTCATCAAGTCTGAAGCCAATTTGAATCG
>JABAOF010002686.1_pt1 | contig 21788 bp, 33 predicted proteins | sample 7062171 | NCBI WGS metagenome assembly JABAOF01 (sample SAMN14538628, study PRJNA623070) | marine sediment metagenome | biome: marine biome [ENVO:00000428]; feature: marine pelagic biome [ENVO:01000023]; material: deep marine sediment [ENVO:00002113] | place: India: Gulf of Khambhat ...
TTCATTATTCATCAAAATTTTTTCAGACTCGATTTGGTGAAGATATGTTGGGATTGCTGGACGTATCAGGCAAGGACATAATTCTCTGCCTCATCCGCGCGTAAAAGGAGGCTCCTCTCTAAGGTTGGCTCCCAGCCGGACGATTCGCACATCGGTTTAATGTCTCCTCCCATCCTGTTTTCTGCTTCATATTGGCGGGGCCAACTTATGGGAGACATTGCATCGCAAGCAGATCGATTCGGGAGACCGAGCAAGGGGATACGGGTGGCCTGGAAGGAAAAAGGAGTTAGTGTAGTTGAAACCCCAGGGAACCGGCCAATGCTGGGTCATTATGAAGGTGTCTCAAATGAAGGGGCCATTTACTCGGAAAACAAGTTTTCGTCGACTACAGGCCGCCCTTATCCACTTGCAGTAAGGGGGTGCTCAGATACCTCTCCCCCGTATCGGGGAGGATGACGACGATCAGTTTCCCTTTGTTCTCATTTCTCTTTGAAACTTCGAGAGCTGCGTAGAGCGCCGCACCGCAGGAGATTCCGCCGAGAATTCCTTCGTCCTTTGCGAGCCTTCGGGCCGTCTGGAAGGCATCATCGTTTGTGACTTGCATGATCTCGTCGATGATTTTGGTGTCTAGGACATCCGGAACAAATCCAGCACCAATTCCCTGAATTTTGTGTGGGCCAGGTTTTCCTCCGGAAAGTACAGGAGAATCCGTGGGTTCGACAGCAATCGCCTTGAAATCTGGTTTTCGGGGCTTAATGACTTCTGCAACCCCGGTAATGGTTCCACCGGTTCCGACGCCAGATACCAGAATGTCAACCTTCCCGTCCGTGTCTTTCCATATTTCTTCGGCCGTGGTCTTCCGATGGATCTCCGGATTGGCTGGGTTTTTGAACTGCTGGGGCATGAAGGCATTGGGAGTTTCCTCGACCAGTGCTTCTGCCCTCCTGATCGCTCCTGGCATTCCCTCAGGTCCTGGGGTTAAAATCAGTTCTGCTCCAAGCATCTGCAATAAGTTCCGCCGCTCGATGCTCATCGTCTCCGGCATGGTCAGAATCAGCCGATATCCCTTGGCTGCCGCGGTGAAAGCCAGTGCGATTCCCGTGTTTCCAGATGTCGGCTCGATGATAACGGTGTCCTTTTCGATGACCCCTTCCCTTTCGGCAGCCTCTATCATGCTCACCCCGATCCGGTCTTTTACGCTGGACAGCGGATTGAAAGATTCCAGCTTGGCAACGAGCTGAGCTACGCATCCCGTGGTGATCCGATTCAACCTGACTAGTGGGGTGTTTCCAATCGTTTTCGTGATATCATCGTATATTTTTGCCACTGTATCATTCTCCTTTCCCTGATCCCTGGATTTTGATCATATACCAACAACAGGTGGCTTGAACCTCCTCAGCCTCAATGCATTACTCACGACCGTCACTGAAGAAAGCCCCATGGCCGCGGCAGCAAAGATGGGATTAAGCAGTATCCCAAAGAATGGGAATAAGACTCCTGCTGCCACAGGTATCAGTATGGTATTGTACGCAAAAGCCCAAAAAAGATTCTGCTTGATGTTTGTGATAGTGGCTTTGCTCAGGGCGATCGCAGTGACTACGCCCCGCATATGTCGACTGATGAGTGTGATATCTGCCGACTCCATGGCTACATCGGTCCCAGTTCCAATGGCAATACCGACATCGGCCTGAGCCAGGGCTGGTGCATCGTTGATTCCGTCTCCTACCATGCCCACCTTTTTGCCCTCGGATTGGAGCGCTTTCACTTCATTCGCCTTCCCCTCCGGCAGGACCTCAGCAAGGACCCTGTCGGTGCCGATCTGTCCGGCAATAGCATCGGCCGTTCGTTGGTTGTCCCCAGTAATCATAGCGACTTCAACTCCCATCTTGTGGAGCGGGTTCACAGCTTCCTGTGAATTCTCCTTGAGAGTGTCAGCTACCGCGATGATACCGGCCGGATTTTGATCGATGGCCACAAACATGGGGGTTTTCCCTTGGCTCGAGAGGCCCTCGGCTTCTTCTTCAAGCTCATTTAAAAGAATGCCTTCGTCCTTCATCAGTTTTGCATTCCCCATTAACATGGACTTTCCATCGATAGTGGCCTCGATTCCGTGTCCAGCGATGGCACGAAAGTTCTCTGGTCGATTAGAGGGACGTTTTCCTCCTTGGCCTTGTTGACAATGGCCTCCCCGAGCGGATGCTCGGAACCCTTTTCCGCGGAGGCGGCATAGCGGAGGATCTCCACTTCCTTATGACCATTGCGGGCAATGATATCTGTCACCGATGGTTCGCCTTTGGTCAGGGTCCCCGTCTTGTCCATGACGACAGTGGTGAGTTTATGGGCCGTCTCAAGGACTTCTCCCCCTCGGATGAGCACCCCATTTTCGGCACCCTTCCCGGTCCCTACCATAATGGATGTAGGGGTGGCTAAACCCAACGCGCATGGACAAGCAATGATGAGAACGGCCACGAAGTTGAGCATGGCATACGTGAGGGCGGGGGCGGGTCCAAAGAAATACCAGACGATCAACGTGATGATGGCCACCCCGATCACTGCCGGAACAAAGTAACTGGCAATAATATCGGCAAGCCGTGCGATGGGAGGTTTTGAGCCCTGGGCTTCTTCAACCATCTTGATGATCTGGGAGAGCATCGTATCCTTCCCCACCTTGGTGGCCTCAAACTTGAAAGTGCCTGTCTTGTTGATCGTAGCCCCGATCACCTCATCTCCCACGTTTTTTTCCACTGGGATCGATTCCCCAGTGACCATGGACTCATCTACCGAAGAACGGCCATCTTGGACGACTCCATCGACGGGGACCTTTTCTCCGGGCCTAACAATCACCAGATCCCCGATGACAACATCTTCCACAGGGATGTCGACCTCCTTGCCATTCCGTACCACTCTGGCTGTTTTTGCCTGCAACCCGATCAGCTTTTTGATGGCCTCAGAAGTCTGGCCCTTGGCTCTTGCCTCAAGAAGCCGACCGAGCAGAATGAGCACGATGATGGCGCCTGCCGTATCAAAGTAGACCTCAGCAGCAACCCCTTGGGCTGCCACAAAGAGTTGCGGTACAAAAGTCGCCAGCACACTATAAATATATGCAGCCGACGTACCAACGGCGATAAGGGTATTTATGTCGCTTGTCTTGTGTTTCGCGGTCGCCCATGCGCCTCTATAAAACTGCCACCCAACCCAAAATTGAATCGGTGTCTGGATTATCAATTGCAGGATAAAATTGGTCTGCTTGGATAGTTCCAGTATCTGCGAAAGCCCAAACTTGTCCCAATACACCAATATGAAGAGAGGGATCACAAGGGCAACCCCACTGATAAATTTCTGTCTCAGTTTTCTGTATTCGGCCTCCCTCAGCGCTTTTTCGCGATCGACGATGTCTTCCTCATGAGCTTTCTCCACTTCCAAAATGTCATAGCCGGCATCTTTGACCGCTCTGCGAAAATCTTCCGTGGTAACGGCCCCCGGGATATACTGGACGGTAGCCCGTTCAGTTGCAAAGTTGACCCTGGCCTGAACCACACCCTCTAACCCATCAAGGGCTTCTTCCACCTTTTTCACGCGGGAAGCACAGGACATTCCATGGACCGGGAGAGTGACCTTTTCCACCCCAGCTTCGTAACCAGGTCTTTGATGGTAGCTACGAAGTCCCCCATAGTGACCCGGGAGGGGTCAAAGGTGATGGTGGCCTTTTCTGTGGCAAAATTGACCTTGGCATCCACGATGCCGCTCATTTTGGAGAGCCCTTTCTCAATCTTTGCAACGCAGCTCGCGCAGCTCATTCCAGTAATAGGAAGTTCGGCTTTTTTCAGATTATCTTCTGGTACTGTGGGAGATGGTTTCCTCTCGGTTTCAGTCACTTCTTGGGACCTTAAGAATTTTTCCGGATCGGCATCAAATTTCATACGGCATTCACCACGACAGCAGGCAGTTTGACCGTTCGTGACCATTTTTCTTTTTATTTGTAAGGGGATCCCACAATCAACTTTAGGCCTTGAGAGTCACATATCCTTACTCGCATTCCTTTGCGAAATCGCTTACCCTGGGCACTTGCAGTCCATATTTCATTCTCGAATTTGACCTTACCTTCCGGGTCAATGTCTTCTATGACTACAGCCTCTCCCTCGGTCATCCCTTCGATTCCAGTGCAAATCTTACATTTCATTGCCACAACGATCTTGAAATAGACAAAACCCGTGGTAAAAACAACCGTTACATAGGCTAGCAACGCTGTACTGAAAGGCAGAAAGAAAAATAGTGGTAAGGCAAGAACCGGGGAGAGCAAAACGATATGGCACATAGTCAGACACTCCTTGTATCTAATTTATTCACATTCTAGAATCAACCATCCCGTAAACTTGTCGTCAAGATCAGTTTACACGAGTAACCCTGATTTCTATCTATCGCATTTCTCCTTTCCCAGTCGATGTAGAATACGAAGGCACTTGATCAATGGGAAGATTTATCGTGAACCGGGCTCCTCTTTCCTCCCTGGATTCAACCTCAATTGTCGCCCCGTGGGCCTCTACTATTTTCTTACTGATAGCCAGGCCGATCCCGGTGCCTTCTCGTTTGGTCGTGAAAAAAGGGAGGAAGATCTTGTCCAAGTTTCCCGGAGTGATCCCCTTTCCAGTATCGGAAACTTCAATTTTGACTATTCCGTTGTTTCGAAAAGCCCTCAAGATAACGGCTCCGCCAGGAGGAGTGGCTTGTACAGCATTTTGGGTCATGTTGAGCAACGCCTCCCTCATTCTGTTGGAATCCAACAAAATCGGGGGAAGACCCTCCCTAATCTCACCGCAAAATTTGACACCCTTCTGTTGTGCCGTCTCTTGTGATATTAGTATGATATCTTTCAGGAAGTCATCCATTTGACGCCGCTCCTTTCTCAAGATAGGGTTCTGAGAGAAAGAGAGGACGTCTCGGGTTAGCCCGTCCATTCTTTTGGATTCCTTTTCGATAATTCCAAGAAACCTATTAACATCATCGGACACATCCGTCCTTCTGTTGATCAGCTTTGCAAAACCGTGAATGCTGATAGCGATGTTCTTCATCTCGTGGGCCGGGAAAGCGTATGTCTTCCCCAAAGAAACTAGAAAGCTGACTTCTTTAAACTCCCATCTTATTTTCCTTTCCCTATCCACCAGGTAACCTGTTACCCCCCCAACGAGACTTAGCGTTGGGAGTTCAAACAGAATCCCCCAAAGCCCACCAACGCTGTCTCCCCAATCGACAGAGAAATGTAACGCGAGCACAAGGTTAATGATGACTGAACCCGAAAGCCCACCTCTAACCCCGAACCATAGGGCTGCCAATACGACAGGAGCGTAGTAGAGTTTTCCATAGAGCTGATGGTTGAGGGGGTTGACCCCGAGAAAATAATGAAACAAGGTGATGCCAAGAATGGCTCCAGAGATAAGGCCTATTTTGAGCTTCACTGAATGTTTTTAGAGACTTCGTTCGTTTTGTAAAAAATTTCACTTTCCAACCTACAGAAGAAACCACTCCACTACGAAAACGTATTCATTCAAAACCTGGATAGTCTGGCCCAAAAATCTTTTCTCTCCAGATGAAAAACATAAGCTTCACCTACTGGCACTTAGGGGGTGTGAAGATTACTTCGTATCCACCCGCCCTTCCAACAAGGCGGTGCATGGCTGAAAAGAGAAGAAATATCCCAAATAAAGTGAGTAGGCTTCCCCCTTGATTTGGCCCTCACTAGTTTATTCCTTCACGCCAGAACGAGCTTGTGCCAAATCTTTTAAAGGTAGCTTACGGAAAAGGACGACAGAGGGAGTCTTCTACGCCCACACCAGTTGAGACCGGTCGAAGTTTTTTCGTTGGATGGCCTTGCCCGTATCCACGACGATCTTGTTCTCCACGATCTTAACTGGGTGGAGACCTAATGGTCTGCGGGGTGGACCTGCTATGACCTCTCCAACGGCGTTGAATACACCAGCGTGGCAAGGACATTCAAAAACATTCCTTGGCTCGTTCCATCGGACGATACAGCTAAGGTGGGTGCATATTGCCGACATCGCCAGTAACCCTTCATCCGTCCTGTTGATGAATAATTTTTCCTTTCTTATAAGGGTCATTTTTCCCACCTGAAAATCATCTACTTTCCCGGCGATTAGAAGCTTTTCGGCCTTTCCCCCTGGGGTTTTGGGCCAAAGAAAGGCGAAGGTTCCCGCGATCATTTCCCCTACGACGACAGCAGTCGCGGCGATCCAGCCATAGCCGATAACCTTTCTTCTGGAAATCAATCTTTCTTCCTCCTTCATCCTTTCCCTCCTCAGAGAATCTGGGACCCAAGGACTCATTTGTCAGATTTGCTGCTTCTCGAACCTCCTCGCTAAGTGAGCCCCATCTTCTTAAGCGGCCTATCCTTTATGCTTGGCTCCCATCCCCCTAATGAGAAGAAAGTGGATTATAGGACAGAGCAGTATTAAGGCATAATATCCCCATGATCCTACGATACCCAAAATGGAGAGTACAACGATCAGAACGAGTGGCACGCCGCAGCACACGACCATCAATAGGCCGTGGCCATGATGAGATCTGTTTTCGTGCTGCTCCTCTATTTCGTAGTTTTCGTACATTTCCATCGGTTTAGGCCTACTCGTGGCATCAGCAATTAGCATCTTTACCTTAAGATGAGCAACAGCGGTGCCAATATTGACGCGAATTCCTCTTCGCTGTGTCTTGGATAAGTTATTGTTATAAATGGGGTTTTCTATGTTGTTTTTTCTCCCACGAATGGGGAATTTTGGGGTGCATAAAATCTACCCGGTGGCTCTTACATCTGGGGCGAAACCGAGTAAAGTTTCCGCACCGATCTTAAAAGATCTTGAACCGTTAAAGCAGAGCGTGTTAAACGAGTCTATGTCAAGGTGGAACGAGGTTTTTAGGATTGAAAGTGATACTATCTACCCATGACCGCACCGGCAGGAGGGTATCGCCATGAATCGACGGCACCCTCAATAGTAGGTCGGAACCGATGCTTTCTTTGGTGGTCACGGCAAGCCCCATCCTAGACCTCTTCCCGCAACTCTGTCCCTTATCTCTTTTAGGACTGGGTCACACGTCGGTGGGTCGATGCGCTTTGTTGAGAAGACGGCTCCATACCCCAAGGCGGGGAAAGAACATGGGAACGGTAGCCTGATAAACCAGGTAAGCCTCCCCGAACTGCTTGACCATCTCGACCTCTTCGCGCCTTGCCAAGCGGTAATAGGCCCAGATGATCGTCGGGAACAAGACCACGGTTGGGATGGTCGGCCAGTGGATGAGTTGGCCGAAAACGGCCAGGAAGATTCCTGTGTATTGAGGATGCCGGGCCGTGCTGTAAAGGCGGCCAGTGGCCAGACGCCGCTCGCGACTGGCTCGGTACACCTCTCGCCATCCTTCAACCAGAAGGGAAATCCCGAAAAAGACGAAAGCGTACCCTAGGACCATCTCGACGATCGCGCCAAAAATACCCCATCTGAACAGAGTCGACCAAAGGTGGCCGTTCTGGTGGAGCCAGGGGATGTCGAAGCCAAAAAATCCACTTAAGAGATAAATGGTGAGAGGAAAGCCGTACATCTCTGCGTAAAGGGCTATGATGAAGGCCTGGACCAGCCCCGCCCGACTCCATTCCCGCCACCCTCTGGGAGCTACATACCGATAGAGGAGCCAAGATGCCGCTACCACCATGATTAACATAAGTGCGAAAAACCCTGAGTTCTTTATAGTCTCCATTGATTGCCCCTACCTCAGCCGGCGCTCCGCTCAACCTTGATTCCCGTGAGGGCATGGGTCAACGTCCGAGCCAGCTAACCCAGGTGATGTCGGCCAAATGAACGCAATGCCGAGCATGTTAATGCCGCTAATCCGCTAAGGGTTTACAAGCGCTTTTTCGACCCGTGGTTATGGCGGATCGTTACGCAATCCGCTCTGGGGAATTGAACCCGTTTTTTCGCACCTTATCAGAATGCCTCATTCAAAATAAGAGAACACAAATATGTCTCTCAGATTGTCTCTTCAATCCCCCAACCGCGGCATCTTGCAGAAAGAAGCCGCTTTACATTCTCTTTCAGTTCGTTTAGATTTGGTGATTTCACCACGTAGGCATCGGCAACCCACGACATGAAATGTTCCCTATACTTCGGATAGACGGTATTCAGGATTACGAGTGTCTTTCTGTGCTTACGAAGAATTTGCGGCAGTGTTTCTATACCGTCCATTGCCGGCATCACGATGTCGAGGATCACGAGGTCTGGTTTCCTCTCTTCTATTATTCTTAGCGCCTCCCTTCCGTTCTTGGCCAACATCACATTATAGCCTTCATCGGCCAGAATCTCTTGGCAAAGGAATCTCTGGGTCTCATCATCATCGACAACCAGTATAGTCTTTCTATCCATTGTCGTCTCCCCCAGCGAGAAAGTTAGATATCCGATTAGGAACTTGTTTTAGATGTAAGGAAGCCGAATTCGTTTTCGACGTTTTCCCCGTCGCCTCGATCCTAAGAAACTTCGGCCCCCTTAAAGTTTCTTGCCCAGTGAGAAAAATAATCTGACGGTCATCCCCTCTCAGGCAACAATTCTGACGCAATTATGGGACCCAAAAGGATTTCCAACCCTCTCCTGGGCTTTCGAATCATCCTGCCAGATTCCATCCACCCAGAAACGGTACTCATATCTTCCCGGTTGCAAATTGACGGAGACTTTCCAATTACCTTTACTGTCGCTCTTCATTGGCGTGTCGTTTACATCCCAGTGATTGAAGTCACCTGCCAACGAAACCCTATTACCCTCGGGAGCATACAGATCGAAACGAACTCTTTTGGCCTTGCGACTGGTTATATTGGATAGTTTTTTTGCCATCTGACTTCTCCTTTCCTTTAGCGCTATTCCTCCACAGTCTTTACGTCTTTCTCTTCTGGCATCTCTCCTCCCGCCCGCAGGTCTCTATGGTTCATCAAACTCCCTAAGTCGATTTTCCTTTCCAACACTTTCCAGCTTCTTGAGGGCCTTGTTCTGAATCTGTCTCACCCGTTCCCGCGAAATACCCAGTTGCCTCCCAAGCTCCCCCAGCGTGTATTCTCTCTTATCATCGATGCCAAAACGCTGCTTGATAATCTTCTCCTCCCTAGGAGATAACATCTTTCTTAAGGTTTTCCTCAGCTCTTTCGACAGCTCGTTTTGCATGACGACATCTGTGGGCGATTGGGGCTCTGTGTCAGGAACCAAATCAATCAGCCTTTCCTTCCCATTTCCCATTGGGATTTCAAGGGATATGGGCTCTTCAACATGGTCCGGGAGGCCTCCAAGCCGTTTCAGCGAAAGCCTTGCCTTTTCCACGACGTTTTCAAGGGTATTTTCTCCTGATGCCCCGACCGAAGAACCCATCACCCGACGGTATCGATTCAAGGCGTCAAGTGTGTTGGCAGGAATTCGAATAGTTCTCCCTTTCTCCTCTATGCCCCTCTGGATGCCCTGCCTGATCCACCACGTAGCATAAGTGCTAAAGCGATGCCCCCTGTCCGGGTCGAACCGGGCCACGACCTTCAGAAGACCGATGTTGCCTTCCTGGATCAGGTCCAGTAGAGGTAGTCCTCTGTTAAGAAAATTCCTTGATATACTAAAAACCAGCCTTAGGTTGGATAGGATCATTCTGGCAGAAACATTTCGAAGCCTAGCTTCAACCTGGTGAATTTTATTCAACAGGGCCTGTAGGCTTCTGTCCATCGGGCTTTCTCTTTCCATAGCTCTGAGTCGCCAAAGAATTTCTTCGATCAAATCCTCTTTGGGTCTCACAAACTTTTTCTCGTTTTTTTTGCCCCTTTTGCCCGCTTTGATGCTGGCCTTTAATTCATCGATCTCTCTGAAAACCAGTGGTAACCTTAGCATTAGAACAACGAGCCTCTCCTGGCATGCTCGTATCTCTCTACCCAGCTTTATCTCCTGTTTGGGTGTGAGGAGGGGATAGTGGGCCACCTCTCGAAGATAGGTCCAAAGGATGTCATCGGTTTTTTCAGGAGCCTTTTCTCCACCAACGGGCTCTTCTGCTTTTAAGGAACCGTCCCCCGGGTTAAAGGAATACTCCAAACTCTGGTCTTTCCATCCCACAATGGTGTTTAGCCGGCTTCTAGCCATTGGATTAAACCTCCAGGAAACCAACACTGGGTCAACTCCAGCCCTTCTCAGACGGTTAAGCGGAAAATCCCTCTGATGGCCGCCGTGGCCCTATTTTGGCTCCTGATCAATTTCTCATCTATGATTCGTTCTACATTTAGAAGATAAGATGATCGACCCTCGGACAATTCTTCGGGTCCACTCTTTTGGTTGAAAGCTTGGCTGAAAAGAGGTTAAGAAATACGATAAGAATAAAAACCAGCCAGGCTGCTAAACCAACCCCGAATTTGCTGAGAAGTGTAGTCCAGAAAACAGTGAAGAAACCTAAATTTTCGAACCATAACCAGTCAGGATAAATCGAAACTCCGACCCACAAGAAGACTAAGCTTGAAAGGCTCAGCCCAATAGCTAGTTTTCTATTCATATCTCATCTCCCCTAAGGTATCTATGATAGGCCTCTTAAATAAGCAGACATGATCATATAGATATCTCACAGCAGCCCAACTAACTATTCCCGCCACCAGCAGATCAAGTCAGATAACCATCTCTTCAGCTATTTTCCTTCCCCTATCATGTCATTTTCGGAAGAGACTTTGTGCATATCCTTAGGGGCCATTTTCCTCATGAACAATAAGTGGAGTAGGGGGCACAGAAGGATCAAAGCATAGACACCCCAGACCCCCAATATTCCCAGAAAAGAGAGAACAACGACTCCTGCAAGGGGAATGGCACAACAGAGAATCATCCAAAAAGAATGACTGCCGCTAGATTTCGTTTCTTTTCTCTCATGGATAACTATTTTGCCTCTGGTCTTCGCCTCAAAAGCATTCCCACCGTTCACATGCAGCGGCCCTGAGCGTATAATGCCTGAAGCGAGCCGTAGATTTATCAAAAACGTTTGAGAAGAACGAAAAGGAACTCGGCCACTTTCCCAATCAGAGGATCAACTTAATTTCAATCACTTGTGCAATTACATGTCTATTTTCTATAGAAAGTTCAGGCTTTACTTTATCCTTCGGGTAGTGCCAGACCTTTTTCCTCTAACAGTTTTGATGGATTAATGAAGTGTCTCTTCCACCATTGTGGGCATTCCTCAAGACCGAAAGCTAAACCCATCAGTTCTGTGTAATAAAAGACAGGCATGGAGCGCATGCCTGACGACCGTCGGATTTCCAGATTAATGTGACAGAGACCGCAGGGGGTAACGATCGCCTCGGCCCCCACCTCTCTCGCCTCAGCCATGATCTCACCCACGAGCCGATTCACGATATTTATACGCGTGAAGGTGAGATCGGCCCCGCAGCATTCCGTCTTATGGGACCAGTCCAGAGGAATGGTTCCGAGGGTTTCCATCAAGTTATCAAGGCATTGGGGATTCTCTGGGTCATCCAGATGGGTGATTTTTGGAGGGCGTACCAGTGCGCAGCCGTAATACGACACGACCTTCAAACCGCCTAGAGGCTGTCTGACTCTCTCGGCAATCCTTTCTAAGCCCACATCCTTTACAACCACATCCAAAAGAGCTCTCATTTCCAGGCCTCCCATAAACTTGAACCCTATCAGAGACTCAACAGTTTTCTTAACATCAGGGTCATTTTGTAAGACGTGATGGGCTCTTTTGAGGTTTCTAAAACAGCCGGCGCATGGAATGACCAAGGGGAGACCTTTTTCTTGGGCAATAGCAATATTTCTAGCAGGAAGGGAAATTGACAACATATAGTTGAGATTTCGTGCTGCAGCCGCCCCACAGCAGTTCCAACCCTCGATCTCTTCCAATTCCACTCCCAATACACTCAACACTTCCAGGTATGAAAGAGTGTATTCTGTGGAGGTAGAAAGGGCAGTGCAGCCAGGATAATAGGAAAACTTCATGTTCATTTCTTCAATCCTTAACCAGAATGAGGCAAGCTTTGTGCCAAAGTGCGTTTAACTGAGAAGGAAAATAGCGGGATAACTAATCGATATTTTTATGTATTTTTTGGTGGCCTAAGAGATAAGGTAAATAAGAAAAGCGGGGTGAGTAAATATGTTTCAATATTGGCCTCAAGAAAACTCAATTACTGGGAAAAAAATACTCATAATCTCTTTTTGATCGATTTCACGTGAAGCCACAGATTGTTCCTTTCCAAAAGACCCTCTGACGTTCGACTGTGGTGGATCGCAGAATCATCTCCGGGCCTGCTGAGATGGCCGGTAATGGAAGAAGAACTCCCCATCACTGACCTGGTATAAAGAAAGCGGTCTCGTGAGGCGAGGCTCAGGCCAGAGGTATATGGTATGGATCACCTTCCGCGCTGCCGGATCATAGACATAGGTCCTGAACTCAGCCTCATCATTTATGTAGACGTATCCTCCACGTGGATGCACACTGACGTGTCCCGGTCCCTTGCCTAACTTAAAGGAATGGATTTTTTTCAATTGTGGCGACTATTTTCCCCGTGTCCACTTCCGCCAGACTAACCGGGAATTCTGCGGAGAAAATCAATTTTTTCTTCTTGTCCGGGCTTCTGCTTGTCAGATATGCATGCTTTCCGTCGGGGGTAACAGCTATACCATGCGGGTTCACAGGACCGGCGACAGCTTCATCACTTTTTCCGTGGCAATGTCAATCATAACAAAGTTATTGGAAGGTCCCATGGCAATAAAGAGAATCCCCTTCTCTCCACCACCGGTACTGCTCTCCTCGGCTTCATGCCCTGTCGAAAAGACGGGTAGAAGAACGATTAGAGAGAAAAACAAGACCAGAAATTTTCCGGAAGATCGGAACAGCATCTTCATAATATTGGTCGCCTTCTCTTGTTCAAAAGAGCGATATCAGCACTTGCCCTGGGAATATGGTAATCGGCAGAGTCTTTATCTATCTATTCAAGGGGCAGTTTCCACTCGAATACCCGTTCTGGTATCCTGCCTACCTCACGGATAATGACTTGGAGCGATTTTGCATCAGATGGAATGGACCCAGCGAATTTGAGAATGCCAGAGACGTGGTGTCCGCCCCCGCCTTGGTTAAACCACCCAAGGGGTTTTTGTTCCGGCCCTCCATCGATTTGGAGGAAACAGATTTTTTCCATCTCATAAGCATCGAGGCCTACAGAATGGGTGTTCATTCTGACTTCGAAGGAAAGCTGAGCCCCAGCTTTTTTCTGTAAAGGGTTGAGATACACGACCGAGATCTCCACCGGACCCTCATCGTTGATCCGACGTAGGTCCTTCTTAGTGAACCCCATCGCGGCTTCGCCGAACCATATCAACACTAGCGAAAGGACAAAAGTTGTGATCCAGAAAATTGCTCGTGATTGTTTTCCCGGGAATTCCATCGTCAGTCTCCTTTCTTCATTGTCATAGCATTAGTCTCAATAGTTCCAAGTACCAATTTCCTCTTTTCATGCTCTGCTATAAAGTAGACGCTGCAGCGGCAGGAGCAAGGTCTGATTAGAAACGCTGTCCGTAAATCTTAATCGTCGCAACGACGAGGAAAAGGCCTATAGATAATCCCATATTCCATCTAAAGATTCTTCGCATATTCCATCGTGAGATCTTCGCAAAGAATGGATGTCCTATTCCCATCAGTCCGTGCTTTTGCATCACATGGAGCATGAGGGTGATTCCGACAAAGTTGGAAAGTACTCCCATTAGGAGGAAAATCCTTTGGTAATCGCTGAAGAATATGGCGGCCCCAGTAAATCCAATGACAGGAAGGACATCCGAGAGGTGATGAACACAGCAGGCTGCCATGGCTGTAGTGGAAATTCCTCCTGTTGCGGTGATTCCTTTTGTTGAAGCCATGTTGGAAAGGTGACGAATCCTCAGGAGCCTTCGGGTGTAGGAATACAGACCCACTTGAATTCCAAATCCAAGGACCAATGCAGAAAACCAGGGCCACATGATTACAAACTGATTGACTGCATGGCCGAAAGAATTGGCTATGGTCAAAATCCCAACATATAAACCCAGTAATGCTATTGCGCTCAAAACCGCTATGCCTAACGAGCCTTTGAGGAAACTCACTCTTTCGCCTCTATTGCCAGGCATTCTTCATTCCTCTTCACTGGCAATCATCAAACCGAGCCAATGGGGAAATCTCAGTTCAACCCTCTAGGTTCCTGAAAGATGATCAACTGCTCTGAGCTCTTCTCTGTGCGCCCATCGCACACTTTGAGGAGAGAAAGGAAGGGGATCCCCCTAGCCATTCTCGTTATCACCTCTCCCCGTCCATATGAATGAGTGCGCTATAAGCAGTCCGACCCAAACTGCTTTGAAATACAACTCAAGAAAACAGTTTAAGGGCCAGCGCTAATCCTCTTAGTGGCAGCCCGTAGGTTTGTTCTCAGGAGCTTGCCCTTTCCTATGGCTTATTTGGGCATGTCCCCCGGGTTTCTCTTCGGTCTGTTCGGACGGGTTGTTATGAGAATGGCCACCTCCGCAGCACCCCATTCCACTTCCGCCCCGGCGCATCAGAAAGAAAAACAACCCAACGATCCCTAGTAAGATGAGCAAATTTTCCATTTACATTCCTCCAAAGTTGATTTTACTTTTTCACAAACACTTTTTGTCAAAAGCGTGTAAAAATAAATCCTTCGCCCTATCCTTTGGGGGCCATGTCCGCTGCCAACCTAAGCACAACCGTTGATATCATAGCACAGCGATTCCCTAAAACAGACATACCCACTGGTAAGGGAGGCCACGAAGAAGAGTAGCCTCCTTTTTGCCAGCTTAGGACCTCAATTCTTTTCGGTTGAATATCAAGAGAAGCCCGGTGGAAAGAATTATCCCCACCACTCCTATAGTCTGGGCGGCTGAAAGGTCCCCGAAAAAAGTAAGTCTATCCGCTCGAAAGAGTTCTACGAAGATTCTCGCCGACGAGTAAAGAAGGATGTATAGCAAAAACAGAAATCCATCAAAATAGTGCCTCTTTCGTAATTTCCATAAGGTCAAAAAGATAACAAGGTTGAAGCCCAACTCGTACAGCTGAGTGGGATGAAGAGGGAGATTGGGAAACATCTGCCCGGCCGGACTGTCCTTGGAATATACCAGCCCCCAGGGAAGGGTCGTGGGGTACCCGTGGGCGTCTCCGTTAAAGAAACAGCCTATTCTTCCGATGGCCTGGCCTAGGATGAGGGAGGGAGCAAGCGTGTCTGCCCACTTCCAAAAAGAAATCTTCTTTTTCATGGTGTAATAAATGGTGACGAGGAGACCTCCAAGAATGGCCCCGTGAATGGCCAGTCCTCCTTCCCAAAAGGCAAAAAGCCTGAGCGGGCGAGCGAGGAAATATGTCACATCGGAAAAGAGGGCGTAATAAATTCTTGAACCGATCAAACCCCCAAGAATAACAAAGAGAGCAAAGTCTTTAATCTCTTTAGGGTCGAAACCTTTCCGAGCCCCTTCTTTGCCTGCCAAACAAACACCTGCCACAACCGCGAGGGCGATCATCATTCCATACCATCTCAGGGTAAAGGAGCCAATCTGTATAAGAACCGGATTCATAGATATTCCTTATTGTTATTGCTACAATTCAATCCGACGAGGCCGAGTCTCTTCGCTGCCACATTGCTCTGTTAACCCGTTCATGTTCTGGTGATTGGATTAAATGCAGTATCCTACCGTTGCCTTTGCGATGTTGTGGGCAAAGGCTCTCAGCTTGCTACCTTTGCTCTCACGACGGATTAGGCTAGGAAAACCTCAAAATCGTACAGTGTATGGGGCGCTTTCTTCGGTAGCGGCCCTTCACCATTAGACAGAAACTAGTTAGTGGCACGTTGGTGGCTTATTGCCGTAAGTCTCTTGGTTCGCCTTGGCCAGCCTGTTCAAGAACCGGCCCACCAACCCTTGTTTCTTGGAGGGCCCCACGTACTTTTCAGGCGCTTTCTTGAAGGCTTCGTAACACGGCAGAGCACAGAAAAAGAATTTCCGTCCCTCGTATTCCAGAGTTGCAGCGGCCTGAGATTCACTCACTTCCATGCCGCAAATCGGATCTTTTGCCATGACCATTCCTCCATCTTTTTAGTCTTAGCTGGAGTGACTCTTCTAATCTTTTTTCCAGGCTTCTTTCCCCAGAAAAACAGTGAGGGTGCCATTTCGATTCCTTAGGTCACAACGATCTTATTTCTCACTATTTTGGATGTCGCTTTTGGAAGCGGGCTAGGGGGCGGACCCGAGATAACATTGCCATTCAGATCAAAAAAACCGGCGTGACAAGGACAGGGTAGTATTTTTTTCTCCTTGTCCCAGTAAACAATGCACCCGAGATGCGTACATATAGCATTCAATGCGTGAACAGCCTCGGGCAAGCGGATCACAACATGGGGCTCCCCCAAATGCCGAACTGTTTTTGCCTCTCCCACAGGAATCTCAGAGAGGGGGATTGTGGTCTCCGCTGCTTGACTTCCTGCCCCTCGAACTTCATCACTCGGCTGCATGTACCGAAAAAGTGTGTAAATCGTTCCTCCCATAGCGGAAAACAGCGATATACCTAAGAGGAAGTTCAAAAGAGAACGCCGCGAAGAAGTTTTCGCAGATGAATCTCTCGCGACAGATTCTGCAACGGTGGTACCGTCCATTACCGTTCACCTCTCCTTCGTCAGTTTGGATTTATCTTCCTGGGGACTCGTTATTCCCATACTTGCAAGCTGTATTCCTCATAACAAAATAGTGGCCCACCGGACAGAGTTTGTGTTTCCATTGCCTTAACCCTTGTCAACGGCCTTAGTGAGCTGGATGATTGATGAATACTCTTTATGCTAAATGAGCAACACTCATGCCAATATCGGCTTAATTTCTTCCTTCACTGGATCGAATAACTCATTGATATTATAAGGAGTTTTTTATATTGTCTTTTTTCCCCGAAAGACGAGGTTGGGGGGTGCGTAAAACCTATCCAAATGGTCTTCTCTGGCAGGTAGGGCCGCGTAAAATTTCTCCACAGCCTAGTCCAAATTGTGCCCCTGTGAAGGGAACGAAGCTGAACCGTCCATATCAGGAAGCCGGCAGGCTTTTTAGGAGGTGATTGAATAAGTCGAAGGATCCTTGGCTTGCCCAATCGCGGGGTCCCAACGCTCCCCCGATGATGTATCCGTTTCGGTCGACTAGATATGTGCAGGGGATAACCCTGACCCCGTACTTAAGACCAATATTGCCATCACTGTCCAGGAGTATGGGAAAGTTCAGCTTTAGCTTATTCTTAAAAGCCTTTACTCTTCCCTTCTTTTCCTGAAGGTCTATTGCCAACATGATAAAATCCTTGTCTTTGAATTCGGTGTAGAGCTTTTCCATCCTCGGTAAAACACCTTTCAGGAACCAGGAAGGTGTCATAACATACACGTATTTCCTATTGGTCCACCACAAGATACGCCATCCAGAGCTTCTTTTCTTTGTCCAACCCTAGCCGGAACCGAATGCCCGGCAGGGAACTTCCTCGTACGGTCAGTGTCTTTCTACACCGAACAGGAACCTTCCCTCAAATCGGCACGTGCAGACAGACCAATGATTTCAACCACTTACAGATTCGGAGCAGACAGAGCCTTCTTTCTTTTCGTACCTGGAAATTCCTGATCATACTTGGCTGTGTTCAGCGAAGCGCTCCCTTATCGCTCCCGTGGAAACCTTGGCCAGAAGCTATGTGGGGCTGTTCGCAGCCGCCGAGATTGCCAAACCCGTCTGTAGCTGCCCCATAATACGTACCGCTTTTTCAGTTCTTTTGTAGTTAAGAAGTAAGTAGGGCCCACATAGGCAGGGACGCTGCTTTGATTGGTGGCAAAAGTGCCTCCGGTGCCGGTGGACGATATCCCAGGGCGCGATGGGGCTTGACGGTGTTCTGGTTCTGACGCCACCTTTCAATCATCACCCTGGCCTCCTCCAGAGTGTGTAGTATCACTGCGTTAGGTGATTCGTCTCTTAGTTTGTCAGTGAAGCTTTCGCTGTAGCCATTCTCCCGGGGGCTGCCTAGTTCAGTGTTGAGGGTCTGAACACCTGTGTACGCCAACCACTGAGCACCATCTTGGCCGTGGACTCCACACTGTTGACCGATCCGATTTACATGGGTGCCCTATGCCCAACCTAGAATTCAATATCTCTTGCCAAAAGCAACACATGGCAACCAAANNCGAACTGGAAGGGAAAATCGTCTTAATGTCAGCTAACTCGTTTTGATGGGATCAGGACATTGTTTCCGCAGGGCACAGCGCTCACAGTACGTACCCACCCAGAACGAGTCAAAAAGCCCCTGCAGTCTATTGACCCATTTCGGGTCAGTGGACAAGACTCCCAACTCCAAATTACGCTTGTTTTCATTCTTTGCACCCAGTCCCGCTCCAGTGAAATTGGCTGAACCAAAGTAAACGCTCAGACCGTCCACAATTACCATCTTCCAGTGAGATCGTGGGCAGATCTGAAACTCCAGCGCCCCAGCGGTCAGCCGTGGGAACCGTTCAAGGGTCTGTCGGAATGAGCGAGACGGCAGGTCACTGTGTAAGATCCGAAAGGTCACTCCTCCTTTGGCCATTTGGTCGAATTCTTCAAGAACGGGTCGAAATCCTCTAGGTTTGAGGATATGCATGTCTTTGAGATTGGCTGTGGCAATCCATACGTATTTCTGTGCTTGCAGGACGGCGTCTTGGATGACCCTTTGGTGGAGCTTTAATCCGGTCAGCAGTTCCATCTCAGGGTGTGACATTAGTATGATCTCCTAGACACTGCAGGTCTGCTACTGGCCAGCAAGTAGTAATCCCGGCGACCATGCTAACCGACCCTTCTTGGAGAAATCAAGTCTGTAGGGTACTGCTTCCATTCCCAGCATAACCCATCCTCTTCCACAAGCCACGGTCTCATTCCAGGTCCTGGCCCGCTGTCTTGCTTGAAAAAGAATGCCACCCCCCGCTCTACGCATTGGTCCCTTATCTCCCTGACCCATGCGAAGTCCAGAGCCCTGCGATTAGGTCCACTTTCCCCGCCAACAATGGCCCAATGAATGCCATCCAAATTGACGTCTCCGACTGGGCCTATGAGAGGCTCAAAAGAAAGGAATCTAACCTGGGCCAAACACTCTCGAAGGATCTCTATTGGGGAAATAGTCTTTTGATGCTCCACCGTAGTACCCATCCAAATGTTACTCGTCCAGGGGCCAGGCCATTTTGTTGTTCTCAACGGACGCTTCGTAAGGACCTGAAAGATATGTCTGGGACACTCAGACATCACTCCGAAAACCTTGGCGATGTAAAAGTCGGGAACTTCTGGATGGAAGAGATCCATCATGGAGCCGACAAACACCATTCGTTGCCTACGCCACCCAAATGGGGTAACTAAACGGTTCTCCAAAAGCTGGATCTCATTGAAAGGCTTGGCGTATTGTTTGGGCATGTTCTTGCCAGCCTGATAAGCCTTGTGCCTTTTGTTGTGCAAAGCCTCCGCATAGCAATAACGGCATGCCTCACTGACCTTAGTGCATCCGGTCACAGGGTTCCAAGTTTCACGGGTCCACGCAATTTTTGTAGGCATTAATGTCCTTCCCGTCTATGCGCCACGGATGGCAAGGATGGGCAAATGGCGAGAGTGGATAGAAAATTGGCCAACATGGAGTCTGCACAAACGGAGAGCAAGAATATCAAGGCGGACGAGGGTTAAAAGAAACCCTTTTGCAAGAGCTATTCGTCTATTCTCCACGCTGGCGTTCGTTATGCTCTTGCAAGTTCTTGTAATCAATGCACAGGGTGGTAACAGGGCGTGCCATCAATCCTTTTTCTGAGATCTCCTCCCCACACTCCTCGCAGATACCGTACGTTCCATTCCCACATCCGAAGGAGGAGGCTCGTGTCAGCTTCCACAGTTGCCTGATCCGTGAGATCTCCAGGATTCTCCTCCTCTTCGGTCATATCGTTGACGGCCTTAGATGCTTCCTGCGAGGGTACATGTAGTCTTTCGGTAAGGAGTTTTCGAAAATATTCGAGCTTTTCCCTATTCATGCCCACTCCAAAAATGCGCATACTTGATGAGGTAGCCGACTATCATAACCTCGGAAGAGAGTCAATCAGAAGTTCTCTCAACCTTGGAAACGTTAGCACCGATCTTTTCCGAATATGGCCTCCACGATTGCGGCTTCCATCTCTGGGATGGATGCCCATCTATATTCATCGTCAAAACGCTTCTTAGCAAATCGGTACCGAGCATCAATTACCTGAGGCCTCTCTTGCTCTTTGGCTAGCGGAGGTAACATCTCCATAGCCAACCTTGCCTCTCTCTCCTGTTCAGCAGGGTCGATCCTGCCCTCGGAGTCGAAATCTAAAAACGAATAATGAATCCTCAGAATCTCCAAAGGTTTTCGATCTGCCACTTCCAGTATGACCATGGCATACCTTACCCGCCTGCCAGCATATTGCGGAAGTCTTTCTCCAGGGTCACCTCGGCGCAATCGCTCGTACCGCGCCAGCGATAAACGCTGTATGGAGTCATCCTCATTCACAAGAAAAACTCGTAAGCCTATGCCCATTGTCTTCGAGATCTGGCGTCTAAGTCAGACTTGAATAAAAGATCCGATGCCATAAGATTATCAAATGGTGGAGGCTTCGGCCAAGCCTCCATAAATCCAAAAAAGCAGGAGGTGTAACATGAAGGTTTCAAGGGCAATCGATCTTTGGCTGGAGTATCACAGATTGCATTCAAAAAAAACACGATCCGGACCTACGAGTCTACGATGTCAAGCTTCCGAGGCAGAATCACCGACAGAGATTTGGTCTCTGTGACCCCAGATGATGTCCTGTCTTTCCTCACAGCAATCACTGAAGGTAAGAAGCAGCTCACCAAGCGAACTCGATATTCCCACCTCAAGACGTTCTTTAACTTCATCAAAAACAACGTCGATCAGGACTTTCAGAACCCCTGTGATACCCCAATGCTGAGAAAGCTATTCAGGGGAGGAGGGACCGTCCGCTGGAAAATCCTTGAGAAGGAGGTAGTTGATGAGATCATCTTTAGGACCACAAACCCAAGAAACCGTCTTATGTTGGAGCTTATGGCCCGAGGGGGTATGAGAATCGGTGAGGTCCTGAAGCTGACTCCAACGGATATTGAGGACCGAAAACTCATTCTCAGAGACCCAAAAAGTGGCAGAGAGCAGGAGATCGTCTACATCCCCCAAAAAGTCGCTGACCGCCTGAGGAGATACATCCAGGATAAGCGAATCGAGCCCCTCCAACGCATCTTCCCGATAACCTATGCGGCAGCAAGGATGATTGCGAAAAAAGCAGGTAGTTTGGCCAGTGTCAGCTTGCGACCCCATGATCTCAGAAGACACGCCGCCACATATGCATCACGCTCGGGTGTTCCAATTGAGATTGTGAGCAAGGTGATTCTGAGGCATGCGAATCTTTCGACAACCCAACGCTATCTCGGCAAGGTCACCGACATTGAGGCCATGAAGTGGATTGAGAATCTGTATGGTTAGGGATGCTTCAGCCAGGGTGGGGCCATGAGAGACCTCACCCTTCTTATTCCCTCTCTGATGCCCACATGGGCAGATAGCATCTCGATATCTTGAAAATCGGGGTGTCAGATTCTTCAAGGTCTATAGCAGAGATCGCAACCCTAACGGGATTGGCTTGACGGACTGCATACCGCTGTGACGGAGAGATCTTTGCGGAGCAATTCCAGGCAGATACGATCTCAGGAGAG
>JABAOF010010862.1_pt4 | contig 21756 bp, 20 predicted proteins | sample 7062171 | NCBI WGS metagenome assembly JABAOF01 (sample SAMN14538628, study PRJNA623070) | marine sediment metagenome | biome: marine biome [ENVO:00000428]; feature: marine pelagic biome [ENVO:01000023]; material: deep marine sediment [ENVO:00002113] | place: India: Gulf of Khambhat ...
GCGGCATATTATATTGGAGTTTCTGGCAAAGAACCAAATTACACGACTGGCCGCTGCGGCGGTGATAGTAATCGCCGTGCTTTTTGCACTCAACATTATTGGCGATGGCAATGGTGTCGCCTGGGGCGAAGTGCTCGACAATATCCAAAAGGTTGGGGCATTTGCATACCGTATGAAACTGAATATGGTAGGGATGCTCGATGAAAAGGAAAGTGTGGAATTGGAAGCACAGGCCTGGGTTTCTGAAGAGAATGGCATCCGCGCCAACACATACAAAGAAGGTAAACTGCGCACGAAAGGTTATCTTTCGATTTCGGACCAGGTGGCTGTAACGGTCATACCCGGACAAAAGGCGTATTTGCGTATGACATTAACTGATGAGCTTTTCCAAAAGATTCAAAAACAATTTTGTGACCCAAGAAAGCTTCTCGAAGAATTCATGAAATATGAGTATGCGGAGCTGGGACGCAGTACAATCGACGGTATTGAGGTTGAGGGAATCGAGTGCCGTGACCCTAAAATTGCAAGAGGTGTAGCTGAAGGGATTGCAGGAGATATGATTGATAATGTGGTCGCGCGTCTTTGGGCCGCCGTCGAGAATGATTTGCCCGTAAAGTTCCAAATCGAAGTTTTTTCCAAAGATGGTGAGAAGGCGCTCGATGTGGTCACCTTTGGCTACCAGTGGGATATCGAGCTCGAACCCAAAGTGTTTGAGCCTGACATACCGGATGATTATAAGCTGGTTGCGGATGTGGAACTCTCGGCAGATGAGAAAAGCGTTGTGGAAGGATTGGCTTTCTTTGCCGAGTATGCTGATGGGAGGTATCCCAGTGATATGTCGGCAATGACTATGGCGAGGGAGCTTCGTGCCGCACTTTTAGCGAGATTCGGTGGCGAGCCGCCCTGGCCCCCGAAACCGGGAGATGAAAGCAGAGCAATGAGCCTTGAGATGTCTATTAGGTTCTCTGCAGGATTAGTAATGGAAGATAAAGACTTTGCATACTACGGCAACAAGGTAACAGCAGAGTTTCCCCATGCGGTTCTGATGCGGTGGAAGATTGAAGATGGTAGGTACAGAATAATCTTTGGAGACCTGACTGCAAGAGATGTTAGCGCTGGGGAATTAGCTCAGCTTGAAGCTGTGCCCTTGAATACTAAAATTAAGGCCATTAAGCCGCAGCCGGCCGACCGGGCAGAAGGTACGGCGCTTACAGAATTAAAGCTGAGCTGGATGCCCGGCGCCGGCGCCACCGGGCACAAAGTGTACTTCGGCACCAGAGCAGACCAAATGTCACTGCTGGATGAGGTGACAACCGATTATGTCGGACTGCCGGAACTAAAAAGAGGTACCACATATTACTGGCGCGTTGACGAAGTCCAGCCCGAAGGTTCTGTTGTGACTGGTGGGCTCTGGAGTTTCAACACCGGAAGGCTGGTGGCGTGGTGGAAACTGGACGATGGCTCCGGTGATATTGCCGCTGATTCCAGCGGTAACGGCCACAATGGCACGCTCGCAGGCGATACAAGCTGGGTCGATGGCATAGATGGGGGCGCCCTTGCCTTCGACGGAGATGGTGACTACGTGGATATCGGCAAAGACCCGAGCTTCGACATCAAAAATCAAATCACAGTCTCGGCCTGGATAAAGGTCAACGCATTCGACAGAAATTGGCAGGCCATTGTTGCTAAAGGCGACAGGGCCTGGAGGCTGCAAAGGAACGCCGGCGAGAGCACGCTCGAATTCGCTTGCTCCGGTCTTGTTGTCCCAGGCACCGACTGGGGCCAAATCTACGGCAATGCAGACGTCAACGATGGACATTGGCATCACATTGCGGGAGTTTATGACGAAGAAAAAATTTATCTGTATATAGACGGCAATCTTGATGCCTCAGCCGAGGCACCGGGAAATATACGCGTTAATGATGAGCCGGTTTACATCGGTGAAAACTCGCAGACACCAAATCGCTTTTGGAACGGCCTCATCGATGACGTCCGCATCTACAGCTACGCCCTGAGTGCTGAGGAGATTTCAAAAATTGCCCAAAGTGCACTACTCCTTTCGCTACCCAAATAGGCCCGGCGATAGCTATTATGAGAAAAAGTTTGAAGAAAATTGTGTGTTAATCGTCTTAAATTAAAGTAGAGATTCAAATGAAGAAAAGGAAATTAAAATGAAAGACTCAAAGAAACAGTTTCTAACGTACGCACTTGCAATCTTGATTCTGGTGTCCTCAGGCAGCTTTCAGGCGCAAGCAGCTCAGGTCGAAACGGAGACACGGTACTATGGCGTTGAAATAAATGGGGTGCTGTGCGGATACGTAGAGTCCAATATCTCACCTACGGTAATAGATGGTAAAGATATGAAGTTGGAGGATGAAAATGTATTTTTGATGCTCTCTGCGCTCGGGAGCGAGTTCAATACGGAAGTTAAAACACAAAGCTACATAGATCCGGCAACCGATGGCTTCACCTATTCGAGTATTGATGTTTCACAGGGAGATGTAAAGCTGGGTATAAAGGTGGTAATAGAGGACAATATCGCTCATTATACTTCTACAATGAGCCCAAAGCCGAAAGACATAGAGCTCTCACCGGATGTTATGGTTGGCGATACACAGCTTTTCTCACAACTGATAAAGGATTTTACAGGCAGCGAAATTCAGAAGAAGAGGTATAAAACGCTGGATGTTATGGACGGTGAAATCCAGGAATCAACATATACAAAGATAGGAACTGAAGACCTCGAACTGGTCGGCAAGACTTATAACGCGATTATTCTTGAACAGTTGAATCACAAAACAGGCTTAAAAGTAAAATGGTGGATTGATACAGAAACCAGCCACATGCTCAAAGCCAATCTCCCTAATAGCCGGGATATATATTTAACCGACCGTTCAGTTGTGGATAGGATTAAGCTGGCGAAAGTGGATGATAACCTCTTTGCCAAGGTTGACGTGGCAATTGCGGATGTTCAGGCCATATCATACATGAAGGTCAAAGCAACCATTGAGCCTACAGGATTGTGGGTGACCGAGGAAGGTCTTAATATAACCGGCCAGCGTTTTACCGGTACTATAAATGACAATCTGATTGAGGGAGTCTTTGAGATTGAACATAAGCGGTATGATGGCTCGGATGCCCCGCCTTTTCCCGCCGATTTCAGTAAAGACGAGTCTGTAAAAAAGTATCTCGAACCGGAGGAGCTGCTCGAATCGGATGACCCTGTCCTCATCAAAAAAGCACAGGAAATAACGAAAGGCTCAAAGGATTCCTGGGAAGCGGCATGCCGTCTGAGCAAGTGGGTTGCTGAGAATATTGGTTATGCGATTCCCGGTGGAGGAAGCGCCCGCAAAACCTACGACATCAAAGCCGGGGAATGCGGCGCCCATTCACTTCTTCTGGCCGCCTTTTGCCGGGCTGTGGGAATACCCGCACGTGTTGTCTGGGGGTGTATGTATGTCCCCAATTATGGCGGAGCCTTCGGACAGCATGGTTGGAATGAAATATACATGGGCAACGTGGGATGGATACCCGTCGATGCCACCGCCAATGAGACTGATTATGCCGATTCCGGCCACATCCGCATCGGAGTCTATCAATCCCTTGCTACTGCTCTTAATCCCAAAAAAATGGAAGTGCTTGATTTTAGGGCCGGTTCAATGAAAATGGGCCAGGCCGAAGAGGAAGCCTCCCAGATGTATAAAGCGTACGTAGGTGAATATACCAATCCCGCTACTAAAACTGTATTAAAGGTATTTGTTCAGGGTGGAGGCTTGGCCGTTGATATTCCGGGAAAAGTAGTCTTGGCCCTGAATGACCCGGACGAAGAGGGCTTATGGTATTGTAAAATGTCGAACCAGATATATTTCACGTTTAAGAGAAAATATCTTGGCCTTGGCAAAGTCGTGGAAATGCAGCTGCATCAAATTATCCCCCTTCCCAGGAAATCAGGACCTGAAAAAGTAGATAATAATGTTCCCGAAAAATTCAGGCCTTATCTCGGCACGTATTCACTGGCGGCCCTGCGAGCTGATTTTACAGTACTTTACAAGGATGGCAGCCTGGCGGTGAACGACCCACTCGAAAAGAAAACTATAAAACTGCAGTTCCCAAATGAAAAAGGAGGGTGGCTTGATGAATTTAATAAAAATACAATCTTCTTCGAGCTGGATAACCAGGGCAACGTCGAATCAATGAAGATAGATTCGGTTGATAAATTTACCCGGTGAAAACGGAGATATAAAATGATTACTTTTGAGAAAAAAGAACAGGCGGTACCAATCTGCCCCCACTGCAAAAAAGAGCTTACCAACGTATGGTTTCAGCAGGTAAAAGGCGACTTGGGCAAGCGCTGCATCTACTTTTGCCCTCAGTGCAAGTCCTGTCTTGGTGTTTCTCAAAGGAAAGGAATCGCTCCATTCGGTTTATAAGCCGATATACAAGTTTTACTACATAAAGCGTTCTCATAATGATAAGGAGAAAAGCAATGAAGAGCAAATGTCCTAAAAAACAACTACCGGCTGTTTTAAGCAGGTTCCGGAGCGGACGTACTTTGTTTCGCCTTGAATTTCTGTTTTTATTTGTTGCCTGTCTTGTGTTGGTTTTGCTGATGTCACCTTCTCTCAAGTCCACGGAAAATCAAGAAGACCCGAACACAACCGAGGTTTCTCCAGCATCAGGTGGCAGCTCAATTTTCCATGAGACTATGGTTGATATGTCCTGGCCCGAGGTGGAAGAAGCGGCCAAGCAAGGTGCTATAATTCTGTTACCGACTGCGGTTATTGAAGAGCACGGCCCGCACATGAGCTGCGGCATCGATACCTATGGCGCCTATCTCACCTGCAAGCTCGTACGTCGCGAGCTTGAATCACGGGGCATAAAAACCCTTATCGCTCCGCCCTTTTATTGGGGAATCAACGGAACAACACACGTCTTTCCCGGCACTTTTACCGTTCGAAAAGAAACAATGAAGGCTCTGCTGCACGATATACTTAACTCGCTCAAAAGCTGGGGTTTTACCGACATCTTTAACCTGAACTTTCACGGGGATGGTCAGCATTGCGTCACTATTTTTGAATCTATCATAGATGCACGCAGCACCCTCGGGCTCAATGCCTATTGTGTCCTCTCGGAAGAGGAAGTCATGCGTTACGGATTAGCTGGAAACGAGCCGTTCGTTGTCACTCATAAATCCCCTCCTTCCGACGAGGCCCCTCAGGAATATCTGGATATTCACGCCGGAGCGGGCGAGACCGGCATCGTGGCCGCGTTCTTTCCCGACCAGGTCGATACGGAGCTCGCAAAAACCCTCGAACCGACCAGGCTGACTTATAGCGATGTTGTAAATTGGCTTACGGATGCAAGGCGGGTAACTCCTTTAGGCTATCTCGGAGACCCTGCCGCTTTCGATGCCGAAGCAGCCAAAGAATATTTCCTGGCTAATTGCAAACTGATTGCCGATTCAATCGAAACCCGGCTAAAAGCCAAATAAGCTCACCGAGCAAATGCAAAATTTACCGCAAAGGCCGAGCTTGTAATGCTCGGCCTTTTTTACTGCGCCTTTCAATTCCCATGCAACTATAACAAGCATCGAGTATCGAGAATCCAGCATCTATTATGGAGTAAATTTCAATCAAAAACGCTGATACCTCTGAACAAAAATCAAAATTATCAAAAATTTTTTAATTGCTTTACTGACATCAGGTTACGAGAATCCCGAACCGAGAATCCACCCCTTTTTTCGCATCAAACACGCAGATAGCTCCAATTATAGAGGCGCTGCTTTTTAGCCTCTGGCCGAAAGGCCCTGATATTCTGTTTTCTGATCTCTGTCATCTGTCGTCTGTCATTCATCGGGGGTGATAATCAAGTTCAATTTTTCCATTACGATTCCCGATCGCGTCGTATGGCCTTTTGTGGCTCTGGTATTGTTCTACCGCCGCATCCGCTATGGCTATCCCTTTCGCCGCATACCGCTCACCCAGGGCAAATACGCCATCGTTGACCCCGAAGATTACGAGCGCTTGAGCAAATACAAATGGCACGCGAATAAGAGCAAAAACACCTTTTATGCCATCCGGAGGATTCATATTGGTAAAAACAAGTGGAAGCATATCAAGATGCATCGCGAGATTCTCAACCCGCCCGACCATTTATACGTCGATCATATCAACCATAAAGGCTTCGACAATCGCAAAGCGAACCTGCGAACGGCCACCCACCGGCAAAACAGCTATAACAGGATACACTTCAGAAAGAATCCATCCTCGAAATATAAAGGAGTAAGCTGGAAGAAACGAACAAAGAAATGGAATGTTCAGATACGCCATAATGGCAAAAGCGAGACTATCGGCTCTTTCGACAACGAAATCGAAGCCGCCAAGGCCTATGATAAAGCGGCTAAGAAATACCATAAAGAGTTTGCTTTCCTTAATTTTGAATCTGAAATTTGAGATTTAAAATTGTTATTCCACTGTACTGAATTTCCAGGAACTTGCCTAAAAGAAATTCAATAAATAGTCAATAATAAAACGAAGGGTCATTCTAAGCGAAGTCTGAAGTTCTCAAACCTACAACAAGAAATGAAATCGTTTTTTTCAGTAATTGCCTAATGCTCGATTAGCTCATCGTGACGTATTATCTTTTCTCTTTCGGTTTGATTTAACATCTCAATTTTTATTTTCTTGCTCTTTTTCTTCTTAGCCGCGAGTTTACGTTCTTCTAATGCTTTTGTTTCAAGCTTCAACCGTTCTGCTGTTTCTTTCAATTCTTTTATTCTCTCCACCAGTTCTTCTTCCTGTTCTAATATGCAAAGCTGTTTCTCTGTTTCTTCAGTAATTGGCATTTTCAAATAAGCGTATTTTTCTGAAAATTCAATAAATGCTTTGTGTATATCTTGCAGTTTTTCCGGAATTTGCTTACCTTCAATTTCTTTTTTTAGTAATAATGAGATAGCTACTCCATACGCTTTTTCAAGTTGGATTGCTTCTTCTACCGTAAGAACTCGTTTGCCATCTTTAATTTGTTCAATAGTTGTTAGTTCTACTCCTAGAATTTCTGCAACTGTTGGCTTGTAACTCAGACTTTTATTATTTCGCTTTTCATCTTCGATATGTTTGATTATAAAAGCAGAGAACGATGGAGTTAGCTTATATGATTCTTTGTGTACATGTTGCAGTTTTTCCATGATTTGGTTATCTGCAAGCTGTTTTTTCAGTAATTCTGACATGGTTCACGATACTCCACAAAATATTGCTTTTAATATTATCTAAAATATTTCTGATACTTCCTTATATATCATACATTTTCTCATATAACAGAGATTACCTTAAATTTAAATAATATTTTCAGAAGCATATAGATTAAACATACTATCTTCAAGGAACTTTTCTAACGCATATTTTTCTGCGTATACCTGTTTCCAATTCTCTTGTAAAAGCGCGCGTTCGAGACGGGCGACTGAATTAAGAATACGACAACATATATGCATCTGTTCGATATTATAAAAATGTAATGCTTTTTCGACATGATTTGTTGCATCAGTAATGAGTTCGAAGATTTCCTTGAGTGGAACGTTGGTTTTCTTTCCAAGGATCCTGCTAAAGTATTCCATTTATTACCCTTCCTTGGATTCCAGAAATCCTTACTTATCATAAAAGAAATTATTATTAAGTTTCTTAATCAACCTTGAGTAGCTTTTGTTATAATTGGTCATGAAAATTAATGATTAGATCACTTTTTCTCTAATAATATTTAATTCGTTAGATAGTTGTAAAATAAGAAAACGAAATCAATTAAAACTTATGGAGAATTACGTTTCTTTCATCGGAAAAAAAGCTTATATGTGCGGTCCAGTTCAAACCATTTTGCCCGACATTTATTCAACATAACAGACAAAAAACACTCACACATATCTTAATTCTTCGCTCGCATCTTCGGAGTTGTTTTAGAAATTATAGCTGTCACTTTAAGACCTGCAAGATTTTTCTCCAGAAAATTAGGATTTTTTTCGTTTTTCCCTAACTTCGAAACTCCATGTAAATCGCGGTTAAAAACAGTGTCAGTGTATTTCACAGCGCATTTTTCTTTCGCGCTTTAATACATAAGGTGTTTCTGCGAATGTGAATGTTGATGGAAAATTTAAAATATCCAAAAAGTCGTAAATTCAGACCAAAAAACATATTAAGATCATTAATTTATTAGGTAGTTTTTGTTTATAGTTGACTTTTTCGATTTATCACGGGCTTTTTAAAGTTGAATGGTGCTTGTTCCTAAATAAATAAAAGGTTGCAAAGCCAGAAGTCAGGCCTTGCAACCCTAATTGAAATTAACATTAAAATGTTAATTTATTTGTACTCGGGAAAGTAATCTGCCAAATTTTTCCCATTCAAATAAACTTCACATAGCAGACGTCCGTAAGTTATCTTTATGGGATTTTTTAGATCCACTTCTTTCCCGTCAATCAAATTCCTTAACCTTCTATTTGCCGCCTCATATCCAAGTTGTCCTTGCTCAGGAGCATTATATCCAGCGGCACGAACTCTATTACCTTCCTTGCCATCCCATATCCATTTAGGTGTAACATCAAAGGTGTCTCCATCAATAATACTTACAACTTTAAAAGTCATTGATTTATCCTTTCGAAAATAAAATTCTTAGATTAATATTGACTTGGTTCGATAGATATGTTACAATAATAATGCAACTATGTATCGAGCAATACAATGTTGTAAGCTGACGGCAAAACTCACTTTTTTGTCGTCAGCTATTTTTTATAGGGGGTGATCTTTCTTTTTTTATATTCATATTAGCTCCTTTCAAAAATAAAAAATGCTTATATTTATTTCTTAACAATCATTTTCTCCCACTCTTTTCTGGCTTTTGATGCAGTCCCCGGAGGTATTTCATATCCCTTTCTCCCTAATTTTTTTATGCAACCTTTCTGCCGAAGCATTCCTATCACTACGTAAACTTGGTAACTTGGGACTTCGACAGATTCTATATTATCAATTGTTTTGATAATTTCTTCTGCCTTAATAGGTCCAATTGTCCTTCTTGCCAAATTATCCATAATCTCAATAGTTGAGTTAAAAGCTGACTTGGGAATGCTATGTGCATATTCAGCTCCCTCTTTTTTAGACCAGCCAGTTCTAATGAGCGTGTCGTTTTGTACCTCATACTTGGGATATCCGGAAATTTTAGAAGGTTTAGATAGTATCTTCATTTTCTGAGATACGACTGAATCACCAGAATCTTTACGTTGTTTACGTAAAGTATCTAATTTGGCTTGTAATTTTGAGATTTCTATGGCCGTAATTCGTCCAGCATCGACAGCAGTATAATCACTCTTGCTTGCAGCATCCCCGATTATTTTCTGAATCTCTTTCTCGCCTTTAGCAAGAACATCAATTATTTCTTTTATTTTGTCTCTAATCATACCTGTATTATAGCATAAATATTAAACTAAGTCAAGCATTTTTTCTCTCTATTTTCATAAAAATAACCAAAAAAGCCCTAATGCCTTTGTATATAAGCATTTATGAAATGAAAAATTTGTATAAATCTACCTCCAGCCTCGCTCAAACTTCCTTTCTTTCGATTTTATAATCTTGTATTTATAATTTTATCCACTTTCGGGTAGATTCTAAAAGGGGCTTCTCGTCGCTTGTCGAACTGGTCGCGATAAACAAACCTTTGTTCATGGTAAAAAAAATTCTTAATCTGCCTGCGGGCAAAAAAAAATACGAAATTAATATTTAAAAGGATTTGCAATAAGGTTTTATCCGATATATAATAGTGAATATGAACGAAAACCGTATATCTTGTTCTACCTTCCAGGCTATTCTTAGCCTTAGCCTGAGCCTGCTGCTATTGCGCCGTTAGGCGCAATAATACACTTTCCCCATCAAAAATCTATTTTTATCCTTTTTATCGTAAATTCGTGGCAATTTGACCCTGCTTGCGGCATAATTAGCCGCAATCAGCATAAAATTTTGGAGAAAAAGCAAATGTCCAAAGAAAAAGTTCAAATTTTCGACACAACCTTACGGGACGGCGAGCAGGCGGCCGGGACCCGTTTGGGAGCGAGAGAGAAGCTGGAAATCGCCCGGCAGTTGGTTCGGCTGAACGTCGATATCATCGAGGCGGGCTTCCCGGCCTCGTCGCCGGAAGATTTCGAGGCCGTACGCCTGATATCCGAACAGATTGAAGGGCCGGTCATTTGCGGCCTGACCCGGGCCAGGATAGATGATATTGAAACCTGTCAAAAGGCCCTGAAAAAAGCCAAACGCTCGCGCATCCATACCGGTATCGGCGTCTCCGAGATTCACATCGCCGGAAAATTCGCAGATGACAAATACGGCAAGACAATGGGCGAAAAGCAGGCCACCATCCTGAAGATGGCCGTCGAGGCGGTCAGGCACACCGCTCAATATACCGACGATATCGAATTTTACGCTGAAGATTCCGGGCGGGCCGACCGGGCCTTTCTCTACGAGATTCTTGAGGCCGTGATTGACGCTGGTGCAACCGTCGTCAACATCCCCGACACCACGGGCTATTCCATGCCGGAACAGTATGGTGCTCTTATCCGTGACATACGGGCCAACGTGCCGAACATCGCCAAGGCGACAATCAGCGTCCACTGCCATAACGATTTGGGAATGGCCGTGGCCAATTCGTTGGCTGGCGTAAAGAACGGAGCGCGGCAGGTGGAAGGTACGATAAACGGCGTGGGCGAACGGGCCGGCAACGCTGCCATCGAAGAGGTGGTCATGGCAATCCATACACGCCGTGACTTCTTTGAAGAGGTGGAAACGAACATCAACACCCGCGAGTTCTATCGAACGAGCCACATGGTTTCGGATATGTTGGGTATGCCGGTTCCAGCCAATAAGGCGGTTGTGGGGCGCAATGCTTTTGCCCACAGCTCCGGAATTCACGTGGACGGGTTTCTGAAGAAGCGGGAGACTTATGAGATTATGAGGCCTGAGACTATCGGGCTTGACCAGAGCCGGGTTGTTCTGACGGCCCGGACGGGACGTCACGGCCTTCAACATCGCCTCGAAGAGATGGGATATACATTGTCTAAAGCAGAGCTGGACAAGACATACGAGCGATTTTTAGCCATTGCCGACAAGAAAACAGAAGTTTTTGAAGAGGACCTTGCGGCTATCATCAGCGACGAGATTCACGTGCTTGCGGAGCCGATGTTTGAGCTGGTGTACCTGCATGCTACTGGAGGTTCCGGTACTTTGCCTACCGCGAGTGTCAAAATAAAAACCAAAGACGAAACAAAACAAGCTGCTGCATGTGGAGATGGTCCGGTGGACGCGGCGTATGAAGCGATAAGAGAAGCTACGGGCCTTTCGCCGAAGCTGGAGAATTATTCGATCAGGGCCGTGACCGGCGGTAAAGAGGCACTCGGCGAAGCGACCGTAAGAATCAAAGACAATGGCAGAACCTTCATAGGCCGGGGCATATCTACTGATATTATCGAAGCCAGTGGAAAGGCGTATATCGATGCCATCAACAGAATGGTCGCAGCAAAAAGCGGAACGTCGGAACTCAAAGTAGAACTTTGAGGAGAGTCAGAACTTAAAAAGCAAAAGGAAAAAGTAAAAGGAAAGGCTGGAAACATAGAGAGATAGAAACTATGGGTATGACGATTACTGAAAAGATATTGGCAAAGGCGGCCGGTAAGGAAAAAGTCGTGCCGGGCGAGCTTATCGATGCAAAGATTGATGTTGTTATGTGTGTTGATGTTACGACGCCGCCGGCGATTTCGATGCTCGAAGAAAAGGGTATCGATAAAGTATTCGATGCGGAAAGAATCGTTGTGACGCCGGACCATTTTCAGCCGGCCAAGGACATCAAAAGCGCCGAGCTTCACAAACGGCTCGACGACTGGGCAAAGCGACACAATATAAAATACTATTACAAGCTCGGCAGGGCCGGCGTATGTCATGCACTGCTGCCGGAACAGGGACATATTCGACCGGGCGAAGTAATCGTCGGCCCCGATTCGCACACGTGTACATACGGAGCGTTTGGGGCTTTCAGCACAGGGATCGGCTCAACGGATGCGGCGGCGGCAATAGCGATGGGACAGCTTTGGTTCAAGGTGCCGGCTTCGATAAAATTTGTTCTGAACGGCTCACTGAGGGCCGGTGTCTATAGCAAAGACGTTATCCTTGCTGTCATCGCGAGAATCGGCACGGACGGGGCGCTTTATAAGGCGATGGAATTTGTCGGGCCGGCGCTGGCTGAGATGTCGATGGAAGCGAGAATGACTATAACGAATATGGCAATCGAGGCCGGTGCAAAAAGCGGTATAATCGGTTTTGATGATGTAACCAAACAATATCTCGATGAACATCTGAAAGACAAGAAATATTACACCGTTTACGAATCGGACAGTGACGCCCAATACGATGCAACCGAAGAGTTTGACTGCTCGGCTATCGAGCCGATGGTTGCTCTGCCGCATCTGCCGAGCGGCGGTGTTCCAATCGGTGAATGCGCCGGCAAAGAAATGGACCAGGCGTATATCGGAAGCTGTACGAACGGCCGAATTGAGGACCTGCGAATCGCAGCCAAAATTCTCAAAGGAAAACAGGTCGCCATCCGTACGCTAATTGTGCCGGCAACGCCGGTTATCTGGAAGCAGGCAAAAGACGAAGGCCTGTTCGATATATTTTACGATGCCGGCTGTGTAATCGCCGCACCGACATGCGGGGCGTGTCTGGGCGGCTTTATGGGTGTTCTGGCCGCGGGCGAAAAGTGCGTCAGCACGACGAACAGGAACTTCGTCGGGAGAATGGGACATCCGGAGAGCGAGGTTTATTTGGCCAGCCCGGCAACAGCGGCAGCGAGCGCAGTGGAAGGGAAACTTGCCGATGCAAGGTGCTATTTTGAATAACGAATGATGAATATCGAATAATGAATGACGAGGTAAAAATGAAAAGACAATCATGGCTAAAGCACACGTTTATAAAAGAGATCAGTGCCTTTAGGCACGTAAATATTGAAATTGAGAGACTAATTTTTTCGGTGAGGTTATAAGGATGAGTGTAGCGCATAAATATAATAGAGATCATATTAATACCGATGAGATAATTCCGGCGAGGTATTTGAATACGGATGACGAAGCCGAATTAGCGAAGCATTGTCTGGAGGATCTGGACAAGGAGTTCGTTAATAAAGTTAAAGAAGGCGATGTGATTGTGGCCGGTGAGGATTTCGGCTGCGGCTCGAGCAGAGAGCATGCGGTCTGGGCCATTCGCGGAGCGAAGGTTCAGACGGTTATTGCAAAATCTTTCGCCCGAATCTTCTATCGCAATGCCATTAACAACGGCTTTTATATTATCGAATCGCCGGAGGCACTCGAAAAAATCAACGACGGCGACGAGCTGGAGATTGATTATAAAAACGGCTTGATTAAAAATAAAACAGCCGGTATTGATATAAGCTTTAATCCGCTGCCGGACTTTGCACTTGAGATAATCAACGACGGCGGGCTCTTGGAGCATATAACAAAGAGAACCGCGGATTAACACAGATTAACGAAGGAGGAAGTTATGAATGAGAAATCTTTGTGCAATATTTTTACCAGTAATGTAAAGGCGGCGCTAATCTGGACTTTCATCTTGACAATAATACTGGTGGTTACGGTTCAAACTTATGCCGGTGAAGGCCTGAGGCTGGAAAAGGTCGGCACTGAAAAGGTTTACTTTACTCACAACGGCAAGCCATTGTTGTCCTTCGGGGGGCTGTCGGACTTTATTTTTTATGCGGCAGGAGATGCTTATAATTATAAGCTGTGGGCCGATTGGGGCGCTGAGCATGGGATTAACCATATTCGTGCCTATCCGCCTTTGAGCTGGAAACATATCGAAAAGTTTACGAGAGAAAACGGCGGGTCTCTGGAAAATATGCTGTTCCCATATAAGGAAACAAAATCCGGGAGCAGACAGTTCGACCTGACTAAATTTGACGAGCGATACTGGCGGCGCTTTCGGCAACAGTGCGAATACCTCGAAGCTAAGGGAATTATCATTCATTTATTGATGTGGAACGGCTGGCAGTTGCGGGCAAGCGATACCCCCGGGCGGAATAAGTCGGATATTGACTGGGCGGGGCATTTCTTTAATCCGGCAAACAATATCAATTCATTCACCGACCACCTCGGTGGTAATTTGGAGAACCGCTATGCGATATATCACTCGGTGGCTGATAAGAAGACCGGCCTTGCGGATGCACAAAAAGCGTGGTTCCAAAAACTCGTTGAAGTGACGGCTGATTTGGACAATGTTTATTATGACCTCGTGCATGAAATAAAAGAGCATCATCGCCAGTGGGCAAAGGTGCAATCGTGGATTGAAGAAATGGCGCTTGCGGTGCGCAAACACAGTATCAAACTCCGACCTAGTAAGCCGGTGATTTTTGGGATGGACACCGGTGGGCTCAGCGAGGCACAGAGAGACTGGATTTTTACGCGGCCATATTTTAATCTCTTGATTTACGGCAAGAGGCACATAGTTGCTAATGCGAGGGGCTGGCGAACAAAATATAAAAAGCCCTACATTCCGCAGGAAAGCTGGGACGACAATGGCCAAAAGTACAGCTATATTCACCCGGAGCAGCGGGTACACACCAGGAAGTATATGTGGAAATTTATGATGGCCAGGTGCCAGCAGATGGATTTGTATATGAAGCCGAGAATAGGTTTCTCCTCGGAGAACCTGCCGAAGTTCCCGCACAATTATGACCCGCGAGGACGAAATAAATTCGAGGACGATGCGCTGGTACTGCGGGCATTCTGGGACAGTCTGACCGATTACCCGAACCTGTGGTTCAACGGCACTATCGAGTCCGGGCCTGGCAGTCATAAGTATGTGCTGTCCTCGAAAAAAGAGGCGATTGTGTATTGTTCCTCAGCGACCGCTAAAGAGGGTGTGAAATTTGAGAGCCAAGCTCTAAAACTCAAAGGCCTTCTTCTGTCCGATGGTAGTCACAGAATGGATATAGTCAAGCCGGATAAAGGCGTACTAAGGACCCACCAACTGGCTGTAGAAAACGGCGCTGTATCAATCCGGCTGCCGGCGTTTACGGACGACATTGCCGTACACATTTACAGAGGCAGCCAATAATCTTTTGGCTTTGAGCGCGCTCTGTAGAAATTACATGTTCTATTTTCTACAGAGCTTTTTCAAATCGCACCTGCCATCCGACCGTCAGATGTGGACGACTTTTATACCAGCGAGTTGGCAGTATGCCTTAAAGGGAAGCTCCAGGTCGCCGTATATGAAGAGCTGGTGGAAGCCCTTAGTATCACGGCAATCGGGCACATCGTCCAGCTCAAGCTCGACAGAGGTGCGGCAGCCACCCGCGGGCGGAGTATCGATGTTGCGAAGCACACGGCCAGTGCCGAGGATAATGGATTCGGGGCCCTGGAATTTCATAATGGTTACCTTTTGACCTTCTCGCCAGAGGACCTGAGGTGCAACGCCGGTGGTGGACTCGGAGTGGCTGCGGAGTATAAAAGGCGCGGGTGGCTTATCGAAGCCATCGAGCTTGGTCGGGCAGGAGCAGTGGGCACCCATTAACGTATTGTTGACGGTGTTGGGTGCGGGGTCCTGCATGAAGCCGGACCTGTCAAATAAAAGACTCGTTAGGCGCAGAGAGATTGCGGAGTTCCATTCGGCTTCGCAGGCGCCGACCGAGCCCTCGTCGTTAAGGCGGAGCCAGGCGATGCAGGGCGGGGCGGGAATCAGACGATTCTCAACCAGAGGCAGGCAATCTACAGAGATGCCCTGGCAGTTTTCGGCGGCCATAATTCGTCGGGCCAATACATAGTTTTTTGCGGCGTTGATGATGTCCTGCTTTGTCGGTTCGACGATTCTCCTGGCGTTCTTGGTATAGTAGTCGGCGATGGCTCGGACCTCATCGCTTTGCTCGACCTTTCTGAATTCTTTCGGGTAGCGAGTGCGGGGGATGTAGTGGAGCGTGGTGCCGATGACGTTGAGCTTGCGGTCTTCGGTTTTATCGCCTCGGACGATGCAGAGGCGGGTATTCTTCATATCGTGTATTGTACGGAGCATTCTGATTCCGAAATTGAGCCAGTCGAGGTCCTGAGTAGCGGCGACATAGACGCCGTCGATATTCCGAGTCCCCTGAAGATGCTGGGTGAATGACGTCCCCATAGGGCTGAAGACAATCGTCGGGATGCTGCCACGGTTTTTGGCGATGTTGTTGATGTGGGGCCAGGATTGATTGAGGCTCATACTGACGACCACAAGGCCGTCCGGGGGTTGATTTTTCAAATGCTCAATAAGGGTATTGACAGCGTTTTCGTCGTGGAGGGGTTCCTGTTTGATGTCAAGCCGGACGTTGAACTTCTCTGCGGCGGAGTTGAGTATTTCTGTGTATTGGCGCTGACGGGCCGGGATATCGTATGCGGCGCCCGGCCAGCCCATCCAGTAGGCTTTGACGTCCGGGCGTACAAAGACCGCGCGGACGAGCGGTTTGCCGGCGGACCTGGGCTGGGCGGCAAACAGCGAAGAGGTGAAGTCAAAGAGCCCGAAATTCGCAGCCGCTACCATAGCGCCCGCGCCCCTGAGGAAGCGCCTTCGATTCATCATGAAGGGACAGGTGGATTTGTTACAGGTTTTACTGGTTTGCATTGTGGTTCCTCCTTGTATGCAATTTTTCATTACAGGGCATAAATTGGCCTTTTGCGAAACACATAAATCTGCGATATTCTACCCCATTAGAAGCTTTATAACAAGAAATAACACGGTTCGAAAAAGGGAGATTTCCTAAAAAATATGGGGATATTCGCCTAAGTCGAATCCGGCAACGACACCGGAGTTTTCTAACGGGGTAAAATACCGGTTGGCAGGATTAATCAAGCGAATAATCCTTTTGGCTTGTAAATGAGCGGTGCGGTGGTTATATTTTTGATAGCTTATTTGTGATGAGCCATTAAAGGAGTTGAAGATGAAACCTAAACTTGTGATTGTGGGTGCCGCGGGTCGAATGGGCAAGCGTATCGTTTCGTTAGCAGCCGAGTCCGGCGAGTTCGATATTGTTGCAGCGGTCGAAAGAAAAGACCATCCCGATATCGGCAAAGACGCCGGCCTTGTGGCGGCAGCAGGGCCAATCAATGTTGAGTTGACCGATGTGTTTCCAAAGGCTGGCGATGTGGCGGTGGATTTTTCACAGCCCGAAGCGGCCGATAAAACCATCGATTACTGTATTGATAATAAGGTTGCTCTGGTTTCAGGCACTACCGGCTTGAGCAATCAGCAGAGAGAAAAGTTTAAAGCGGCTGCTGAGAAAATTCCCGTTATATACGGCACTAATATGAGTGTCGGTATGAACGTTCTGTTCAATCTTGTTGGCAAGGTCGCAACGATGCTCGGCGACGAATACGATATAGAGATAATCGAGCAGCACCATCGCTTCAAAAAAGATGCTCCGAGCGGCAGTGCTCTTACATTAGCCGAGAATATCTGCAAGGCAACCGGTCGGGATTTTCCCGGCTCTCTGACTCACGGCAGGAGCGGCAAAGAAGCACTGCGGCAAAAAGGGACTATCGGCATGCACGCCGTACGGGCGGGTGACATCACCGGCGTTCATTCGGTAATATTCGGCACATTAGGCGAGACCGTTACACTTAATCATACCGCCAACAGCAGAGATACTTTTGTAAGGGGGGCACTGCGAGCGGCAAAATGGCTCGTCGGCAAAGAACCGGCTTTATATTCAATGGCTGATGTCCTGAGTATCGAGTAGGCCAAATATTAATGGGTTTATTCGCCCTTACTGTGGCAGTGTGAGCCTACCGACTAACGAGCTTGAGGTAGGAGTTGAGTTTTTATACCTTTGAACTAACGAACTACTAAAAACTTACGTATTTTCCTCAATCCTTCAGAGATATATCTACTCACGGATGTGCGCTTTACATCCATTTTTTTCGCCACATCTTTGATGTTGTAGTGGTCCTTATACCGCAAAGCGATCGCTTGAAATTCGTTATTTCGTAGCCACCCCTTGATGAGTTCGAACATCTTATTTGTTTCTTCCACGTGAATAAAGGCATCTTCCGGCGTCCTTTCGTTAATAGGATGATCAACAAGGTGTTTACTATATTTGTGCATATGGTTCCGGTATCTCTCTACTCGACGAGCGGAGTCGACAATGTCATTGGTTATCGCTCGATAGAGATAGCCTTTGATGTTCTTGACATTTTGGGGTACAGGTTTATAAACAAGAGAAAGAAAAAAATCCTGGAACATATCCTCTGCTTGAGTTTCACTCTTAACATGAAAACGAATAACCGTCCGAATAAAAACACCGTATTCAGCAAAAATCTCGGCGGCATGGTCTACATCGCCGTGTGTGTATTGAACAGATTTATGCTGACTACAATGCTTTAACACGAAGAATATCCTTTCAGACGTTTTTCTAATTCATTATATTAATGATTTTGCATATCTTATTATTATCTAACTCGGAACAACTGCATTCGGAGTCCCATATAAGAAATCTGAGATTTCATACCTCTGGTTGTATTTACAAAACCGTATCTGAGCTTGGCATTATAGCTTTGTTGCATAGATGCTATTAATTAATGTGGCGTTGGCACGAATAACTGGATTCTTCACATTTTCCGAATGGGTTTTCTTTTCGAGAGCATCCAAATAGCTGCAAACATAGCCGAAAAACCAACTGCTACGATTGTTACATCACGTATGAGAGCAGCAACAATTGCAACTATAGCTCCAGTGATAACTAAGAAAAACGTAATAATAGTAAGGCTAGTGCCAACTCCCATTTGTATATGGTGTTTGCGCATGCTTGTCTCCTTTCTTAATTTATTTGGAGCAGCTAACGTATGCATGCGCCGCGATAAGGCAGGGTAAGAGTAGTGTTCCTTACTTATCACGAGCAACACAGCATTATATTTAATCAATTTTTCTATTGCGATCTTGGAAGAAAATCAAGGATATTCTTTAAAATTTATCACTTTTTTGTCAATAACAAAAACTGAGTGGTTCATTTGATACTCATAACGTTGAGTGTAGATGTGCGATATCAAAAAGATCCTTGTTTAACTTAAAAATGTGGTTTTTAGACAAAAAAGATGCTTTTATGGCTGATTTGGAGTGTCTTCAAATCGCGTGAGAGCAGTAAAAACTCGATAAACACGTAAAAAAGCTGGTTTTACAGGCAAATGCTTATCTCAAAGAGAAAAACCAAGCACCCGAAAGTGCTTGGTTTTCTTCTGTGTCCTTTAAGCAAGGAACACTACTCTTTATCATAGAGGCGTATCTGGATAGGCAGATGTTGATTGCAAATTATAAATTTTTCTGTATAAATGAGTAAGTTTTACTCTGCTGCGATACTTGTTTTTTAGTGTTAATTCGCTGGTTTATAACATATCAAAACTCCCGGTATCGGCTAACACGGAGCTCCTATGATATCCTCGGTCATTTTCTTTACTATTTCCATCGCTTCAGGGCTGATAGCATCCGGTGTAGTACAGAACGGGACAACGTACTTGCCAATGGCATCGCATTGACCGAAATCATTCATTCTGTCAAAGATTGTCTGGATGATGTCTGCGTTATTTTCAACCGGCCCTCCACAAGTAACTAACAGCGCAGTGCGCTTACCTTCGAATAGCGATTTGTAATCTGAAGTTCCGTAACCGGTTACCAGGCAAAAATGCCGGTCGATAAATGCCTTCATCTGTGAAGTGAAAGACCAGCAGTAAAGCGGTGAAGCATATACGATGGCATCTGAGCCCATCATTTGTTCGAATATGGGTAATACATCATCCTTTTGAACGCATCCAGGTTTATCCGGCACCTTCTGGCAGGCATAACAGCCCAGGCATCCTTTTATATCGGAGGTTGCGATATAGATTCGATCCACTTCATGGTCTTGCGCAATTTGTTCTTCGAGCAAACTAAGTACTTTTGCCGTATTCCCATCTTTCTTAGGACTTCCCAAAATTGTTGTAACTTTCATTGAAACACCTCTTTAATAATTAACGTCCCATTGGGGGAATGGGAGAAAATCCCTCGCATTCAGGCGAAGACTTCAGCATTATAAACACGAAATTCGAATATGGATACATACGCTTCTAACAAGCGTATCGAAATCTGCATCTTCCGAAGCAGAAATTTCACAGAGGACGGGCAAAAAAAATTCAAGATGCGAATTTTCAAATGTTCGCAAGCTAATAATGGTGTACGGACTTCGGCGAGCTCAGCCGAGCCGTGCACGCCTACGTCACCTGAATCTTTTTAGAGCACCTTTGTTTGTCCGGGCATTGCGACAGGGTAGCGGCCACGGGCGCTGGGCATGACCGGGGGGTCGGATTCTATCGTGTAGCGGTCCAGGCCCGGAGCCAGTTCCAAATTCGAAGCCATTGCTTGTTCCCAGGTAATCATCTGGCCGGACTCGGCGGCCATACGTCCGAGGATGCCGGCCATGGCGGCGTAGGCGCTGCGTTCGGTCTCGTTGTAGGGTATGTCCTGGCGAATCGCTTCGAACAGCAGGTCGTGCTCTTTCTGGTAGGCATTGTGGCGCGGCCCATCGTACTCCCAGATAACATTCTCAGAGGTTTGCAGATGGCCTTTGAAGATGCGGGGCTTTGGGATTCCTTCGCCCAGAACGGCCGAACCTTTCGAGCCATGTATAATGTCGCCGAAGAAGCCCCAGCAGTTATCCATATGCCGGCCCTGGGCAAGCAGTCGCGTACCATCGGGAAAAGTGTACTCCACCGAATAGTGGTCAAACAATTGGTCGGGCTGGGTACGGACCTGTCGTCCACCCTGACCCTGGGCCGATACCGGCCAGGCGTCCTTGCACCAGCAGCAGACGTCGATGTTGTGGATTAGCCAATCGAGGATAAAACTGCCGTTGAGCCAGGTGAAGCAGGAGTAGTTACGGATCTGATGGGCGAGTTCGCTCACCCCAGGCGGTTTTGGAGCGAGACCCACCGGGCCGTGCTCGCGGTAGGCCCAACAGGTGATGACCTCGCCGATAATGCCTTCATGCAGTTTGCTGACCGCCAGTTCGAGCGGCGTGTAGTGCCGGCTCATCAGTCCGCCGGCGATCTTTAGATTCTTCTTTGCGGCCTGCTCTCCGGCCTTGAGCACCCGGCGAATACCGGGAGCATCGACGGCGAACGATTTTTCCATGAACACATGGCAGCCTCTGGCCACCGCATATTCCAGGTGGATGGGACGAAAAGCCGGCGGCGTGGCCAGGATAGCGACACCGCCGGGAGCGATGGCATCGATGGCCTTTTTATACCCATCCAGACCGGGCAGCCGCCTGTCCCGGGGGACGTCCAATTGCCTGGGGAATTGCCTGGATAGACTCTTTAGGCTCGTCTGCAAGCGATTGTCGAATACATCGGCCATCGCGACGAGTTGAGTGGGCCCTTTGGTCGAGAGGGCGTTGACCGCGGCGCCGGTTCCGCGTCCGCCACACCCGACCAGAGCTATTCTGATGGTGTTCTGTTCGGCGGAGAAGGCCCGCGCGCCAATTACGCTCGCGAGCGTCGTGCCGGCTAAAGCGCCGGAGGTTTTCTTTAGAAACTCACGGCGGGAGGTTGAAGGTTTGTGAGTCTTACTTTGTACATCCATAATGAATCCCTTTCTTTTTATTCGATGACAGGTAGTCGGGCAGGATGTCTTTCCGGCCATGAATCCTTCTTTACAAGGGGTATCATGTTTC
>JABAOF010022892.1_pt2 | contig 21749 bp, 11 predicted proteins | sample 7062171 | NCBI WGS metagenome assembly JABAOF01 (sample SAMN14538628, study PRJNA623070) | marine sediment metagenome | biome: marine biome [ENVO:00000428]; feature: marine pelagic biome [ENVO:01000023]; material: deep marine sediment [ENVO:00002113] | place: India: Gulf of Khambhat ...
CCCAAACAGAATGGCGTCATCCTGGTGAGCCAGCAGATCTTGGTGAAAGGTCCGATAGGCGGGCAGCACCCGTTGGTGTGTCTGCTGCAGGACGCATTTTGCCTGCCGAGTGTCACGGAAGGTTTCCGAGCCGGCTGCCAGTTCATTCAGCTTGCAGGTCAACAAGCGGTACATCTCCTGGCAAGGGCTCGCTGCCCGCGAGTCCGCCTTCGTGGTGATCGCGTCCTCCAGCAGCCGGTAGGTCTCGTTCAAGTGCCCCAGAAACTGCGGATCACTGGTACCGGCCGAAAAATTGAGATAGCCCAGGATCGCTTCCAGCCGTTGAGCGGCCTCGGCCGATAGTTTTCCGATGTGCATCAAGCAGAATCCCGCCTGGCAGTTCCCACCGTTCGCCTGGCCAGGCGAACGGCGGATGGGTCTGGGTCAGAAAAAAAATCGAGAGACATGAGCCGGTCAGCGGACCCCCCTTGGGGAACGCGTTCGGCCACGACCTCTGCGGTCATCGTAGTCCGCTCGTGCCAAGGAGGCTACTCGACTTGCCGCCTGGTGAAAACACGGGTCGCTCGCTCGCTCAACCCCCTCCCGCCAGCCGGTCGCGACTTGCCCCGGCACTCAGGCCAGGCCTGGCCGGCCCCTCGGAAGGAGCCTGACCGGCTTCCCTCGGCCTGTCTTTAGAGGCCGCTTGGAGTATGATGGAAGGAGTGTCCCCTGGGGCATTTGGGCAGGATGGGCTTATCTGGGGGTGCCGCACCTCCACTTATTTTTCTCAGGAGTCAAATTGATGTTTTCTCGATCTGCCATCGCTGTCCTGGCAGCGTTGTGGGCCTGTGGGGGCGCGGATCTTGGTGCGCAGACCGGCCGCAGCCCGCTGATCCCCGAAATCGAGGCCCAACGCAACGGCCTGACCCGCGCCTGGTTTGCTCAGGCCGAATTGGACAGCAGCCGGGATCGCATCGAGACGCTGGTTCTCCAAGACAAGCAGCTGATTGTCCAGACGCGGCGGGGGGTGATCCAACGGTTGGACGCGGAAACGGGCAAGAGCTATTGGTCGGTGAATGTGGGTTCCTCGGACAACTATACGTCTGCCCCGGCTGTCAACGAAAAGTACGTGGCCGTGACGAATGGATCGTTGTTGTATGTATACGATCGCGAAAATGGGAGCCTTGTCTGGAAGCCGAAGCCGCTCACCGGGTCAGCGGGTGCGGGCCTGGCCATCGTGGACCACGTGGATTCTTCCTCATCTCCCCAAAAATCAACCTACCACGCGTGTCTGGTGACGACTTCCGGGATCTTGGAGGTTCACGACCTGACAGATAAAACAGAATACAAGGATCCATCCTGGCAATACCACTCGGGGGGCCACGGACTGATCCAGCCGGTCAGCGCCGCGGACAGGGTTGCCTGGGGTACCGACCAAGGTCGGTTCTTCGTGGCACACAGAAGCGACCCCCTCGCCACCCAACCGTTTCAGGTACGTTTTTGGGCAACAGAGACGGGCGGCGACTTCGTCACCCAACCCGCTCGCGTGCTGCACCCCAAGCCAGAGAAAAAGAAAAAGGATAAGACTGAGAGTTTATCCATTTATTATTATATTGGTTCGTTGGATGGCTACTTGTACAAATTTGACCCGCTGGTGGACGAACCTGACCCGGAAAAAACATACACCCCCTGGTTTTTAGCGGGCGATCCCATTGTGCACCGTCCGATCGCCGTCGACGGGTTGGTTTTTTTCACGACGGTGGCAGGGCGTCTTTATTGTGTGCGGGGTGACTTGGATACGATGCAACTCGCCGAAACCGTTCGGCGGGGAGCCGAAGAGCGGGGCGAAGCACCGCCGGAGGTCGAAAACCTGGAAGAGGAACTGGAGGGGACCGAGGTCTGGTCGACGACTGGTATCGACAAGCTGATCGCGATCTCGCCGACGCGCCTGTACGGGCTGGACAGGGACGGACGCCTGCGGATTCTCCGCCGTGACACGGGGGCCCTGATCAGCGTCATGTCAACCGAAAACCAGACGCTGAGCCTGATCAATCACGTCAACGATCGCATCTATCTGGGTACAAAAAAGGGCTTGATCCAGTGTCTGCACGAACCGGCGCTCGACCAACCCGTTTCGCTTGAGATCATCGGTGAAAAACCCGATCTGCCGCCCAAGATGGAACAAGTCGAAGCCGAGGAACAGGAGCCCGAAGACACGCCGCGAGGTGTCGAGGACCTGTTTGGTGACGACGAGGGTGAAAGTCCCTTTGGCGAAGATGACCCCTTTGGCGAGACCTCGGAGGACAACGGGGAGGAGGACAATCCCTTCGGCGGGGGTGACGAGGGGGAGAGCGCCGATCCGTTCGGTTAAGCCCCCCCAATCTGCCCGGTCCACGCGGCCAGCAGCCCAAACCCTTGGGGCATGCGAATCTTGCCACTGGCCCCCATACGGTTCCACACCTGCCGTCGCTGGGCGACTCGATTTTCCTGACGCAGCCCGGCCCTGGGACTGGCGCCCCCGGCGGTTGCCTGTCGCCACTTCGCCCATGGCGACCAGGCCGGTCATCCATGGAACGGTAGTGGTTTCATCCCGCATTTCTCACCAGCCGTCGCTCGCCACAAAGTTTGTGAAAACCCGGGCTCATGATCCCTCCGTGGGCGGGGGTCATGCAGCGGTAGGTCTTCCCCCGCTGGGCCTCTTGACGGTCCCCCGCAGCACCGCGTAAAGATGGGGAGTCCCGTTGCGTCAGGTCGTCCCTTGGCCCGTCATCGATCCACGACCCGACATCGATCCACGGTCCATCATCGATTTTTCTGGACAAGTCTTTGATTTCGCTGGACAAGCCTGTCTGCCATGTTTTCACCTGTGATCGAACGATGTCTGATTAGTGTCAGCGACAAGCGGGGCTTGGCCGAATTCGCCCGGGGTCTTGGGGAGGCAGGTGTGGAAATCTTCAGCACCGGGGGTACGCGGCGGCTGCTGGAACAGGAGGGAATCGCGGTCCGTGATGTTTCTGACTACACGGGCTTTCCGGAAATGATGGATGGCCGACTCAAGACGCTGCATCCCAAGGTGCACGGCGGCATCCTCTGCCGGCACGACCGTCCGGACGACATGGCGGCCCTGGCCGATCACCAGATCCTGGCCTTTCCGCTGGTGGTAGTGAACCTGTACCCTTTCGAATCCACCGTCGCGCGGCCCGATGTGACGCTCAGCGAGGCCATCGAACAAATCGACATTGGCGGTCCCACCCTGATTCGCGCGGCGGCCAAGAACCATGCGTTTACGACGGTGGCCACGGACCCTGCACAGTACGAGCAGATCCTGCAGGAGGTCCGCCAGGAGGGCCGTACTACCGCCGCGTTGCGGCGCCAGCTGGCTCTGGCCGCTTTCCGACGGACCGCCCAGTACGATCGGGCCATCAGCGATTACCTGGCGACGGCGACCGCTGCAGATGCCGAGACACCTTTCCCGGACCAGCTGCAGCTGTCGCTGGTCCGCCGCGCGAGTTTGCGTTATGGCGAGAATCCTCATCAGCAGGCCGCCCTGTATGCGGATCCGACCTCGTCGGGTAACAACCTGGTCACGGCACGCCAGTTGAACGGCAAAGAACTTTCCTACAATAACCTGCTGGACCTGGACAGCGCACTGGCCATCGTCAGCCTGTTGCCCGCCGCCGGGGCGGTGGTGATCAAGCACAACAATCCCTGTGGTGCGGCGGTGGCAGAGCGACAGGTGGAGGCGGCACGCCGGGCTTTTGAGGGAGATCCGGTCAGCGCCTTCGGTTCCGTGCTGGGTTTCAATCAGCCGCTGGAGGGGGAAACGGCCGAGCTGCTGGTGGAACCGGGCAAGTTTGTCGAAGCGATCGTGGCCCCGAGCTATCATGACCAGGCCCTGCAGATCCTGACCACGCGGCCCAAGTGGAAGGCCAACGTGCGGTTGCTGGAGGTCGGACCGCTGGCGGCCGGATCGTCCGAGCGGCAAATACGGCAGATCGCCGGCGGCCTGCTCGTCCAGCAGGCCGATGATCAGCCCGATGAACCCGACGAGTGGAAAATTGTCACGCAACGCCAGCCGTCGGACGCTCAGCTGGCCGACTTGCGATTCGCCTGGACGATGGTCCGCAGTGTCAAATCCAACGCGATCGTCTTGTGCAAGGATCGCGGGCTGTGTGGGGTAGGAGCGGGACAGATGAGCCGGGTGGACGCGGTCGAGATCGCAATCCGCAAGGCGGGGCAACGGGCGGTGGGCAGCGTGCTGGCCAGCGACGCCTTCTTCCCCTTTCCCGATTCGATCCAAGCCGCCGCCACCGCCGGGATCTCCGCACTGATTCAACCCGGTGGCTCCCGGCGCGATGAGGAAGTCATCGCCGCCTGCGACCAGCGCCAGCTGCCCATGATCTTCACCGGCCGCCGCCACTTCAAACATTAAGATCCGGCGGGCCGGCAGAATCGGCAGCGGCGACCCCTCCCCGTGCACCACACGATGCTCAGCAATCGCTAGGTCACAACCGCGGTGTTATATTTGTTAGGGTACCGGCAGGGTGCCGTGGCGATCGCACAGCGGGAACCACCACAGTAGGAGGCGGACTGATGCCCATGCGGGCTCGTATCGCGAGAGGATTTATCCTGAGATTGGGCATCGTGGCCGTGGTCGCAACCGGCTTCGCCCTCTGGGCGCTGTACGACGGGTTCATCGCTTATCCCCAACAACAGCAACGCGCAAGGAAGTACCAGGAGCTGGCCGGGGAAGACGAGATCATGGACGACGTCGAGCAGGAGCAATGGGACCAGCTGGCCGCGGAAAACGGCTGGCCGCAGGATGATCCCGGCCCACCCAAGACCAAGTACGATATCGCCATGCAATACATGATGGCCGCCACCGCCGCCCCCTTCGGATTGCTGTACCTGGTCTTCTTCTTGCGCAATTGGGGCCGCTGGATCGAAGCCACCAACCGGGGGCTGAACACCAGTTGGAATCAGTCGTTCGACTACGATCAGATCATCAGCCTGGACAAGAAACAGTGGCAAAAGAAGGGCATCGTCAAGATTCAATATGCACAGGATGGCCGCCAGCGACGGCTGGTGCTGGACGATTTCAAGTACGAATTCGAACCGACCAAAAATATCTTGATCGCCGTTGAAGGGCATCTGCGGACCGATCAAATTCTGGACACCCCTGCAGAAAAGCAATCCGACCAGGCGGGAGAAGAAGCGGACGACCAGCAGCCGCAGGACTCGGCGACAAAGTCTGAAGAGGATTGATCAAGGCGGCCCCACCTCGCTCACCACGGTCCGCACAGCCCCCACACGCTCCTCTGCCAAGGCGGGCTGACCGACCGAGCCCGGTCATTGGCGTATCGGCATATTCTGATGTGTAGGCGCTTCATGTCGCCATGCATAATTTCGCGATATGAACTTTGTTCGGCAATTCCGGGGGCCGTTGCCTGTCTGGTGCCAGCCGGGCGCAGCAGCTGGCGTGGGCAGAGTCGTTCCGGTAGACACGGCTTGGGGCGACGGCTTAAAATCAGGTCGCTTCTTGATTCCGCTGGGGACAAGAAGTCCCGCCTTCCATGATCCTACCGATGTTCTTGTGGGAAGCTTGACTTCCGACAGGAGTCTTGGACCAGAAACAGAGCTGCAGTTTTTGGCATCCGCGCGGTCCACCGGCCGTATCGCGGCCAATTTTTTTGTAGGAGTCGAGCCCTTTGCGGCAACAAGTCCTCAAACCAGGTTGGCTGACCTGGATGGTTCACAAACTTCATATCCAGCGACGGCTTGTGGGCCATCCGGATTAGCGGATCACAAAGTGGAAAACCGATGACCTGCCGCGTACCGATCCTCCTGACCGGGGTGGTTTCCGCGTGGCCCGGCATATCCGCTGCCTGCGCGGGGGATTTTTCAAGCGTTGCTGCCCACATGGTGCCATGACCATCGCGATTGTGATTTCGGAAAATTGGGAGCCGGCCAAATTGGTGCGATGGTCGGCGCGAATCGCGCGTGCCAGGCGCGAGGATTTGTTGATCATCCGTCCGCGGCGTCTGGAGGGTCCCCACACGCGTCGCAAGACCAAGGGCATCTTGGTGGCGGACAGGTCACCCTTGACGGCGGCCCTGGCAGAGCAGGTGCCCGACTTGACGGTCGTCGACCTGGACCGGGAGGTGGATGCAAAAGCGGCTGTCAAGCGGCGGAGCGGGGACCTGTCATCGCCCCGCGTTTATCTGAGACAGCTGGCGTACGCCCAGCTGCTGACGGGGATTCTGGACCACATCCGGCTGCTGCGTGTCAAATTGCTGATTGTGCCCCGCCAGCGTGGTCGACGATGGTGCGAAGAGGAGATGGCCATTGAGCGGCGGTTATTCCGGGAAGCGCCTTGCGAGACGTTACTGCTTCGTCCGGGCAGGAATGCCAGCGACCATTTCGAGTCGATTCTGGTAGCCACCAGCGGCAGCAAGAACGCTCTACCCGCCCTGAACTTCGGAGCGGCGGTGGCTTCGGACCAACAAAGCAAGCTGACCACGCTGTACGTGGAAGAAGGCCGCGGGGAGGCCTCCCCGGTTCCCCTGCCGAAGAACGTCGACCGCTCGATCCGCAAATCGCTCAAGAAAAAGCCCGCCACGGTCGCTCGACAGGCCGTCGTCGACCGGGACGTGCCGCGCGGCGTCCGCTCGTTCGCCGCCGCACAAGTGCCTGACGTGGTGGTAGTCGGAGCGGGGGGACGCGGTGCCGAAGCGCGGCGGGCCCCGGCCTCGGTGCACGAGCAGCTCATGTCGGAGATGGAGGAGCCGACGGTGGTCGTGGTGCGGAACGCGATGCCACTGGCAGACCGTCTATTGAGGATGCTGGAAAATCGCAAAAAAAATATTGTACCGCAGTTGGATCGGGGCGGGCGTATCGATCTGGTCACGCGTCTTCAATCCAGCGTTCATTTTGATTTCGACTTTATGTTCCTCATCTGTCTGGCAACGGTCCTTGCCTCGCTGGGCCTGGTGGTCGATTCGCCGCCGGTGGTGATTGGCGCCATGTTGGTGGCGCCGCTGTTGACACCCATGCTGGGGCTGGGCCTGTCGGTGGTGCAGGGAAACCGCCTGCTGGGGCGGAAGTGCATCGGGACGATCGCGCGCGGTTTTTTGACCGCTTTGCTGACCGCCTGTGGCGTCGCCAGCTTGCGTTTGCTGTTCACGACGGACGTGACCCAGGAGATGTCCAACCGCGGCGCGCCGGGGGTGCTGGATCTGGGCGTCGCTTTCGTCAGCGGGGTGGTGGCGGCGTACGCCTTTGGCCGGCCGCATTTGTTGTCGGTGATTCCCGGAATCGCGATCGCCACCTCCTTGGTGCCACCTGTGGCTACGGTCGGTCTGGCGTTGATTTCCTGGAAGTGGGGCGTGGCCCTGGGCGCCTTGGTCCTTTTCCTTTCCAACTTCGTAGCCATTGTGCTGGGTTCAGCCGCCAGCCTGTGGGTCGTGGGAATGCGTGGGCCCCGGGAGATTTGCCCGGTGGCCTCCTGGGAACGGCGGTGGGTGCTGGGATTTTTGGCTGCCTCCGCCTGTTTGGCCCTATTCCTGGCCGTGCGCAGTGACGATTCGCAGCTGCACGCTTTCCCGGTCGCCGCGGCGGAGGATGCGGGGCATCATCTGGCCCGGCCCGCCGAACCCCACGCCGCTCGACAAACCAACCCCCACAGCTCGCCCACCCCGCTCGCGGAGGACGGTGGCGAGTTCCGCATGGTGCGGAAGCCTCTGATGCACCGTCAGGACCAGTCTGCCGAGCCTCAGATGTCCAACGTCGTTCCCAACCCGTCAGTGCGCGGGGATCGAGCCGATGTGCTCGGGGAGGACGGCCAGCAACACCCGGGCGCTCGGCGGCGGCGCCCCTTGTTGCGTGTGCTGCGCGAGGCCCGTGATCTTTTCCGGCCGCGGCAGCGCGACGACCGGCGCTAGCCCGGATTTCCTCTGAACGTCTCGGCCAGGAGGGAATGTCTTTGCCCGGCAAGAAAGACGAAGCGATTTGACTTCCAGCGCACGGATCCTACGTTGAGCCTCAAACAAGGACGTCCCACGCGGCCAGGCAAAGACCTGGCCGTCGCACAGCCGATGGCTTGTGAAATATACGGGTTAGCCCCAATACGGTTGAAGCACCTGCCATCGCTTTGCGACTCGATTTTCCTGCGGCATCCCGGACCTGGGGCCGGCGTTTAAGGCTGTCGCCGCGTTGCGGCTGGTTTTTACCCGATCGCGGTTCCTGGGGCTGGCGCGTGAGGCTGTTGCCTGTCGCCGCTGCGCGGCTGACGACCAAACCGCTCAACCTTAAAACGTTATGGGGGCTAGCCGCACCGAGTCGCTGCTCAGCAGCAAGTCGTCAGCGGGATGCCCCTGATCGGCAGCCTCGCCAGGGTGCGGTGGGCCGTCGCGTCGTCTCCCGCCGTTACCATGCTGCGTTCTTGCCGTTGTCTGGGTCGAACGGGCAGCAGGAAGGGCGGGGACCTGGCCGGATGCCGTCAAGACGTCGGACGGTACATCTCTGCAATCGCCGGGGCAAAGTTGGCCCTGATCACGCTGCGGCGCAGCTTCAGGGTCGGGGTAAGCTCGCCCTGCTCAATCGAAAAACCACGCTCCAACAAGCAAAATCGCCGGACCTGCTCGTCAGACGAAACCTTGGCCAATTGTCGGCTGATCGCCGTTTCGTAAAGTGCCCGCACCTCGGGATGCCCCAGCGCCTCTTCGCGCGAAGCCACGTCAATCCTCTTTCGGACCAGGGCGGCCCGCAGCGCGTCGGGGTCCGGGACGATCAGGGCCGCCAGGAAATTACAGCCATCGCCCACGACCATGGTTTGCAGGATCAGGGGATCCTCGATCAGCAGTCCTTCGATGGCGGCCGGTGCCACGTTCTTGCCTGTGGCCAGAACCAGCATCTCTTTCTTGCGGCCGGTGATTTTCAAAAAGCCCTCTTCGTCCAGCTGGCCGAGATCGCCCGTATGCAGCCAGCCGTCACGAAGCACCTCTTCCGTCGCCCGCGGTCGGTGATAATAGCCCTGCATAACATGGGGGCCCCGCGTGAGGATCTCGCCGTCGTCCGCAATCCGCACCTCGACCCCCGGCAGCGGCCGGCCGACGGTCCCCATGCTACTGGCCGTCGCCGTACCCACGCTGATGACCGGCGAGGTTTCCGTGAGGCCATAGCCTTCCACCAGCGTGACCTGCTGCTGCTGGAACCACTTGGCAACATGCAGGGGCAGGGCGGCACCACCACTGCAGCAGAACCGCATCTGCCCCCCCAACAGTTTTTGCACCGTGCCCGCGGTCGCCAGGCCATCCTGTTCGGCAACCGCCCGATAGACTTTTTCAAAGAAATAAGGCACGCCATTCAGCAACGTCGGTTTCAATTCCGCACAATTGGCCAGAATCTGGTCGCGGCCTTCGGCGATTGCCAGTCGGGTACCGGAGGCCAACCACGTATACAGGTCGCAGGTCCTGGCAAAAACGTGGCTCCATGGCAGGAAACTCAGTCGCAGATCGTCCTCGACGACCCCCACGGCAGCCACCGTCGCCCGCGCATTGGAGACGAGGTTGGCGTGACTGAGCATGACCCCTTTTGGCTCGCCCGTGGTCCCCGACGTGTAAAGAATGGTGGCGATATCATCCGCGATGACATGGTCGAGTGCCTCTTGCTGTACCGCGACGCCCGCCTCCTCCGTTGTGCGATCGATCAAGTCCCACCAGCGGCCAGCCCTCGGCAGCCCTGGCGGAGTTGGGCAATCTTCCACGGTCAGCAGTTGCAGATGGGCATCCAGCTGAGCGGCCATCCCGGCCAGCTTCTCGATTTGCTCGGCGCCCGAAACAATGGCCAGCCGAGCTCCGCAGTCCGCGATCTGCTGAACCACCTGCGCTCCGCTCAACGTAGCGTGCAGCGGCACGTGAATCGCGCCGCTGATTTGTATCGCCAGATCCGAGACGATCCATTCGTAACGATTCTCGGAAATTTGGGCCACCCGATCCCCACGGGCCACGCCCAGGTGCGACAGGGCCGCCGCCAGCCGCCGCGTGTCGCTGGCCAGCTGCTGCCAGGACACCGTCACGAACGCCCCACCCGATCGATGCAGCAAGGCAGGCCGCTGGCCAGCCTCGTCCGCACAGCGGGAAAACAATTCCACCAGGGTTGTTGGAAATACGGACATGATGGTTGCACCTTGGTGGTTACCCCTCCAGAGCACCGCAGAACCGCCTGTTTTTTAGCAAAGTCGCAAGTGGGCGTCACGAAGGGTCAGGAAGGGCCAGGATAAAGGAATAAAAGCAAGAGTAAAAGTAAGCGGACACCCGTGCGGGCTCAATCCATGAAAGTCGGCGTGGGCGTGCGAGGGGGAAAGTGAAACGGTTGGCGGACAAGCTACGTGATGGCTTGCCGGTAGGAGTCTTCGAACAGCAGTTCCCATTCGCAGCGGGCAACGCGTCTGAGGGCGGTGACCATTGCCGAATCGCCTCCAGCGGCCGCCGCGCACAAATCCACAAAGGCCGACGGGTTCCAGGGCAAGTCCGCAAAAAGATCGGCATCGATCTGGTGTGCCGCGGCCGCCAAGGCGGGATAGACATCATGGTCGCCGACGCGACGAAACCAGTACTTGGCATTCGCATAATCCCCTTCGCGGCGATGCATGATGCCGTGCCAGAAGCTGCCCGAGGCGGCGTTGCCAATTTTCTGGCTGATCGCATGCGATTCCTCCAGGTAATTGTGCAACAGCCAGAGCCCGCTGTGACAAGCGCGGGCCATGGTGATGTCCACAATCTTGTGCGGCGAAAAGGCCCGCACCAAGTCGAGACCCGCCAGGGCGTCTTCCACTTCGCGATGCGACTTGCCGGCCCCCAAGGCGGACTGGTCCTCGTCCGTCAGCAGCTGCGCCAGGCCCGAGGGATAGGCTTGGGGATCGAACGACATGGCGTGCGGACCGTTCTGGACGCGGGATCCAGGGGAGGGGGAGGGGGAGGGGGAGGGGGAGGTAAATTTATACCAAAAACCTGACCTCCCGGTCAGCCGGCCGGGGGGAGCGGGGGGGCGGGGGCGCCGCTCGTCTGCGGCCGCCGTCACCCATCCCATCTGGTGCTGGACAGGGTGAAACGGTAACACATGGTGCGGCTGGCCGCTTTCTGGTAGAGGGTCGTCTACCGCCAAGCTGCCGTTGCCCACTTAGCCCTGCCGCTGGACCCTCGACCTTCAACCCCCGCCGCGCGTCCCATGACCATGGTTCGCTGGCCGTTCCTGGCCGCCACGAATATTTCGACCACGTTGACCCTGGCCGCGGTGGTGGTGCTGGCGATCGGCGCGCAGTGGGTAGCCTGGCGTCTGCGCGTGCCATCGATTCTCTTGCTGCTGATCGTGGGGTTTCTGGCGGGGCCGGTCACGGGTTATTTGAATCCAGACCAGCTGCTGGACGCCAACCTCTTGTTTGCGCTGGTCTCCTTATCGGTTGCCCTGATCCTTTTCGAGGGAGGGCTGACGTTGCAGTTTGGCGAACTACGTGAATCGGGAGCGGTGATTCGCAACTTGTGCACGATGGGTGCCCTGCTGACCGCGGTGCTGACCACGCTTGCGGCCCTGCTGTTCCTGCAAACCGGCCTGGCGGTTTCGATTATTCTGGGCACGATGCTGGTCGTTACGGGACCGACGGTGGTGGGCCCCTTGCTGAGGCACATTCGTCCTGTGGGTCGGGTGGGTACGATCGCCAAATGGGAAGGCATTGTGATCGACCCGGTGGGGGCCATGTTGGCCGTGCTGGCGTTTGCCTGCGTGGAGGCGCTCAGCCTGCGCGGCGCCGGCAGTGCCGTGGAGGCCATCGTGGTGGGCTTGATCAAAACCGTTTTTTGGGGCGGGCTGCTCGGACTGGCCGGCGCGCTGCCGACCATTTTCTGTTTGCGGCGTTACTGGATACCGGACCATCTCCAGAGCCCGGTATTGCTAACCGTGGTGGTGGGATGTTTTGCCGCAGCAAATTCCCTGCAGGCCGAATCGGGGCTATTCGCCGTGACGCTGATGGGGGTCCTGATTGTCAACCAGAAAAATTTTCCGATCAAACACATTATCGAGTTCAAGGAAAATCTGCGCGTGTTGCTGATCTCACTGCTGTTCATTGTATTGGCCGCGCGGATTCAGCCGGACGCCATGACCGGCCTGGGGTGGGGCAGCGTGGCTTTTGTCGCGGTACTGATGCTGGTAATTCGTCCTGCGGCAGTCCTGTTGTCGACCATGGGTGCGGGGTTAACCTGGCAGGAGCGGATTTTTCTTGGTTGGATGGCCCCCCGCGGGATCGTGGCCGCAGCCCTGGCCTCCGTCTTCGCCCTGGCGCTGCGAGGTCTGCCGGCAGGCGCTTCCCCGCGGCTGCAGCTGGTCCAGGCGGGCGACGTGGACAAGCTGGTACCGGTGACATTTCTGGTAATCGTGGTGACGGTCGCCGTCTACGGACTGACCGCCGCGCCCCTGGCACGCTGGTTGGGATTGGCCACAGCGCAACCGCAGGGGGCCCTGATCGCTGGCGCCGATCGGCTGGCCCGCGCCATCGCTCAGGCCTTGCACGACGCCGGTTTTGCCGTGTTGCTGGTCGACACGAATCGTGACAACATCCAGACAGCGCGGATGGCTGGCTTGCCGACGTTTTATGCCAGCATCCTCTCCGAGCACGCTTTGGAGGAGGTCGAGCTGGGTGGTATTGGACGTTTGCTGGCCCTGACCAGCAACGACGAGGTCAACGCCCTGGCCGCCTTGCACTTCAGTGAGGTCTTCGGTCGCGCCGAAGTGTATCAACTGACGCAGACGGTCGTTGGTGTGACCCGCCAGGAGACCGCCGGGGGGGTCTTGCGCGGGCGGCAGCTGTTTCACGAACAGGCCACCTACGGCAATCTGCACGCGCGGCTGGCTGCCGGCGCGGTCGTCAAGAAAACCAGCCTCACGACGGAATTCGACTACGGGGCCTTTCAAGATCGCTACGGCCCCACGGCCTTCCTGCTGTTTGTGCTTACCGCCAGCGGCGGGCTGCAGATCAATACGGTCGACCAGCCCGTGACACCGAAAGCGGGGGACACGGTCATCGCGCTGGTCGAACCGGTCGCGGATGCAGAAACACCCTAGTGCTGTGTCACAGAGAAATATTCGGGTGATGACCTGAGCCGACGGTGCCAGGCCGGGGTATTTTTCAGCGCAGCCCAAGTCGAGCGCGGGCGGGTTTACCTTGAAATCAAGCTTTAAAAAATCACGAGCCCGGATTTCTTAGCTGCCCTCGGCTGTGCGACGGCCAGGCTTTTGCCGGGCCGCGTCAAACTGCGCCCTTTGGGCCTTTCACTTCTCATCCGCACGCTTGCAGTCAGATCGCGTTCTCTTCCCTGCCAGGCAAAGACTTCCGGTCGCTGGCGACGAAGTCTGTGAGAATTTAGGGCAAGACGACCTTGGGGGGCGGGCCCGCCCCGCCGTCCTTGACATCCGCGGCTTCCACCGCGGCGGCATGGCTGACATTGACTGGGGCCGGTTTGCCGTAATAGAAGCCTTGCCCAATGTCGAATCCCAGCTGCTGGCAGACCTGGTGCTCGCCTTCCGTCTCGACGCCCTCGGCCAGGGTGGCGATGCCCAAATCACAGGTCATCCGCACGAGGGCCTCCAATAATTTTTGGCGTTCCGCAGAGGCCTGATCGATTTTCTGGACCAGCTGCATGTCAAATTTCAGATAATCGGGCCGCACCTCCACCAGTTCCACCAACCGCGTTTGCCCGGCGCCAAAATCGTCGTAAGCCAGGCCGATGTCCAGGTCCCTGAGCGCTTCACGCAACTCGCGCATGCTTTGCGGATCGGTCACGGCCTTTTCGTGAATTTCCAGCACGATCGGCATTTCGTCGCTAAACTCGCGGAGGGAGCGCATCGAGCCAAGCAGGCCGGGATCGTCCATCTCGCAGGGATGCGTGTTGACAAAGATCCGCGGCCGCTGAGGATAACGGCTGGCTGCCTGCAAGCCTTCCCAGCGCAACATACGACTCAATTCAACCTCTAAATTCAGCTGCGCGGCGGCGGTAAACATGGCATAGGGCGTTTCGAGCCCCACGATGCAGCTGCGACCCAGGGTTTCGTACCCCTCCAGCTGCATGTCGGATAACCTGACGAGCGGCTGAAAATGCGGAATGACAGCTCGATCCCGCATCAGCTTATCGAACTGCACCAGCGCCAGCGCGCGATCGTAACCGTTGGTGTGGACCGTCCCGATTTCCAGATGTGCGGCCTGCCGGCGGACGCGGAAGGCGACATCGGCAAACTGCAACAGGTCATCTTCGCTCAGCACCACCTGGGCGGTCACCCGTTTCCCATTCACGTACGTCCCGTTGGTGCTCTGCAGGTCCCGTACGGCCAGCGACTGGTCCACCTGCACGATCTCCGCATGCAGTCCTGATACGGTGGGGTTATTGAGCGTGTAGGAGAGCCCCGAGCGTCTTCCGATGGTGAAAGGGGTCGAGTGGATGGGCACATAGCCCGAATGCTCGTCATGCTCCTGCCCCAGCAGAAACCACACGGCATCTATCGTGGCGGAATTTGGTGCGGCGGTCGTTTCCATGATCTTGGGTACCCGATATACCGATGGCGCAGAACTAGCACTACCTTGCCAAGTGTAGCTCAGGAATTTGGCTCCCACAGTCGGCTAGCAAGGAGATTTAGAGGGGAAATACCCCTCGTATCATCCGAAGATTGCAGCCACCCCGTTCGATTATCCACCTGATAACAGTTGGAGGGGTTACGGCAGTCGCTCGACAAACGGCGGCCAGCCGGCCCTCCGCGGGTGGGAGGCAAAGAAAGGCCGGCGCCGGCCTTTTTGAAAACCTAGAGTTTTGGTGAACCACTCTTCCGCCAGATGGCCAGAGGGAGATTGTCAGGCATGTCCGCTACAAAAACCATTGACTTGCACGACAGCTTGCTGTCCAACCTGCTTTCGGACGACGCATTCATCCCGGTGGAACCGGCCACGCTGGAAGAAACCGGGCTCACTTCCACAACCGTCGAGGCGTTGATCTGCAAACATTTGCTGGCCATCGGCACCTCCAGCGGGCGGGGGCTCGCGGAAAACATCTGCCTGCCCTACGGCATTCTGGAACCATTGCTGAACAACCTGCGTCAACGGCAGATTGTCGTCTACGCCGGTTCGGCACCCTTCAACGACTACTACTACACGCTGACGGACCAGGGACACACGGTCGCCGAGTCGTTCGCCCGTTCCTGTGCCTACGTGGGGCCGGCGCCGGTGCCGTTGATGGACTATGTGATTTCCGTGGAGGCGCAGTCCATAGCCGCCGAATCCCCCAGCTGCGAACAACTTCGAGCAGCGATGGCCGGGATTTCGGTAGAGGAGTCCCTCTACGCCAGCCTGGGTCCCGCCGTCAATTCCGGCGCGGGCATGTTCATTTACGGCGCGCCGGGCAATGGCAAGACAACCGTCGCCCGGCAACTGATCGAATGTTTTGGCCAGGAGATCTGGGTCCCACATGTTTTGTTCGAAGACGGCCAGTACATCAAGCTGTTCGACGCGGCGTACCACGTCCCGGTAGCCACTGGGAAAAGCGAACTGCTGAAGAAACAAGAATACGACCGCCGCTGGATCAAGATCCGGCGACCGACGGTGGTGGTGGGTGGCGAATTGACGATGGACAACCTGGAAATTCGCTTCGACCCACGGGGCAATATCAACGAAGCTCCCCTTCAATTGAAAAGCAACTGCGGTTGCATGCTGATCGACGACTTTGGCCGCCAGCGAATCGACCCGGACCAGCTCCTCAACCGTTGGATCGTCCCCCTGGAAAACCGCCACGATTTCCTCACCTTGCCGACGGGCAAGAAAATCCAGGTGCCTTTCGAGCAATTGATCTTGTTTTCGACAAATCTGCAGCCAGCCGATCTGGTCGACGAAGCCTTTCTGCGACGCCTCCCCTACAAGATTGAAATCAACGACCCCAGCGAAGAAGAGTTCAAGCGACTCTTTCAAAGCTGTGCCGAACAAATCGGCTGCGAGTACCGTCAGGACGTGGTCGAGCACCTCCTGGAAAAACATTACCGGGCGGCCAACCGGCAGCTGCGCCGTTGCCACCCGCGCGACCTGCTGTACCAGGTCCGCAACTACTGCGGTTACCAGCGACTACCGCTGGAAATGAAGAACGACTATTTCGACCGGGCCGTGAAGACATATTTCACGGACGTCCTATCTAAAGGCGGCAAATCCGTCTAGAAACTTAACGAGCCAGCGTCCGTCCTGGGGGACGCCACAACTTTGGGAACAGGAATCTTCGACACGTCCCACCAGGGCGGACAACCAACCTGCTTAGCCACACACACACGCACCATGACCAACGAACTGGATAGTTTGTCGCCATCCCCCACTGCCTTGCAGACCGAGGAACCGATACCGGGCTACCGGCTGGTGGAACGCATCGGCATCGGCGGCTACGGCGAAGTCTGGAAAGTCGAAGCGCCCGGCGGCCTGACCAAGGCAGCCAAACTGGTCTACGGGCACATGGACGACGAACGGGCCGCCCGCGAATTGAAGGCGCTGAACCGGATCAAGCAGGTTCGCCATCCCTTTCTGCTTTCGCTGGAACGGATCGAGGTGGTCAACGGGCGGCTGATCGTCATCACGGAACTGGCAGAGACCAACCTCAAGGAAGTCTTGACCGAATGCCAGGAATCCGGCATGTCGGGCGTGCCGCGCGAACGGTTGCTGAAATATCTGAAGGATGCGGCCGAGGCCCTGGACTACATTCGCGACGACTACCACCTGCAGCACCTGGACGTCAAACCGGAAAATCTGCTTTTGGTTGGCGACCGCGTGAAAGTCGCTGACTTCGGGCTGGTCCGCGAACTGGTTAATACCAACGTCTCGATGATGGGCGGGCTCACCCCGACCTACGCACCCCCTGAAGTGTTCGACGGCCGCCCCGATCGGCAAAGCGATCAATACAGCCTGGCCATCGTTTACCAGGAGATGCTGACCGGCGCGGTGCCCTTTGACGGCCGCACCGCCGCGCAACTGGCCGCGCAACACATGCACAGCCAACCCAAACTGGAGACGCTGCCGCCGGCCGACCGCGTGGCCGTGGCACGAGCCCTTTCCAAGGATCCAGGCAAACGGTTCGCCGGTTGTCGCGCCTTCATCGAAACGTTGATGAAACCCGAAATGGCGGCCGCGGCGACGGTCATCCAAGCGAGCTCACGCTCGACCAATTTCTCAGGACCAAACCGCACGATCTCCCTGGACGAGATCAACCGCACCAACCAGACCCTGGAGAAATCTCCGCTGCCGAACCGCGATGTGGACATGGCCGACTTGGCGCCGCTGGAGTTGACCGGCAAACACGCCTGCCGTCCCACCCTCTTTCTGGGCGTGGGGGGAGCAGCCGTCGAGATCTTGCGGCTGCTCCGCCGTCGATTGCACGATCGGTTGGGAGATCTGAACGAAGTCCCCGCCATCCAGATCCTGGCTATCGACTCCGATCGCTCGGCACTGACCCTGGCCTGCACCGACAACAACACGGCGGCCCTGGCGACACGCGAGACGCTGGCTCTTCCCTTGCGGCGGACCCAAGACTACCGCAGCGAATCGGACAAATACCTCTCCTGGCTCAGCCGACGATGGCTCTACAACATTCCCCGCTCGCAACAAACAGAGGGGCTCCGGCCACTCGGCCGGCTGGTAATGATTGACCATGGGGAACAGCTGATGCAGCGGATCCGCGAGCTGATCGGCGTGCTTTCAGAGGAAGATGCGATCCACGCCTCCAGCAAGGCCAGCGGCACGCCCTTCGCCGTGGCGGCCCCACGCGTCTTCATCGTGACCTCAATTGCCGGCGGCAGCGGCAGCGGCATGGTCCTCGACATCGCTTACGCAGTCCGCCAGATTCTTACCGAATACGGACATCCCGACGACGGCGTTTGCGGTATCCTCACGCACCACACCGATCGTCGAGCGTCGGCAAAAGATCTGGCACTCGCCAATACCCTCGCCTGTCTGACAGAATTGAAACATTACAGCCAGCCGGCGGGACATTATCCCGGCGACGCGAACCTCGGACTGGCAAGCTTCAACGGATCGACATTCCATCACGGATATTTCGTCCATCTGGGCGATGATCTGGAAGCGGCGGAGTTGGGGGACCAGTTGGACCGCGTGGCAGAATACCTGTTTTGCAACGCCGTCACGCGGGCTGGCGAGTTTTTTGACCAGTCCCGTCAACACGAACACCAAGAACATCCGGTTCCGTGTCCGGAAACCACCCTCCGATCGTTCGGCCTCTACCAACTGGGGCTCTCCAACAGTGACGTCCCCACGGAACTGGCGGACGCCATCTGTAGCCGGCTGATGGAAGACTGGCGCGGCGGGCCTCAAACCGCCTCCGACAGCCAGCCGCTCAAGTTCTCCGACGTCACAGCCGGCAGCAAAACGGCGGCGGATAAATCATCCGCTTTCAACACCACCGTGGATCGGCTAGCAGAGGAGCAGGCCGAGAAATTGAAGCTGGATATCGAGCCGTTGTCGCAGGAGATCATGGCGCTGGCCGGGGAAGAGATGCGCTGCGATCCGAAAGACTATTTCAGCGAATTGGCAAAGCTTCGCAGCCAGCAGACACCCCACAAAGATGCGACCGCCATACAGGACTTGATGGATCTGACCGATCGCATGCTGGGAACCGACGCGACAGATGGCGCACCCGACGGGACTTTTCTTCCTCTCCAGGCGGTGATCAACGATCGCCTCAAGGAGGTGGCAGACCAGCGCGGTTCCATGTTGCGGGAATGGCTGTGGGAAATGGTAGACAATTCGCGTGGACGCATCCGCGGTGCCCGCCGCGCTACCGCCTGGCTGGCGAAATATCTGCAAAACATGGCTCGCCAGGCAAGCGATCTCGTAAAGACGCACTCGGAAGAAGCGCTGCACGTCCGAGGCCGGCTGCTGGCTACCGCCACCCAGGACGCCCCCAAAGACCTGGCAGACAACCCCTTGCTGTCCAGCTATTACCAATTGCGACTGAACCAGACGGTGATGCGCGCCGTAGCCAAGACCTTCCGCAGCATTGACGAGATCCATGTGGCCGCCGCGGCGGAACAGCTGCAGGGACTGCTGCGCGAACTGGACGCGTTGAACAGCAAATTCAAAACACCCCCGGCGCCGCAGCTGTCCCCCCCCTCTGCCCACAGTGACGCCGTGACGTTTCGTCAATACATCCGCTCTTCCTCGCAAACCGCCCTTTCCCACCGCCTGGCGGAATTCGCGGCCGATGTGGAAACGGGGCTCTTCGGCAACAACGGCGGCCTCCGTGTTTTGCTGGCTTCCAACACCGGTCTGCAAAGCGACCTGGCCGACGTCCTCCGCACCACCGCGTCTCAGGTCTTGCGCCGAGCGGTTCGGGAGGTGAACGTGGCCGAGCTTGTGTTGGCTGTTACCGCCAGCTCGAAAGACGCGACCCACTCGCCCCTGCAGACATGCGTCCAAATAGCACAACCCCGCATGACAAAGTGCGGTGGTGCGCGACGTCTGTTGAGCGTCGTGCCGGAGAGCAGTGCACGAGAACCGATTGCCGCCAGTCTGGAACACTATCTGAAAAAGTCGCTGAATCTTGTCTTCGACACCGACGGCGACCTCGTGTTCTGCTACGAAGCCGAAGGGCTGGAAATCACCGACCTGGCCTGGTCGCTGATCGGAGACCGCCCCGACCTGCTGCAGGTCGCCGCTCGGCTGCACACTCGCACCGATGTCGACTGGTTGTCACTGGTTTAGACAGTCCCGGCGATCGTCTTGACGACCCGTATCGTTCTGATCTACATTGGTCCGTTTCCCGCGGGGCCTTCAGGTCGCGGCCGACCAGACCCCAGCCCCGTCAAGCCAGACAGGCTTCAAGTCGGCCAGCTCCCACAGTCCGGTTCCAGCGATTTACTGCGAAGGCAGACATTTACGGCGACGGCAGACATTGAAGACCCTCTTCGGCTCGACCAGGCCGCCAGGCGGAACTCCAGCGGCCACCCACGGGTCCTCCCCTGCCCCACCCATTTCTCCCCCCACGTTCCAAGGAACATTTGATGGCCAAACGAGCAAAAAAACCTAAGCGGATCTACTACTTCGGCGCGTTGAAAACCGAGGGCAACAAAGAAATGCGTGAGCTGCTGGGCGGCAAGGGCGCCAACCTGGCCGAGATGACCAGCATTGGCCTGCCCGTGCCACCGGGGTTTACGATCACGACCCGGACATGCGCTGAGTACAACGACAGCGGCTGCAGGTTTCCCAAGGAACTCGCCAAGGAAATTGGTGCGAACGTGACACAGCTTCAGAGGGAGACCGGCAAGACATTCGGTTCGGCCGACAATCCGCTGCTGGTCTCCGTCCGTTCGGGTGCAGCGGTCAGCATGCCCGGCATGATGGACACCGTCCTGAACCTCGGCTTGAACGACAAGGCCTGCGAGGGGCTGGCGAAACTTTCCGGTAACCACCGTTTTGCCCTGGACGCTTACCGGCGGCTGATCAACATGTTCGGCGACGTGGTGATGGGCGTCGACCATCATCACTTTGAGGGGGAATTTGACCGCATTAAGAAAAAATATCGAGTCCAGGAAGATACAGACCTGGACGCCCGCGGCTTGGCCGAACTGGTGGAAGCTTACAAGAAAGTATATCACAAATACACCCAGGAGGCCTTTCCCCAGGACCCCATGCTGCAGCTGGAAAAAGCCATTCGCGCCGTGTTCGACAGCTGGAACGCGCCGCGCGCGATCGCGTACCGCCAAATCAATGAAATCACCGGCCTGCTGGGCACGGCTGTCAACGTACAGACCATGGTGTTTGGCAACATGGGGGATGATTCGGGGACCGGCGTGGCCTTCACCCGGGATCCCTCCACCGGCGAAAATGATTTCTACGGCGAATTCCTCATCAACGCCCAGGGCGAGGACGTGGTGGCCGGCATCCGCACACCGCAGCAGGTCAGCCTGCAGGGCTCCCGCGATTGGGCCGAGNNAGACGTGGTGGCCGGCATTCGGACGCCGCAACATGTCAGCCAGATGAAAGGCTGGAAGCCGAAGGTCTACAAGCAGCTGATTGGCATCAAAAACAAGCTGGAAAAACATTACAAGGATGTGCAAGACCTGGAGTTCACCATCGAGCGGGACAAGCTGTATATCCTGCAGACGCGCAACGGCAAGCGGACCGGCGCGGCGGCCGTCAAGATTGCCTGCGATATGGTCAAGGAAAAACTGCTGAGCGAAAAGGAGGCGATTCTGCGGGTTCCGGCCAATGACCTCACGCAACTGCTGCTGCCGTCGTTCGACCCCAAAGCCAAGCGGAATGTGCTGACCCGCGGCCTGCCAGCTTCGCCCGGAGCGGCGGTCGGCTGCCTGGCATTTACCGCCGAGGATGCCACCGATCGGGCACATGCCGGGGAACAGGTCATCCTCGTACGCAAGGAAACCAGCCCGGAAGACGTGGAGGGAATGCACGCCGCCGTCGGCATCCTCACCAGCACCGGCGGGATGACCAGCCACGCCGCCGTCGTCGCACGCGGCTGGGGTAAACCGTGCGTCTGCGGCGCAGGGGAAATTCATATTGACGAAAAGAAACAGACCATTGCCGTCCAGGGTCGCAAGCTGACCTCCCGCGATACGATTTCTATCGATGGTTCAACGGGGGAGGTGATGAGCGGCAACATCGCCACGCGGACGCCGAAGTTGAGCGGTGATTTCAGCACGCTCATGAAATGGTCCGACAAGTATCGCCGCCT
>JABAOF010027205.1_pt3 | contig 21739 bp, 16 predicted proteins | sample 7062171 | NCBI WGS metagenome assembly JABAOF01 (sample SAMN14538628, study PRJNA623070) | marine sediment metagenome | biome: marine biome [ENVO:00000428]; feature: marine pelagic biome [ENVO:01000023]; material: deep marine sediment [ENVO:00002113] | place: India: Gulf of Khambhat ...
CGGACATCACGGATTTCCAGCCTGACAATCACATAAAATTTTCCGCCCCCGTAAAAATTAGCCACCTGGCAGCGGGAATCGGGATTGGCCTTTTCGAATTCTTTGATGATTGCTTTTTCCCTTTTTTCCTTCTCCTTGTTCCTTTCTAAATCATCTTCGATCTCATCGATCCCCTCTAACATGCGCTCGGTGACATCAATGACAGCGGTTGTGACATACACCCGGGCGGTCGGACCTGCGGATACCTCTTCCTCTCGGTTTCTGGCCATGAATCCCGTGTGGAGCAGGTTGTTGTCCTCGGTCGAGTTGTACTGCAGGTATCCTCGAACACAGTGATAGTTGGTGATGACAAGGCCATCCGGACTGATGAACGAAGCCGAGCAGCCTCCGAGGCTGATGATGGCGTTTAATGGAAATTGCAGCGGGTCGGAAAACACCTCAGGATCGATCTGCAGCCCCATCTTTTTTAGGGTGTCACCATGGATATCCGTGACTTGCCGGGGCATCCACATCCCTCCCGGCTCATAAAGTAATTCCTCCTCTGCGCTCTTCAGCTCGGCATCAGCGGGCTGGGTGGAGTCCTTTTTACAGGAAATAAAACACAATAAAAATAGAACGGTTGCAAATACGTAAAGCTTTCTCATTAAATTTTTCTCCTTTCTGAAAGAGTGGCTATTATTGTTTTTAGTCCAATTCACGTCGAATTGGTTAAACAGATTATTACATCATCGTTAATTTGTAAATATTTTGAACATTATTTCCTTCTATTTCTGCTTCTGTTGACCATGCCTTTTTCGTTGTGATAGGCTCATCCTGGCATGTAGGTTTGCGATGACAAATAGACCTAAACGCACCTGGCTTTTTATATGGCCTGTCCTGGCGTCAGTCCTCCTGGCCGCTCACTTCTCGCGGGTTCAAAACGACTGGATGGCTCTTTTTTGCCTGATACTTCCGGCAATCCTCCTGATCAAAAAAGGTTGGGCCCTGCGGATCTTCCAGCTTTATCTGTGCATAGGAGGATTCGTCTGGATCGAACGCACCTTGTATCTGAGGCAAGTGAGGATCGCTGCTGGCAGCCCTTGGGTACGCCTGGCGATCATACTGGGAGCTGTCGCCTTATTCACATTCTTTGTCGCTTTGCTGATGGAGAGAAGAAAGATACGGGCATTCTATATACCTATCAGGCAAGAAGATTCACCGACCTATATCCCCAGTTTCTTCGCTTTTGTCATTACAGGGATTCTACTTGCCATCATCCAGTTTCAAGTCCATCCTCCGATCCTGCTGCTGGAAAGGTTTCTTCCAGGGACAGGTATGATCGAAGTCTTTGGGCTGGCCTTCTATGCTGCCTGGATAACAGACAAAATGCTCACCAGCAAGAACACAGCTCCCCTCAGAAACCGTATCTGGCTGCTGTTTTCAGCCGTTTTTTTTGCTCAATTTATCCTGGGCCTGGCAGGCATAGAAAAATGCATGATGACAGGCAGACTTCATCTGCCCATCCCGGCCTTAATCATTGGTGGGCCCGTCTTTCGGGGCAGTGGATTCTTCATGCCGATTCTTTTTGTGTCCACGGTCCTGTTGGCCGGAGCAGCATGGTGCAGCCATCTGTGTTACATCGGAAGCTGGGACAATCTTGCCTCGAGACATACCCGGAAAGCTGGAAGTTTACCCCGGTGGTGGAGTTCAGCTCGAGTCGGGATTTTGTTTATGATCATTTTGGCTGCCTTAGGTCTGCGATGGATAGGAGTAAACACCAGATACGCGGGGATTGTTGCCATTCTGTACGGACTGGCAGGGGGAGTGATCATCCTGGTCATTTCCAGGAGTAACGGCACCATGACTCATTGCACCGTCTACTGTCCTATTGGCTTAGTTGCTGATCTTATCGGACGAATCAACCCTTTCCGCATCCGCTTTGGCAGCGAATGCGATGGATGCGGCGCTTGTCGTTGGGTATGTCGGTATAACGCTCTGACAGAAACAGATATCCAGAATAGACGACCGGGAATCTCATGTACGTTATGCGGGGATTGTCTTCCCAGTTGTGGGAAAAAAGCCCTTTACTATACTTTTCCGAGGATGAAACCAGACACAGCCCGTCTGGTCTTTGTCGTTCTCGCCTTGTCCTTTCACGCTGTTTTTCTAGGCGTTGCCCGAATTTAATAAAAAAAATTTGATCCCAGGAATTGAATAATTAATAAAAATATATACAATGGGTCATCTAAAACTATGGGAGAACAGAAATGAGTATAAAAGACGTCATCAATCAATTTATCAGAGCGATCAACGAGCATGATGTGGAGGCGATCTCCGAGTTAATGACCGAGGATCATCGGTTCATCGATTCTGGAGGACAGATCTTCGAGGGACGAGAGGAGATGAAACAAGGGTGGTTGCATTACTTAAACATGATGCCAGACTACCGTATTCATATTTCTGCTGTTTTTGACTCGGAGAATTCCGTCGTGCTCATCGGTAAAGCTTCGGGGACATACACTAAGAACGGAGGTTTAAAACCTGAAAACCATTGGGAGACACCGGGAGCGTGGCGGGCTATCGTTTCAGGCGATAAGGTGAAGGAGTGGCAGGTCTACGCAGACAACGAACCGATTCGAGAAATCATGAGGAAAGAATCCGCATCGAATGACAAATGAAAACACTTAAAAATCTTCGAGTCTAAGCTTTTTTCCGCCAGCTGCGTTTTATTCGGTTGAAACAGAACTCAGTTTGAAAACAACTTGAATTCAAAAGTTACTAAGCAGAATATCAAGGTATGACAGAGAGAAAAAATTTTAACATGGTCGATGTCAATGCTGACAATGTTGAGCAAACAGGCTTTTTCTGCTACATGAGTAAACCAAAAGCCGAGGGTTATAAGCGTAAGCTAAACTGGCTGAAGAAAAGATTTACCGAAGGGATGCAACTCAAAATGTTTGAACTTCCCGAGCGGGGATTCATCGAATACATCCCTGGGGAATACGCTTGGAGGGCTGTCGATGCTGAAGGGTACATGATGATCCACTGCCTGTGGGTAGTAGGGAAGAGTAAAGAGAAAGGGCTCTGCGGAGTTCTGCTCGAAGAATGCATCAGGGATGCCAAAGCCTCAGGCATGAACGGCGTAGCCATGGTCACCAGCGAGAAGGTTTGGTTAGCAGGAAAAAAAATACTGCTCAAACACGGATTTGAATCCGTCGGAGAGGCGCCGCCTGCTTTTAATTTGATGGTCAAGAAATTTCGTGACTCTCCCTCTCCGACATTTTTTGACAACTGGCAAAAAAAGGCGAGCCGCTATGGCCCAGGCTTGACGGTGATTCGCTCGGATCAATGTCCTTATATTCCGGATGCTACAAGCCATGTTTTAAAAACCGCAGAGAATCTAGGAATTCAAAGCCGAGTCATCGAACTTGAGAGCAGCCAGGATGTCCGTGAACGAGCACCCTCCCCTTATGGAGTATTTAGTATTGTCTATAACGGCCGTTTAGTGTCTTATCACTATCTGCTTCCCAAAGATCTTGTCCAAGCAATAAATGAACTCAAAAAATAGGTCCAATTCCTAAAGCTGGAAGCAGTAGGAAAATTTGATGAGGAAGACATTGTGGGGATGGACGCTGAATAAATCCCGTATTCCCTCTCTGAAAGAAAAATCTCCGACGGACGAAATTCCTGTCCTTCCTTGGGACCAGACAAGAAATACGGTCGAGCCAGGAATGTATTCCCACCTGACAACAAGATTCATCCGGAACTGCAGGAAGTTGAAATCTGGTTTTTCGAATGAATAATCCATAACTCCATCAAGGTTTTCATCGATATGATATTCCTCTTCATCCGGATCATAATCGATTTCATCCTCTGTGAATCCATAAAAGCGATCGCTGTATGCTTCAGCTTTAGAGTCGGTGATAAGCTTGAACTCGGAATACTTCCCGGCAGAGATAAAGGGCTGTCCGTAGAACTGGATGGATAAATCAGGAGTCAGGCTGAGATTCAACCGGCATGTTAAACCCAGTGTTTTCTGGTCGATTCTGGCAAAAATATATTTATTTCCTGCATTCAATTCCAGGGTAGTCACATACTGGAGTTCGCTCAGGTTAAATTCGTAGGAAGGTGATACTGATAATGAAAGAGCTTTGCTGGGACGGTATGTGGCACCAACATCAAACCCATTCACTCTGGAATCATCCTGATCGCTGAAGTAATTGAAAGTCCCCACGAAATAACGAATTTTTTTCCGGCTATCCGAATTGATAGAGAACCAGCTGTTCCATCCTCCTGGCCATCGCAAAGCAGGTCCACCTCGAAGCGCACTTGTATACAGACCTTCCCCTTCTCGGTTCATACCAAGGCTGAAGCTCCAGTAATTTTTAAACTCTCCCCACAGACCAGTATTCCCCCCTTTAGCTATTTGCTCTCCACCAAAATCCCATACCAACCACTCGTTAAAATTAAAAGAAATCTGGCGGAAAATGCTGAAGGGTTTAGAGATCCTGTAATTTGCCCAGATCCACTGCATGATGGAATCAGCTCTGCGGAGGTAACCCATATCATTGAGTTCAAGGCCGGGTGAGCGCCAGGAGGCTCCGACTGAAAAGCGCAATCCAGCACTGCCTCCTTTCCCGATGTTGAGTGTTCCACCATGGCCTGAAAGGGAAGTTCTCTCTGGATCTACCCGAACATGGCCTGTGTCAGGACGCTGGAAATACCGAACTGAAGATTCCTGGGTTGTTAGAATTGCTTCTTTGCTGCCACGGACATGACTGAAAACTGTCTTGAGGGAGAAATAATATGTTTTCTTTTTCCAACGATGAATAAAGTCAAATCCGCCGGTATAGGCAGCATCATGAAGAAAATTCAACTCTTCATTTTTGATGCTCCGGTTTGTGGCCGTGATCATACCTCCGAAAATTGTATTTCCCTTACTGTAATCCTTCTGAAGCCGGAGGCCGAAATAATTCGTTACAGGCTCAACAATTTCCTGTCGGCGCTGTTCAAGATAACTGATCTGGGCACTCTCTCTGGCTGTAATGCTGTCAATGATCCCGATGGAAATTCCGCTCTTTGTTTTTCCAGTAATTTTAAAAGCACCGAGTATGGTCGTATTCTCGGGCCTATCGAGATATTCATCGTCTCCGGTATCAGGATAATGTTGCGGACTCCGTCCGATGCGTCTCGAATAAAAAAGGTTATCTCTCGAAAAGCTTCCGTCTCCGCCCATTATCTGAAAGTTGAGGATGTTTCTTCCTTCGATGAAAAAGGGCCTTTTTTCTTGGTAGTAGGTCTCAAAAGCCGTCAGATTCACCACTGAAGGATCTGCTTCAACCTGGCCGAAATCAGGATTAATCGTAAAATCAAGGGTCAGGTCACTGGTGAGGCCAATCTTTCCGTCCAGGCCACCATAAAGATTTTCCAGGCCTCCTGTGGCGAATGGATTGCCCTCCTCCCTCTCAAACCTTTGCATTTTCCCGACAGTATAAGGAGTCAATTCAACCTGCCGCTGACCTTTGATCTTCTTTATACCGTGAAGCTCACCAAAATGATGAACCCAGCCAGAAGCTTTTTGGGGGATGAGCTGCCAGTGAGAAGTTTCCTGTTTCCGGAATAAATTCCGTTCGACCTGAAGTCCCCAGACTTGATTGGCCTTTTTTCCAAACCGAAGCTGAGAGAGCGGAATCCTCATTTCCGCTGTCCAGCCCAGTTCATTCGTATCTGTTTTTACGTACCAGATAGGATTCCAGGTGTCATCCCAGTTATCCCCGTTGTCAGAGATGACAAAATCACCTTTGACTCCGGCCGCACTGACTATAAAGCCAAACGCTGTCCGTTGGTCGAAATAACTGTCAAAATGGACCTCAATCCAGTCGCCTTCAAGATCATCTCGCCTTGTCATTCTTCTCTCTATCTTTCTAGGCTCATTATCATAGGCCATAACAGCCACATAGACATTTCTTTCATCGTAAAGGATTTTAAATGACGTCTGTTGAGAAGGCTCTTTCCCCTCGTAAGGACTCCTTTGGATAAAATCATCTCCCCACCCAACATTCTCCCAGACAGGATCATCCAATTTCCCGTCGATTACCGGAGGATGAGGATTGATATTATCTGTTACGTATATTTTTTTCTCCGGTGACTCCGCATAGGCAAATTGAAAGAATAATAAATTAATGACTAGGAAAGTAAGTATTTTTTTCATTATCAACCTCGCTTTGTGAGACCTTCACATAATTATTTGCTACTCAAATATATAGACTCCCAAATCGGAAAAAAGGTTGACTGAAGAGAAAATTGACCACTTCTTTTTCAGTGTGATAGGCTTATCTCATCAATTCAGAGAGAAAAAATATGAAGACTTCCCACAAATAAAGGAAAAATGGAACCAAAAGAGAATTTTGGATAGAGGTGTATGAGAATGGCCTATAAAAAGAAAACTTGGAAAGAAAAACTCGAAGACAGCAAGGCGTTTCCTAAAATCCTGGAATTCGACCCCAAATTCCCGTGTGGGAGAGCATTAGAAAAAATGGGTGCCAAACCCGTTGATTCAGTCGTCCTTGCTCCAGGTCTTGAAGTCGATGCGATCATGAAACAAGTTCCTGAAGGTAAGCTGATCACTTTGAAAGAAATCTGTCAGAGACTCGCGAAAAAGCATAAAGCCCAATACTGCTGCACTCTGACCACTGGAATCTTCATCACGACCGCGGCTCACGCTGCCGAGGAAGACAGAGGAAAAGGTGAGACACATATCACTCCCTACTGGCGCACCTTAAAAATGGAAGGATTTCTCAATGATAAATATCCAGGCGGAGCTGAGACCCAGAAAAAGCTGCTGGAAAAAGAAGGATTCAGCATAATTCAGAAAGGCAAGAGGTTTAGAGTGGGCAATTTTTCGGAATACGTGATCAAGGGATGATGAAGGCGACCTAGCTTTTGTCTTTCCTGACGTTTAACTTAATCTTTCCCTTCTGGGCCAGTTTTGTCACGAAGTAGTAGGCGCTATCCTTCGATATTTTAAAATGACTGGCCAGGTCCTTGATATCGACCGCATCTTTATCCTTAACATAGTCAAGTATTTCTTGCTCAATCTGCTCTACCCAGTCTTCGAACAGGCCCTGAACTTCAGGAGTGGCCAAGGTGGCAATCCTCTGGCTCTGTTGAATCGAGGACATCATTTCCTTGCACATATCCCACGGCATAAATCCCTTTTCGCCTTTTCTGTGCATCCGTCCCATCATCGGGCCCATCATTCCCATCCATTGGCCCCCACACTCCTTCAGATGTTGAAGCCATTTTTGATTTTCTTTCACCCATTTCTGTTTTTCTTCATCCGTCATGTCCGGACAGAAGCAGTCCATCATCTTCTCCCACATCTGTTTTTTTTCTTCCTGTGACATATTATTTTCCATTGATCCTGAAGTTTTTTCGTCGCAACACATGATCCTATCCTCCTTGTTTTTTTTGCTGCTTTGTTCTCCACCAGGGGGGAGAGCAGAACATGGGTTCACAGGGTCTTTTGCCCTTTGCTGAACTGGCTATTTCTAAAAACAGTCCCAGGGCATCCAACATCTTCCTGTTTTTTAATTTGTAGTAGATGAAAGGCCCGTTTCTCTTCGTCTGTAAAATGTCTCTTTCCCTCAAGATTCGCAGGTGATGGGAAACCAAGGGTTGGGACAACTCTATGGCTTCCACGATTTCAGAAACGGATCGTTCCTCCTCCCCGATGAATTTGATAATCTTGAGTCTGTTTGCCTCTCCCAGAGTCTGGAAGAGATATTGAAGCTTTTGGGCATCATCCATATCAATTTCCTTTTATATAAACAATCATTTATATAAACAGATGTTTATAATATAAGGCAAAAACGAAATTTGTCAAGTGTTTTTTGTAAATTTCTAAAAAAATTTTAATCATACTTCCTGCCGTTGACCAGGCCATTTTTTGTCTGATAGACTATTTTCAGCAATCTCACGAATTCTTCAGATTGGATCAGGAATTCCCCAGAAAACAAGGTGGGCAGAGTTTTGACGACCGTCAAGTATTATATCGTGGACTGATCTCTTTTCTTCCTGCTGAAAACATGAAATAATTAGAGAAAATCATGAATTCACAGGAAAAACATACGATTATGGGTGTAACTCGCATAACATCTGCCTTAGCTATGACCTTTTTCCTCGCTTTACTTTGTTTCGGCCAACAGACTGCCAGTAAAGTCGAGCCTCCTCGGACAGTGGATCTAGCTTTTCAACCTGAAATCAAAAACCCGGCTTATCCTCCCGGTAAGGGGCCGGTAATCCTGGTCGATGAAGCCCATAACAATTTCCACACAGCCGTAGGTACCTATATCCCTTTTGCCTCACTGTTAAAACGGGATGGGTATGTCATTCAAAGGGCAACAGCAAAAATCAACCAGAAGCTGTTGCAGTCCTGCCGCATCTTTGTAATCGCCGATGCTCAGCCTCCCGATAAAAAAGGTGATCCACCGACTTTTTCTCAACAAGAAATAGACATTTTGAACGCATGGGTACAGGAGGGCGGCTCACTTTTTTTGATCACCGAACACATGCCTGATCCAGGAGCAATCGAAGAATTGGCTCTCTCCTTCGGTATCCGGGTGAATAACGGTTATGTGTTAAATGGAGCACTTTCCGGACAAGAAAGGCCGATTGTCTACGACGGATCAGATGACAAACTGGCCGAACACTCCATCACTAACGGCCGCGATCCTTCGGAAAAAATTTATTCCATCGCCACTTTTGCCGGGTCTGCCTTTCAAGCTGGGCCGGAGTTTCAACCGCTGTTGATCTTCGGTCCGGGGCGAAGATCATGGATGCCAAAAGAGTACTGGACATTTCCTCCCGACACCCCGAACATCAGTGTCGCCGGCTGGTTCCAAGGCGGAGTCTTGGAATTCGGAAACGGGAAGATGGCCTTTTTCTCAGAAGCGGCCATGTTCACAGCTCAGGTATTCGACCAAGGAAGAATCCGGGCAGGTATAAATCACCCCCTAGGTAAGGATAACGCCCAACTGCTGCTTAACATCATCCACTGGCTATCCGGTCTTATTAATGGGGAATGTCCTCCCTCCAGCCAAGCTCCCGTCATTCAAGTTTTCGGCCTTAGCCTGAAAATTTAATTCTTAATATTCAAGAATTTGTAAGCACTCTAAAGAAGTTCGGTCGAAGGCCTGAAAGTATTCATTACTCATATCACATAAAATTTACTTAACAGTAAACGTAAGCCTCTGGCTAGCCGCTTTATTGGCAACCTCATCTGTGATTTTTACGGTCAGCATGTATTCGCCTGGCTCCTTGAGTACAGAAAGGGGAATTCGCGTTCCTTCCAGAAGAACCGTTCCCTCTTCTACCTTTCTCTGACTTTTTTGAGGATTGAGATTGAATTTCTGTTCCCCCTTTTGAAGTTCGAATTCAATCAGTAGAGAACAGTTCTGGTTTGAGTCAACGCCAAAGTTGTAGATATAGTAGAAAACGTTCAAAAATTGTTCTGGGGTGTACTCCTGGGTAAAAACAGGAGAAAGAGAATAGTTACCCACAGAGAAAATATTATACTCTTTCTCCCTGAATGATTGTCTCGCCTGGACCTCGGGAGAAGCAATAAGGGAGGAGATGGCAAATTCCTTGGTCCAGAAATTGGGGACACTGATTTTTCCCATCTCAAGAGAATAGATTTTCTTGTCTTTTGTACAGAGTCCAACAAAGAGATCGTATTCGCCAGGAAGAACGGGCATCCCTACCTGAACGATAAAATAATCATTTTCCCTGGTCAGGTTTTTTTCCTGGCGAAAATCTGCGGAATACACATCAGATTTCAGCCGGCCGAAGATGGTTAACCTGTCAGGAATATCCATTGTCGGTGCAATCTTGAGGAGAAAAGTGAGATAACTGCTCAAGTTCTTAGCTTTGGTGAAGAGGACCTTTTTCTCAGAAGGAATTTGAATGACGCTTTCTCCTGTAGATTCGACCTGTTGAATAAGTTTCCCTTCGAAGGAGTCGGTTGAGAAAGCCTTGATATGTTTATACTCAGGAATCGCTTTTAAGTCAGGGTAGAGCAAGACAACATTCGGGTAGGAATACATAGCTTGAATGAGCCGTGAGTCAGTCCTGGAACGGTCGATAACGAATCCTGTGCCATCATGGGAAAACACGATGCTCAAGGCTTCCTTCGGATAATCTATCCAGGAAGGGGTAGGATATGTCCAAATTTCAGTATTTGTGCCTTGGGGAAAAACCTTTAGTGGTTTCCCAAGCCGAATATAAACCTTCCCCATGTCTGTTTCGATTCCAGTGTTATAACCATAGATAAAACTCTTTTTTACATGCTCCAAGCGTCGGTAGTATTCTTCTCTGAATTCGTTGTGTTCTGTTTGGGGAGTCGGGTCTCTCTTTGCCCAGAAAAGGTTAATAAAATTTTCCATGTCTTTATCCCTTTTCAACTTCGCAAATTCTGCCTTTTCCGCCTCGGTTATGATAAATTCAACTTCCTTAATCCAATTTTTCGATGTCTCTTTCTTTTTGGCCGAAGCATTAATGACCAGGAGAAACCCTAGCGCAAAGATAATAAGAATGAATATGAGATTCTTGTTATTCATTTTTTCCCCTTTCTTTTCTGTCTCGTCTTTTCTTATGCAGCCTCAAGGTGCAAAAAAAATCATCATCCTCCCTGTTTAGTGCTCATTTCTTCCTGTCTACGGTTACTGCTTTTTTAGATAATCAAGAAGCTGTTTAGCTATACTCGCCTTCTCGTGCTCAGGTGCAAGTTCGAGAAATCTTTCCAAATTCTTGACAGCTTCCTCAACTTTATTCTGGCCTATGTAAATAGTCCCTATCTGGTAGTAAGCATCGGCATAATCATCTTTAAGCTCGACTGTCCTGAGAAAAGAGCTTAAAGCTCTTTCTGAATCGCCCAGGTTGGTCAGACAGACTCCCAGATTATAGAATGCGTCCGGGTCATCGCCACTAATTTCTGTTGCTTTCTGGAAGTACTCTTTCGCCTCTTCAAAATTGTTCTCTTTTGCCAGGGTTTGGCCGAGTTCCTTGTTTATGCTATAGCTTTCGGGATTGAGCTCGACTGCTTTCTTAAAAGAGGTAAGCGCTTCCTCTTTTTTCCCTGACTTCTTGAAGGCAAGGCCTAGGTTAAAATGATAGCCCCACTGAGATGGATTGAGTTCGAGGGCCTCCTCATAAGCCTGAACTGCCTCTTCATACTTTTGCTCGACATAAAGTTTATTTCCCCTGAGGAAAAGCTTGTCTGCTGCAGAAAGGTTCCTTTCCATCATTTCCTGGGCCTTTTCCAGTGTAATTTCCATTTTTGTAGTATCGGCAATCCTCACCCGGACTTCTTTGGATACTGGCATGAGTCCCGATTTTTTAAAAGTCACATGATAGTAGTCAGGCCAGAGCCCAATCTGAGAGAATTTCCCGTCTTTATTCGTCTTGACTTCAATCTTGTTGCCCGCAGATCTTACAGAAACAATGGTAACAGTGACTTTTTCCAGAGGCTTTCCATCCGTGTCCGTAACAACTCCTTCTAATTTTCCATGTTGAGACCACCCATAATTAGTGAAAAGGATTATAAAAGATAACAAAAGGATGCACTTTCTTATCATGCTTTTCTCCTCCTCAGCCTTTTATATTTCTTATTCATGACTTTCTCAATTTTGCTTGGATCTCATTCATTTCATGTTGGTAATGATCAGCAAATATTCGGAATGGCTTCGCTTCCCTTCAGATTTTTCACTTGAATGTCGTTTTATTAATAATGCTTGCTTTTTATTTTTATCTTTTTTTTTGTCTTCTCTTCAAGCTCTTTGATATAGGTCTGATCTGGATTAAGCTCAAGAGATTTCCGAAGCAGTGGCAAAGCCTTCTCCGGTTGGTCGATATTGAGATAACACTCAGCAGCGAGGTTTAAAACGCTTATCTCTTTGGCCTGGGCCATGAGCTTTTCCAGATAGACAAGAGCCGAAGTCCAATCTTCGAGAGCAGCATAATTTGCCGCTATGAGCTTGGCAGCTTCTCTCTGCTCGCCAGTCTGGTATACGGGAAAGACGACAGTAAGTGAATCTTGATACCGGTGGAGAGCATATAGCACCTTGGCCAGGAGGAACCTCGTTGCAGGCTCATCTTTCATTTTGATGGCCTGTTCGAGGTACGAATGGGCCTGCTCATACTTTCGGGTCATAAAGCACTGTGTCGCCAGAGTGAACAGCTGGCTTGGTTGAGGGAAAGGCTTGTGCTGTTTGGTATAAGTCCAGGGCAATACGGGATAGGGCCGGGAAAGCAGGATAAAATTTTCTCTTTCTGAGAGGACTTTTCGACCACTCGAATCGAGGATCGAGGCTTCTACGCGATAATAGCCTGGATTGAGCGAATTGAGAGAAAAAGGGCTGACTTCAATCGCTCCATTTTCTGAAACAAGGACTTCCTTTAAGGGCTTTTTCTGACTCATGACAGGGGAAGTTTCGTCCATAGAATATGTTTCAATGAGTAGGGTTGCCCCACTCGTTTCGACCTCTGGGGATAAATTATGAAGCTGGCAGTAAATTCCCATCTCTTCCTGGGGAAGAAAGTTATTCTCAGCATTGAACATAAATTGGCTGCCTTCAAAAGAGAAAGCCTTGAATGCCTGTGACCAGTTCCCCCCGAGCTCCTGCCGGCTGTGATACAGGAGTAGGTCACTGAGGAAAGGGCCGCTACTCACCTCCGGAATGAATACTTTAGTCTGGAAAGAAGTAAAATCTTTGGCTGTTTTATTCTTGAGCAGAAAAAAAAGCTTGTAATTTCCGGGGATAACAGGGAGCACATCCTGGATAGAGAAGAGATGTCGTTCGTGTTCCTTGTACTGTTCCGGTGTTAGGCTTATTAAAATCTCTTCTTCCTTCTCTAAAACAGGATTTTCCTGCATGTCTTCGAGCTTGAGGATAAGATTGAAAGCAGCATAATACTTGTTGTCAATAATCCCGAAATTTAGCTTTTTTGGCTCTATAGCCCAGTGAATGAAAGACTGGTTGAAATTCTGGAAAACCTTTACCATATGGTTGCTCTCGAAGAAATTGTGGGAGTATTCTGTCTCAACATAATCTTTATATGAAAGATAAGTGCGTGCGTATGCATCAGAAAATTTCTTTTTCGCCAGGGAATGCACATTGGAGATAATCGTACTTGAAGAGGAAATTGACCCCATGCCGAGCCTGCCCTCTCCAGGAAGGTAGCTGAGCGATGCACCTGCCAGTTCAGCCGATATTTCTTTTATGAGTTTGAAGGCCTGATCGCGGGTAAAAGTGGGGCTTAAATAAGAAGGAATGACCAGCTTCTCCGGTCCCTCTCCAGGGTAATAGAGCCGGTATTCGCCAATTCCCTGTGGCTGGTAAAACAGAAGATAAAAGTAAGGGGGAAGCCCAAACTTTTCTTCTCCTTTGTAATACCACAACTCAATGGGCTGGAGCTGGGAAATGGTGTCGTAAATCTGCCTATCGAGAGGAGAACCGAGAAGGAGATAATAATATCCTCTCTCAGTCTGGCTCCCGTTTCTCGAACTCTGTCGGCCAAAATTGGCATCGGCGAACCGGACTCTCCTCATGTACTCCTCATAAAACTCGTTTTCAGAAGTATCAGGCAAGGGATCACGCTGTTTCCAGAAAATCTGGATAAAACGGTTCCTCTCCTCATCTGTTTTGAGCAGCAAGAAAATGTCCTTTTCTGTTTCGGTGATAATCGGCCTGACAATCTCGAGCCAGGCTCTGTACTCTTGAGAAAGATTTTCTTTTTGAGAGAAAACAGAAAAAACCAAGAAAATGAGAGCCACTGGCAGCAGGAAATTCTTTTTCATCTCATACGCCACCGATAACTTAAAATTAGCATAATGCCCCCTAAGATTCAAATGACATAGAAAAGTATTGTATTTCTTAATATTCTGATATATATATGTCAATAGAAATGTCCAAAAAATTGGATAATCCAAAAAATTGGAACAAATACAAACATTTTTAATAAGTAGAAGATTTACATGTTACTGATTAAAAACGGGTTATCGTTAGTCATATATTGGCACAAAATTTGCTCATACTAATATGGGGAACTTGAAATGAAGGAGGTGATAATCAAGGATAAAATCAGCAAAAAATGTCATTGGTAAGAAAGATTATCTTTTTTATTGGCTAGAAGAAAAAAGGAGGGAAAATGAAGATTAAGTCAATCATTCCATTACTAGCCTTCCTGCTCATCCTTACACCTCTTGTCTTTTCTCAATCCAAAGAAACCGGAGCTATTATCGGCGCAGTTTTAGATGAAGAAGGCACTCCCCTTCCAGGTGTAAAGGTCACTCTATCGAGCCCTAAAATCATGGGTGTTCGATCTGCCCTCACCGACGCAAGCGGGAAGTACCGCTTCCCTGCTCTCCCCCCTGGTACTTATTCCGTGAAAGCCGAACTCCCAGGCTTCAATACAGTTATCCGCGAAAACATCAGACTCCATACGACGATTAGATTAACTGCCGACATAACGCTGTCCGCGACCACGATTGAAGAAGAAATCACCGTCATTGCGACCTCACCCACCGTCGACGTGAAGACTTCGGAGACAGCTTCGGTGACCCTTCCAGATGAAATTCTCCGCAATATGCCCACCAGCCAGTTTGTGACCAGCATCGTAAACCTAGCTCCCGGAGTTGACCAGAACGTTGCCTACGGCGCTTCTGGCAGCACAGGAATCGCCTACCAGGTAGACGGAGTGGATGTCTCAGACCCAGAATTAGGTTCCGCTTGGGTCTTCCTCGATTATAACGTTGTCGAGGAAGCCAAGATCATGGGCATCGGACTAAATGCTGAGTACGGAGCATTCACCGGAGTCATCTTCAACACCATCACCAAGTCCGGCGGGAATCAATTCTCCGGCCACGGAGAAATTATCTGGCAGAGCACAAACAGGGATTTTCTCGGTATTAATGATTTCTGGACTTCAGACAACAATCAAGCTTACCTCGATGATAATCCTGGCTTGACATCACCCATTCGAGGGCTGTGGGATTCCAGTTTTCATCTGGGCGGGCCCATCATCAGGGATAAACTCTGGTTTTTCCTGGGCCTCCAGTATTATCGCTCCAAAAACAGACCAACCGGACTTGTGGAACCTAATTTCAGAGACTACAAGCAGCCCAGGGGATTCTTGAAGATCACCTCCCAGTTGAGCTCAAAATTAAGCATGACGGGATGGTTCGAGCTCGATAATTACAACGGAATAAACAGGTCTACCGGTACAACAAGTCCGACTCCAAACACAGGGGTTAAACAGACTTCTCCCGAAGAGGTTATCAACTTAGCCGCAACTTATATCCTGAGCCCGAGAACGTTTATCGACTTCAAAGGCGCCTATTTCAANNTTCAACGGTTACTACTACCTCGACCCACAGGGTTCGGGAACTGCGATATTCAATGCTGAACAATACATATGGCTGGACATCAACAACCAATGGTGGTACAAGGCAGACCGAAGACGTGGCCAGGCCAACTTAGGCGTCTCCCACTATGCTGAGGATTTCATCAAGGGCAACCACGATTTTAAATTCGGGACCGAGTTTGAGTGGGGCTGGGCGCGGAGCAGATACGGCCTCACCGGCTATATTGAAGGAATCGGACCTGGAGTCTATATTTACGACTGGTTCGGCTATCTCTACGCTTACCAGTACACAGGCTACGACTTTAACTCCAGTTACATCCGGAATGAATATTTTGCTCAGGACGCCTGGTCGATCTCAGATAATGTGACTCTTAACTTAGGACTCCGCTACAGCATAAACAGGGGATATGTTAAGGGTAAATCCGGATCTGTCTTCGGTACCAACCGCATCGCTCCTCGGTTCGGTTTTGCCTGGGACATCTTCGGTGATCATTCAACCGTTTTCAAGGCTCACTTCGGACGTTTTACAGAAGCCATGTACACCGGTGTCCACGACCGCCTAAATCCTCTAGAGGCTTTCGGAGCTTGGAGCTACTGGTATGAGTGGGATGGCCAGTGGTATAAGTGGTACCAGCAAGTAGTAACTGAAACAATCCTTCAAGACGATATCAAACACCCCTTCATGGATCAGTTCACTGTCGGCATCGAACGAGAGCTCTTCGCGGACACCTCGCTCGGAATCTCCTACATCAACCGTAGATGGAAGAGCATCATCAATACCTATGACATACTTGGCCAGTACGAGACGGAAACCGTATACGATCCTATTACGAATGAAGCGTATACTGTCTACAATCAGTTAAATCCTGGTGAGCGTCAGCTTGTTCTCGGAAACATCAAAGAAGGAGATCCCTGGATAGGGGACCAAGTCTACAGGCAGTACCACGGAATCGAGGTCCTCTTCAACAAGAGGTTCTCAAACCGCTGGCAGCTCCTCGCATCCTATGTCTGGTCTACATGTACAGGAACAATAGACAACGGCTTCGGAGACGACGTCGGCTGGGGTGGAAGCACCTATGACCCGAATTTTTGGATCAACAGAGACGGGAACTGTACAAGAGACCCAACCCATATGTTAAAGCTCCAGGGATCATACATCCTGCCCCTCAGAATCCACTTCAACGCTCACCTCCGCTACATCACCGGAAATACCTACGTAAGGGGCGTCCGCTTCAGGCTCGACCAGGGAAGAAGGACAATCCTCTCCGAGAAGATGGGTTCAAGGAGATTGGAAGATAAAATGATACTCGACGTGCGCCTGGAGAAGACATTCACGATCGCAGAAAGATTCCGCCTCGGCCTGATGATGGACATCTTCAACGTATTCAATGACGACTCGATCACTTCCTGGGGGACAACGATTAACTCGAGCTGGTTCCCGGATCTGTCCCAGTATGCCTCTTCTGACGGACACAGAGTGTACGGACTGGTGTCTCCAAGAGCCATCCGGCTGGGTATTCGGGTATTCTTCTAAAGCTCAAGCAGAAGACGAAAGCACAAGGAGGGAAGCTGGAAAACAGCTTCCCTCTTTTTTTTCATTCTCCGTTTCTCTAATTATCTGTTGCACCCTTTCCCGTCTTCCTGTATTCAAGAGAGATCTCATCGCTGGGGAAATCCCATGTATTTTAGAGGCCTCCAACTTGAATTATAATATTCTCCGCCATCACGGAAATGGAGATGCCTACTGTTCTCGTCGATCGCTCGCAATGACAGAATAATTTATGGTAGAATTTTTTTATGAAGAAGAAAAAAAAGAAAAAAAAGACTTCTTCGCTTAAAATTATCCTTCTTTTCGTTATTGCCCTGATTACAGTCTTTCTAATCATCTACATATTTTTCTTGCCCAGGAGACCTTCCTTCTCTTCCCTGAAGAACGGCAGGGAATTCAACTATATCCTTGTAACCGTTGACACTCTCCGCGCTGACAGGATCCGCTGTTATGGATTCCCATCTATCGAAACTCCCTATATTGACCTGTTTGCTTCTCGAGGAGTAAAGTTTGAAAAATGTTTCGCCCAAACTCCCCTCACCCTGCCCTCACACACTTCCATTCTCACGGGAACGCATCCTCTTTTCCATGGAGTCCGTGACAACGGAGGATTTCTCGTCCCGGATGAACTCAAAACCCTGGCAGAGTGCTTCAAAGACAGAGGCTACGAGACATCGGCTTTTGTGGCAGCCTATGTCCTCGACGCCAAATGGGGTTTAAGCCAAGGATTCGATCATTACTTCGATAACTTCGACCTGAGCCGTTTTCAGAAAATCTCTCTCGGAAGTGTTCAAAGGCCGGCTGATGAAGTCATGGATGAGGCCCTTTCCTGGCTGGAGGAAAAAAAGGAAAGGAAATATTTCACCTGGATTCACCTTTATGATCCCCACACTCCTTATGAACCTCCACCTCCCTATGATCAAAAGTATCCGGGCCGTCCGTATATCGGAGAGATCGCTTTTACGGATTCCCAGCTAGGGCGTCTCTGGCAATTCCTGGAAAATAACAACTTCTTAGAAAATACATTTATCATCTTCGCCTCCGACCATGGGGAAAGTCTGGGAGAACACCGCGAAAGCACCCACGGCTTCTTCGTCTATCAGGAAGGGATACACGTCCCTCTCATCTTTGTCACCCCCTTCGAGAATCTTCAAGAGGTCTCGTCATCTGCAGTGGTATCCCTGGTGGACATCATGCCCACAGTGTGTGAAATGGCAGGAATCCCTATCCCCGCACAAGTGCAGGGAGAAAGCTTACTGCCTCTTTTCTTTGATCCTGAAAAGTCCCACAGCTATGCTTATGCTGAGACTTACTATCCCCGGTTTCACTACGGCTGGAGTGAGTTAAAAAGCTTTCAAAATCAGAGGTATAAATTGATCATGGCTCCTGACTTGGAACTCTATGATTTAACAGAAGACCCGGAGGAGAAAGAAAACTTAGCCCCATCTCAAAAGAAGATCGTGGCCGAACTCAAAAGTGAGGCTGAAAGTTTCATCGAGAAATATAGCGAGAATGCCTTTGAGATTGACTACCGAAAAATAGATGAGGAGACGAGAGAAAAGCTCGCTGCCCTTGGCTACATCGGTATATTCTCCGATTCATCCAAACTCAAAGGAAGAAAACTGGCCAATCCCAGAGAAAAGATTGTTATCTTTAACCAGCTTTCGAGGGCAAAAGAAATAGGCTTGGAGGGAAAAGTCGAGGAGGCTGTGGAAATCATAAAAGGTGTTATCGCCGATGATCCAGATATCATCGACGCCTACTTTTTCCTGGGGAATATCTATTTCAAGGAAGGTGATTACGAAGAAGCTGTCGCAAATTTCATGGAAGCCCTGGAAAGAAGACCTGATGACTCCTTCACTGTCATCAACATCGCTAACTCCTACAGGAGAATGGGGAAGATTGAAGAGGCGGAATCATTTATCCTGGATCATCTCGAAAGGGGTATTATTGACTCCCAGTTCTTCTTCATCCTGGGTGGGATAAAAGTTATCCAGCAAAAAGATGATGAGGCCATCCAGTACTACGAACAGTGTCTGTCCATCAATCCTTCTTCATCTTCTTCCCACAATGCCCTGGCAGCTCTGTATCTGAATAAAGATGACCTGCTGAATGCTGAGAAGCACATCCAAGCGACAATGGCTCTCAACCCTCAATTGAGCAACGTCAACTACCATCTCGCTCAACTCATGGAAAAACGGGGGGAGACATCAGAGGCAGTTGAGGCCTATAAAAAAGAACTAGAATATTCACCCCATCACTATAAATCCAGTTTCAACCTCTCCCGTCTGTATCGGATTTTAGGCCAGGAAGCAGAGGAAGAGAAATATCTCCAGAAAACCATGGAAATCAATCCTGATCTTCCGATGAGTTATTTCTACCTTGCCAGGATTTACCTGAATCGAGGAGAAAAATACACCGAAGCTATCGCCTTGGTCAAGAAAGGAATCGAACTAAAACCAGAGAAAAAAGACCTTCCTCTGGGTTACTTTCTTCTGGCTGACCTCTACAACCGTTTGGGCGACAATGTGAAATCCTTAGAGTATGCCCGGAAAGGCAAGGAGCTTGCTGAGTCCAATCCCGAAAAATAACCATTCCTAACTACGAAACACTGAAACAAATAGTTATGTAGAATTTTTATCAACGTTTCTTTTCATCAACCAGGGCTCAACTGGAACATTCTCCTGATGACTGACCTCAAAATTTTCCATACATCTTCAAACAGGATTTCACCCTGGAGAACGCCCCCTGATTATCTAGTGTGGCACTTTGGGGAATGTCCCCCTCTAGAGGAGAAGGTCTTCTTCCCAACCGTAATGCTCGAGCTTGATGTTATCCCAGTTGCTCGTTCCCAGCCCGTAGACTTTATCGGCTGCCTCAACACACAGAGGTGGGGGTGACAGGGGCCACTCTTCTCCTCTCATCGCCTTCCTTTTTTCCATGATGATACGGAGGCAGACTGTTTCTACGGCCACGGGGTCAGTTCCTGCAATCAACCCGTTATAAGCCCATTTATAGCGTGGGTCTGGCTGCGGTCCTTTATCGCAGAGTGGGTGAAGGGCATCGACGAGGATCAGCCTGGTCTTTCCTTTGACAAACGGAAAGTTCCATATCTCTCCGAGTTTGGCATTATCCTGATCATGATATTTTCCTGGATTCCCTGAATACAAAATGTAGAGCTTCATGACAGTGCCGATTCCGGTCAACCAGTGAGCTTTGAGAGCAGGGAGGCCTATAAGAGCTGTACAGGCCTTGGGTTTATCGGGCCCTCCCTGGGCTTTAAGAATTTTCTCCTCAGGAATACCAGCGGCGATGAGCGAGTTTTTGACACATTTTACGACCTCTTGGTGGGTGGGATTAAGATGCGGCGTGTCGACAAGACCAATGGTATCCTCAGGCTTGACCAGGCTGAGCCAGGCATCCTTGGCAGAATTTTTCCCTGTGACTTTGATAACGGTTTGATCGAGCATGGTCTTCAGGACATCCGTGTCGACGGTGTTGCTTTCGTCCATCGCGTTTTTTTCGCGGACGACAGTCACCAGCCTCTGGCCGGCTGCTTTTTCATCGGCCTTCAAAAACTTGGATCCCATAAGAGACGCTGTGAGAGTCGCTCCGAGACTACCCCTGAGAAAATCTCTTCGGGTCAGTGAATTGCTTTTTCGACCCATGCAAAACCTCCTGTTGGATGGAATTCTATCTTATTTGATCAATGACTGTCTTCGCCGTTTCCTGATCAGGACATTCAAAGATAAGCGCCAAAATGTTCTTTTCTAATTTGTATCCCAGCCAACCATCCTCGACACGATAGGTATTCAGCACTCTTTTAAAAGGACTGGACTGCTCCTGAAAAGAATGTTCGGGTAGATAAGCGTCATGGAACCTTACGATTGCTTTTTGGGCTCGCCCGGGATCAGAATATTTCACCATCAGGAATTGTATTCGCTTTTGATTTTCCGAAGAACCCACTCTTTCGTAGGGAACAGTGATTCCTTCTGAGGTTAGATCTAGATCGAGTATGTTTTCCTGGCTCAAAAAGTAAAGAGAATTCAGAACCAGATGGGTCCGGAAATAGCTGACTCTATCCAGACGGGGTGTCCAGTCCTGCTGAAAAAAATCCGGAAGTTTTCCAAGAAGCTTTGGGCTCGCTGGATTCTCACGTCGCTCTACGATATCCCGGCCAAGAGCCAGTACAGCCTGCTCTGACTCAGGCGTTTCTATGTAGGCCATGACCCGAGCATAAAGATCATCTGACCATATACGGAGAAGCCCCTCCCCATACAGAGCCTGTGGCCAGTTCTGCCCGTGGAATTCCGATTGTTCCTTATGAGACTGGCATAAATCCACGGCTTCGCCTCCCCAATCCAGGGAAAGCAGGCCAAACGCATCATCCGAAGTCTCCATAAAATAAAGCTCGACGAGGATATCTCTCTGTCTTTGGGCTTTGTACTCATAAACTTCAAGGTGGTCAAATCTATAACCGAGATAGAGCTCTCCGGCCCCGTCCATGTAGTCGAAAATCGTCATGGCATTGACCATGCGAGGTGCATCAGGCCTTGTCCAGAGTCCTACCGTTTTTGGGAGGATAGGTTTGTCTTCTGTCATTTTTCCCCCTGACTCACTGGTCATGATAAAAGAAAACAGAAGGGCCGACAAGAAAAGATAATAAATGAGAAAGTGCCCCAGGCGAGCCGAAATATCCTTCGATGTCCTTCTTCTTTTTTGCAAATCTTTTTTTTCTAAATCCTGCTAATTCTGTTCTTAAAAGTATTCTAGCGGATGAATCACAAATTT
>JABAOF010008742.1_pt3 | contig 21708 bp, 17 predicted proteins | sample 7062171 | NCBI WGS metagenome assembly JABAOF01 (sample SAMN14538628, study PRJNA623070) | marine sediment metagenome | biome: marine biome [ENVO:00000428]; feature: marine pelagic biome [ENVO:01000023]; material: deep marine sediment [ENVO:00002113] | place: India: Gulf of Khambhat ...
TGCCTTCATCCCCGGAGGGACCGCATACAAGGATGTTTTCGCTTTTCTTGTGGTCATCTTTTTTCTGGTCTTCAAACCCTCCGGAATCCTGGGCGAAAGGGTCTACGAGAAGGTGTGAACATGCCGGGACATGACCGGATAAGGAACATGGCGGTGGTATTCTTGGTGGAGCTCTTTGCCTTCTCGGTTTTCGTTCTGTTCCTGCATTTGGAGAACATCCTGGGGATCATCCTCGTCATCCTCGGCATCGGCGGATGCTGGTATCTATTCGATCGATTTAAGAGAGTCCAGTCCTACCTCACCGCAATCTTTCAGCGAGAAAAGCGTCTTTCCATATTCCTTGCTGTCCTGCTGCTCATCGCGCTCCCGGTTGTTCTGAGGAACCAACCCTATCTGATCCATATCTGCCTAACCGCAGGAATCTATGTGATGCTCGCCACGGGTTTGAACTACCAACTGGGAAGTACCAACATCGTCAATCTTGCCACGGCTGCCTCTTACGGAGTCGGAGCCTATACATCGGCACTCCTTTCGGTCCATACAGGCGTCAGTTTCTGGCTCGTGATCTTTGCGGCTGGGGGCGCCGCCGCGTTCATGGGATTTCTCCTCGGACTGCCCACGACCAAAACAAAGGACTACTACCTCTCCCTCGTCACCATCGCCTTCGGCCTGATCGTCTATTTGCTCCTGAATAACCTCCGCTGGACCGGCGGCCCGAACGGAATCGGGGACATCCCGCCTCCAGGCATACTCGGCCACTCCTTTCGAGACGAGATAAAGGTCTTCGGTATGAGCCTGCCCTTCCAATCCAATTACTACTATCTGATCCTGTCTTTCTGCCTGTTGTATACCATCATCTCTCAACGGCTCCATGACTCCCGAACCGGTTTGACGTGGAACGCGATTCGAGAGGATGACATCGCTGCCCGATGTGCTGGTATCCACGTGCCCAATTACAAGATTCTTTCCTTCTGTATCAACTGCTTTCTCGATGGGGTAACTGGAGCAGTCTACGCCCACTACATCGGCTTTATTTCTCCCGAAAACTTCCAGTTCATGCTCTCGGTTGTCGTGGTGACCATGGTCATTCTCGGCGGCATGGACAACGTGTTCGGCGTGGTCTTTGGCGCAGTGCTATTGACCCTACTCCCGGAGAAATTCAGAATTTTCGAAGACTTTCGGCTCATGCTTTATGGAATGATCGTAATTGTCACCCTGGTTTTTCGACCCCAGGGGCTTTTCCCTCAGAAGTTGAGGAAATATGGGTAAGAAGAAACCGCGGAAGACCTGGGTGATCCTAAAAAAGGGGTAATTCGAATGTCACCCTAAGACGGTCAGTTTATGGCACAGAACTCAAGGGGATGAAGAAAATCATTGACTGCACCACGGAGGCACAGAGGACACAGAGAGGGATTAGTTTTTCCTGATCGGCATCCCGATCAGGAAAAAATCTCGGCCCTTCGGGCAGCTTTTTCCCGCGCTAAGCGGGCAGATGATTTTCGTTTGCCGTCCTCTCCCGGCAAACGAAAAATACACTCCTCTGTGGACTCTGTGCCTCGAGTGAGCCAGGCGAACGGGTGGTGGAAATTCAGTTACTCGTCGTTCTTCAGATCGTGGATTCTCTTTTTCATTTTTCCAAGACATTGGGTGACAGGGATCTCTTTGGGGCAGACCTCGGTGCACTTCCACAGGGTCTTACATCCCCAGATGCCATCCTCATTGTCGAGAATCTGGATTCTCTCCTTTTCACCCATATCACGACTGTCAAAGAGGTATCGAAAAGCCCTCAGCAAGGCCGCGGGCCCCAGGTATCGCTCATTTTGACTGCTAATCGGGCAAGCTGCTGTGCATAGGGCGCAGAGAATGCACCGAACGGCATCGTCGAAGACTTTTCTGGCCTCTATGTCCTGCTGCCTTTCCTTTTCTGGAGGAGGGGTATCGGTGATGAGATAGGGTTTGATGGCCCGGTATTTTTCGAAGAAGGGATCGAGATCAACAACCAGATCCTTCACGACCCGGAATACGAAGAGCGGTTCGATCGTGAACTCGGACGTTTCATAATCCCTCACCAGCCGCTGACAGGCCAACGCACAGACGCCGTTGATTCGCATCCCGTCGGAACCACAAACTCCGTGGGCGCAGGACATGCGCAGGGCCAATGTCGGGTCTTGCTCCCATCGAATCCGATTGAGGCAATCGAGGATTTTGTCTGTCGGCTGCGCCTCGAGCGTGTACGTCTGGTAATTCGGTTTTTCATCCTTTTCAGGATCAAAGCGAAAGATTTTGAACCGGCATTCCATCTCAATACGTCCTCGCCTGGGGTTCAAATCGGGTGATCGTTACCGGTTTGTCCATGATTTTCGGCCCCTTGGCCGTCAGGAGGGCAAGGGTGTGCTTTAGCCACCTTTGATCGTCTCGCTGGGGAAAATCCTCCCGAAAATGGGCACCCCGACTCTCCTCTCTTGCCAGGGCGCTGGCCAGAATGACTTCAGCCTGAATCAGCATATGTCCCAGTTCAAGGGCCTCCATGAGCTCGTAGTTGAATCGCCGCCCCTTGTTGGACAGGCCGATCTTCGTATGCCTCTGCTTGAGCATCCTGAGGAGATCCAGTGCCTTTTCAAGTCCCCTTTTGTCTCGAAACACCGAACAGCACTCCATCATGGCCTCTTTCATCTCTTGACGGAGGGGATGGAGCTTCTCTTTTCCCCTGGCAGAAAGGAGTGCTGAGACCCTTTCTCGTTGCGCTTCCTCTGAATGCTTTGGAAAGGATTTTTGGGAACCGGATCCCAGATATGTGGCCATGTCTCTGCCCGCCCTTCTTCCGAAGACGATCAGATCGAGCAGGGAGTTCGTTCCCAATCGGTTCGCGCCGTGGACAGACACGCATGCACACTCCCCGGCAGCATAAAGTCCGTGGAGGATCGCATCCTGTCCGTCTCTCAGAACCCTCCCCTCCTTGTCTGTTGGAATACCGCCCATCAGATAGTGACAGGTTGGTTCCACCGGAATCGGAGCCTCAACCGGGTCGACACCGGCATAGATTCTGGAAAAGGAGGCGATTTCCCAGAGTCGTTCATGAATCCGCTCTTTCCCGAGATGGGTCAGATCGAGATGAAGGTGACGCTGACCGTTAATCCCCCTTCCCTCCCGGATCTCTGTCATCATGGCACGAGCGATCATGTCCCTCGGCGCGAGATCTTTGACCGTGGGCGCATACCGCTCCATGAAGGCCTCGCCTTCTCCATTTCGCAGAATCCCCCCTTCCCCTCGGGCTGCCTCGCTGATCAAAATTCCCAGGCCGGTGATCCCAGTCGGATGGAACTGGACAAACTCCATGTCTTCCAGGGGAATCCCGGATTGATAGGCCATGGCGATGCCGTCCCCGGTATTCGCAAAACCATTGGAGGTCGTCCGAAAGATCTGGCCGTTGCCGCCCGTCGCAAAAAGGACCGCTTTTGCGTGCAAAGTGTGGATTTCCCCAGTTGCCAGTTCATAGGCGACGACCCCCCGGCAATGTTCCCCTTCGATCGCCAGTGAGAGGACATAGAATTCTGAATAGAATTTCACACCGCTGTTGAGACACTGCTCGTACATCGTGTCCAGGATCACACGACCTGTCCGATCTGCCGAATAGCAGGCCCTTCTGACCGGGGCCACCCCGTAATCGCGAGTATGCCCACCAAAGGCACGCTGTGCTATTTTTCCGTGCGCGTTCCGACTGAAAGGGACACCCATATGCTCCAACTCATAAATCGCTCGAGGCGCGTCCTGAGCCATCATCTCAATGGCGTCCTGATCCCCGAGATAGTCGCTCCCCTTGACCGTATCGAACATGTGCCACTCCCACCGATCTTCTTCCTCATTACCCAGAGCTGCCGTGATTCCCCCTTGGGCAGCGGCAGAGTGGGACCGGGTGGGAAAAACCTTACTGATGATCGCGACATCACCGGATCGAGCGACCTCAAGGGCCGCCCGCAGACCGGCTAAGCCGGACCCCACAATGATGGCATCATGCTTGAAGCGCATTTTTTTCCCAGAATTGCTGAATCGCCTGTGCTTTGGCGCCTCCAAGGATGACTATAACAGGGCGAAACTTTACGTGTCAACGATCACAGCAGCCCATGTAACCCCTCCCCCTCTTCGCTTCCACGCTCTCGCGGTGCCCATATCGGGATTGGTCAATTCGGCTCTCACACTCCAGTCTCCGGTCTCCGGTCCGAAGTCTCCAGTCTTTAGCCTTTAACCTATCTCGGTACTCCACCGTTCCCACAAATATCGCATAGGAGCAAGAGGGAACAGTGCCAAACGAACGCCTTCAGGCAGAGAGACCTCGTCCTTGATTTCCGGATCGGGTTTCCACGGCGTCACTTGGATCGAGAGGGGACAACAAACCGAATGAGAAGCCCTGAGAGCAGGCAAAACGAACCCAGATAGGTGAAGACGATCATGAAATTCCCGTGAGTGATATCCAGGAGGTATCCACTCAGCGAAGGTCCTAATAGGCCGGAAATAAAACCGTAGGCGGTGAAAACCAAGCCAAGAATCGCTCCAAAGTGCCGAAGGCCAAAGCAATCCGAAGCGAGTGGAGCCGAAACGGCAAAGAGGGTTCCAAAGGCCAGACCGATGATTGCGGCAAGCGTGGCGGAAACCGACAGACTCTCGATGTAGGGCAATGCAAAATAGGCGAGCCCTGCGGCCAAGAACGCGACACTCATCGTCGAGTTCCGGCCGATCCTGTCAGAGAGATATCCCATAAAGAGCCGACTCAGTCCGCTCATGATGTTAAAAACCGTCAGAATGACGACCGCAGATTCTATGGCCAATCCCCTGGAGAGTCCAAAAGTGACAGATAAGGTCACCATGGAAATCCCTGCAGCCCCCTGAAAGGCCCACGTTAGCCACAGAAACCAAAAGCTCCTCATCCGGATGCTCCCCTTTACCGTGACCGAAACGAGGGAAGACTTTCTGGATTCTCCGTCCATCCGGGCCGCTGGTTTTTCTCGGCCCAGCCTTTCTGGGCTCTCAGTAAACTGCGCTGCCACCCCACCAATGGCCAGGGCAAGGACTCCCACAACAATATTCATGGAAAAATAACCCATCACCCTGACCATGTAGACGAAAAGGGGAGACATGATGGCTGCGGACAGTGCGAACATCATGTTGACAATGCCTGAAACGAGTCCCTTTCTTGCCGGATACCAGCGCTGTACGGTCGTGAGGGCGGGTATGTAAATGAAGCAGGATCCGACACCAATCAAGAAAGCCCATAGGTAGACCATATGGATGTTTGAGGCGAAGGCCAGTGTAACCCCGTTCAGGGCGGTAACGACCGCTCCGATCGTGATCATTCTTCTGATGCCAAATCGCTCTTGCCATTGGCCCACGAAAAACATGAAAATCCCCGCGGCAGCGAGCACGAAAAACAAGGTGTTCCCGATGGGCCCTTTGCCCACATTGAACATCTCTTGCCAATATGCCCCCATTACGCCGGGAAAACTGAAGATCATGGACCCGGGGCAGGATATGGCGATAGCGCTTCCCATGACGGCGAGAGTTCCGCGACGATCTGAACGCATTCGATGTCTCCCACGGCCTCCAACTTCTCGCTTCTTATACCAACAGATTCTCTCTACATTCAACCCAGAATCGAGAAGTTATCCACACCACGATCACCATCGCAATGGAGACGGTCTAATGATTTCCCTAAAGCAGTAAAAAATCATTTTACTTAGTTTAACTTATTGAAATTAAAAGACTTTTTGCTGCACAAAAATTAGGCAATCTGCTATTTTTTCTTTTTGGACAGTAACTTATGTCTCCGTGAGCCCTATTTACCCACAGGATTTCCCCAGAGCCTGTGAGTTGTTTGGTTAAGTGATCAAGAAGAAAGATAAAATCGGATAAACAGGTTCTCACAGGGAGGGCTCGATCTTTTGCCCCGGCCTTCTGGCACGCAGGTTTTCGTGACCCGAGTTGGAAATCGAAAGCATCCTTTAGGACAATCGGTGAGGACCACGAAATCACATTTTCGTAAACTCACCTTACACGATTGAAAAACAGGGTCAAGACCCCTTTCACATTCTCATCGAAGAAGCCTACCAACCATTCCTAAGCACCTGGATTCACAAGTTGAATCGAAAAAAGGAGAATCATGCCCCCTTTTTGATCGTTTCCGGCACTCTGTTTGCTCAGGATACGGGGAAATCAGGAGAGAAATCGATCTCTCCTCAGTTACGGCAGAGGAAAGGGGGCGAAACCATGCGCATGAAGAGAAACCTTCGCATTATTCCGCTCATCGCCGCCGCGCTCTTCCTCGGGGCATGTTCAGGGAAGCAATTGAAGGTCGAACCCATTGCAAGGTCGGAAAACCCCATCGAGGCCTTCAACCAGTTGGACGGTGATATCGGTAATGCCCGGAACGACCAAATCAATGTCCTCTCGCCAACCTGGTTTTCGAAAGCCGAAAGCTCTCTCGAGAATGCCAGGGAGATAATCGATCGAGGGGGTGAACTCTCGAAGGTTTCACAGAGAATCGCCCAAGGGCGAGCCCAACTCGATCGGGCCGAAGAGATGGCCAAGCTTGCCAGAGCGGCCCTACCCGAATCCATAAAAGCTCGTGACCTGGCCCGTGCCGCGGGAGCCATTCGCCTGGGAGAGGATTATGTCGACGTCGAAGAAAAGTTCCTCGAACTGACTCAGGCCATCGAAAACAACAATCTCTTGTGGGCTCGAAAGAAAGAGTCGAAGGTGACCAAGGCCTTTAATGAGCTTGAGCTGCGGGCCATTAAGGAACAGACTCTCGGTGAGGTTCGAAAGCTGATTAACCAGGCAGAAAAGGAGGACGCACGAAAAATAGCCCCGAAAACACTCGCACTGGCTCAAAAGAAGCTCGCAGAGGCTGATACCTATATTTCGAAACACCGGTACGAAAAAGAGATCATACACGAGAAGGCCAGCGAAGCCCTCTTTCACGGTCGCCGGCTTTTACAGTTCACGCGGCAAAGCAAAAGACTGAGTACCATGGAACCCGAGCGGATCACCCTCTGGATCGAGGGAATCCTCTATCAGACAACCACCCGCCTCGCGGCTCCCGATATGCGTGACCAGACCTTCGAGATGCAGGTCGAGAATATTACCGGTTCCATTGCCACGCTGCAGGCGGACCATCAATACATGACCCAAAAGGTGAGAACCCTCGAAGCAGAGACCGAATCCCTGGAGCAAAAAATCGCTTCCCTCCAGGGAGAGACCCTGGAGGAGAAAGCCAAAAAGCAACGCCTCGCGGAAGAAAAGTGGTTCAATGAACTGTTCAACGAGGTCCAGACCTTCTTCAGGCCGGACGAGGCGGAGGTCTATCAGCAGGGGAATCGGCTCGTCATCCGCCTGAAGACCATGGAGTTTCCCGTTGGCAAGGACCTCATCATGCCGAGCAACTACGCGCTGCTGAGCAAAGTCCAACGAGCCATTCGCACCTTTGGGGACCCGAAGGTCGTCATTGAAGGACACACGGACAGCACCGGCTCTGACGAGCTAAACGAACATCTATCGCAACAACGAGCAGACGCGGTTCGCAAGTATTTCGTGGCGAATGGAACTCTGGGGCAAGAGCGGATCGTCGCCGTGGGGTACGGGTCGAGGCGGCCTTTAGCAACGAACGAGACCACAGCCGGGCGGGCCGTGAATCGGCGGATCGATCTCGTTATCGTGCCATCCGTGGGAACGGTATATTAGAAGCCTGCAAAACTTTGCAGAGACTTTTCTCCCAGCCGACGGAAAGCCCTCTCCCCCAGGAGGGCTTTCCACCCCTCCACTTTTCTCCCGAACTCCGCATTCCTCTCCTTCACACCCCTTTTGGAAAAGAAATGGGGGACAAGCCCCGGCACACCCGCTCACGGGGTGGCGGGCCCTCAATTCGCCTGCGTATTCATAATCCCGGCTTTGCGCAAAGCCTCGAGAACTCGTTCCAATACCGATGGATCTCTGTAGGGAAGCCTCTGTCTCCAGACTTCCAAGGACAAGTTCGGAGCAAATCTCAACATCATCGCGGCTTCAGCCCGAGCCTCCTCTTTTCGTCCGAGTTCAATATAGGTCGCTGCCAGGTAGGCGTGGGCTGGCCAGAAACCCGGGTTGCGGTTGAGAGCCTTCTTGAATGCCCCAATGGCCTCGTCATAATGTCCCGTCAAGAAATAAGCATGCCCGAGAGCCCATAGATACCAAACCGGATGGATGGGATTGAGGCGCATCGCCTTCTCAATGAGCCCGATGGCCTCCTCCGGTCTCCCTGCAAAACTCAGGATATCCCCCTGGCCCGCAAGCGCATCAGCGTAGTTCGGGTTGAGGTCAATCGATCTCTTTGATACGGCAATCGCCTGCTCATGCTTCTTCTTCCATAAATAGGTGCCGGCCAAAAGGCAGTAGGCATCGGGTACAGCGTCATCCAAGGCGATTGCCCTTTCTGCTAACTCGTTAGCCTTCTCAAGTGTTCGCGGGTCATGGCTCCAGCCCAAAGACCATTCCATCCAATAGGTCCAGCCCAGGTATGCATAAGCGGCGGCAAACCCGGGGTCCAAGTCAATCGCCTTCTCGAACATCCTCTGGGCCTCTGCATTCCCTTCCCTGGTATAACGATTGTGATAATTCCAGCCTCGGAGGACGTAGTCAAAGGCCTCCAGGCTTTCCGTTCCTTTGCGCAAAAGGCGTTCGTGTTCATCCTCTGTGAGTCTCACGGCCAGGGCGGCTACGATTTTCTGCGTGACCTCATCTTGCAGACCAAAAATGTCCCGGAGATCTCGGTCATATCGTTCTGCCCACACGTGTCCCCCCGTGTTCCCATCGACCAATTGGGCGGTAATGCGCACTCGATCATCGGCCTTCCTGACACTCCCCTCCAAAACATATCGAACGCCTAATTCCCGGCTCACCTGCTCGGGTCTGACCGGCTTCCCTTTATAAATAAAGACAGAATTCCGAGAGATCACGAACAACCCGGAGACCTTCGAAAGGTCTGTGATCAGATCCTCGGTGATCCCATCACTAAAATACTCTTGTTTTGGATCCTCACTCATGTTGGTAAAAGGCAACACAGCAACGGAGGGTTTATCGGGCAACTTGAGCGTTCGGGTCTCCTCCTCCGGCCGAGAGGAAGGATGAAAGTAAAGCCTCCATACACCCACGGCCGCAATTCCGATGATCAGGGCTGTCAAAAACGTCAGCGTGGCCCTCCACTTGTGTCCCGGTTCGTCCCGTCTCTTTCTGTAAACCAGAGAACCGGCTGCTTCGGGCTCGATCAGGACCCGGTAGGCCGGCACGGGCTTTTTGATATTCTTGACCTTCTGTTCTCCCAGGTACTCGTAGCCAAGGGCGAGTTTGTTCTCCACTTGGTCATAAGCGCTTCCCGAGATGCAGATACCTCCCCCCTCGGCGAGGCTCTCCAGCCGAGCCGCGATGTTGACTCCGTCTCCGTAAATTCGCTCTCCCTCCTCAATCACATCCCCGAGGTTAACGCCAATCCGAAACTCCATTCGCCGGCTTTCCGCCAACGCTGCGTTCCGCTTTCCGAGCGTTTTCTGGATCTCCACGGCACAGCCCACCGCACTCACGACGCTGGCGAATTCAGCCAGTAGATTGTCCCCTGTGGCGTCGACAACACGGCCGCGATGTTGCTGGATAAGCGCGGCCATGATCTCCTGATATGCGTTCAAAGTCCGAATGGTCGCCTCCTCATCCTCGCCCATGAGGCGGCTGTAACCCTTGACATCTGCACTGAGAATTGCGGTGAGTTTACGCTGAACGCCGGGTGATGGCATGGATGTCTCTCCGGAAATCGGCTCTGGAACTGATTCTAGACTGGGGGTGAGAAGGGTGTCAATTGATACGGCTGAGCGGTTTCCTGAGTCTCAGGGGCTCATTTTCCCAGCCAAACTTTGCAGAGGGAGGTCAGTCGACAACAATCATGACGTTGGAGGCTTTGATTGCCACATGGACCTCTCTGCCCTCCGCCAGGCCGAGACGCTCTGCCGAGGCCTTCGTAATCATCGAAACGACTTCGAGACTGCCCTGGATCTCAACCGTGATTTCCGAATTTATCGCACCGTGAGCGATTCTTTTCACTTTGCCCTTAAAGACGTTTCGTGCACTCAACTTCATCGCAACGCTCCCTCGTGTTTCTCCTGTCCGCCATTGAAACACAGGGGCCCCCCCATGTCAACAGTCGCTCGATTTTTGACGGGGCCTAATTTTTTCCCAATTTTTGCCGATACTTATGATTGAGTTGTAAGGGAACCAGCGAGAAGGAGGACGGGATGAAACGAGAGAGGGATTTCAGCTTGTTCGTCGCACTGATTGTCGGCCTTCAAACCGCGGGAATCGCTATTGCTGGACTGGTATTGAAAGTCGGAGAAAAGGCGGTTCTATGGCTGATTTTTGGCGCTATTGTTGCCATCGGGTTGGCGATTCTGAGAGGCCAGGCAGCAGGGTTGGGGCGAATCATGGACATTCTGACAGAGATTCGTACCGATCGGCCGATCGAGCCTCCAAAAGTGGACAAGTAGCCTTTCCCGAAGGACTCGCGGTAGCCAACCGCTGAACGCAAGGGCTGACCCATTCGGGCATTATGCTCCCCGCTTTCTAAAGAACCACCCGACGAGATCATCCATAATGGCATAGAAGGCCGGGATGAAGAACAGGGTCAGTATCGTGGCGAAGCTCAAACCCCAGATAATTGTATTGGCCATCGGCCCCCAGACCCGAGACTTGCCCCCAATGCCAAGTCCCATGGGCAACAGCCCGAGGATGGTCGTGATCGTGGTCAGGAGAATCGGGCGCATACGGATCTTCCCTGACTGGATGATGGCGCGCCAGCGCGATGTACCCCCTCTTCGACTCCTGTTGATGAAGTCGATCAGAACGAGGGAGTCGTTTACCACAATTCCCGCCAATGCCACCACACCCACGAAGGCCACGAGGCTGAAGGGATAGCCCATGATCAGAAGACCCAGGACAACACCAATGAAAGAAAAGGGAACGGTAAACATGATCACCAGGGGTTGGCTGAAGGACTTGAACTGGGTGCCGAGAATGACGTAGATCAAAACGATGGCGATGACGAAGGAACGGGCAAGGCTCGAAAAGGACTCCTCGGTCTTCTCGTATTCCCCTCCCAGCTTGATCTCGATTCCGGGATGTCGGGCCCTCAATTCTGGGACCTTGGCTTCGATAAGCCTGTTCACGGTGGTCGATTTGGTGACATTGGCATCGATACCGGCACTGACCATGATGGTTCTTTCGAAGTCTCTCCGAACAATTCGGGCATAACCCCTCTCGATGCGGACATCGGCCACGTTGTAAAAAGGGATCAACTGACCCTGAGGTGTTCGAAGCTTGATGCGCTCGAAATCCGCAACGCCGCGCCTGTCGGCCTCCTCGAATTTAACAATCACATCGACTTCCTCCCCACCGGTGCGAAAGGTTGTCGCTTCCAGCCCCTCAAAAGCCCCCTTGACGGCTCTTGCGATTTGGCGATTTGTGAGACCGTAGAGCGCCGCCTTTTCTCTATCGATATGGATTCGGATTTCATTTTTTCCCAGCTCGAGGTCGTCACGAATGTCCTTGACACCCGGGACATTGGCCAGAATTTTCTTGATATCTTCAGCCGCCGGCTCGAGAACGACGAAATCCGCTCCCCTCACCTGAACAGCAACGGCGGCTCCCACAGGAGGACCTGTCTCCACCTTGCCAAAGTCTAGAGAGGTGATGCCGCTGACTTTCTCCACCTGGGACCGGAGTTCGGCGATGATATCGTCGGACATCCGATCTCTCTCCTCTTCTTCCACGAGGTCCACCATGACCTCTCCGACATGCGTTCCCCGCTCGACCGTGTAATCGCCAATGATGATTCCGGTTCGTGAGAGCACCGCCGTGACTTCACGCTGAGGAAGGTTCATCGCCATCTTCTCGATCTTCGAGATAATCCCATCGGTTTCGTCGATTCTGTTGCCCACAGCCGAGCGAATCCGACAGGAAAACTGGGAAATCTCTTCATCGGCAAAAAGATCCCTTTCGAGGACAAAAAAGGCCAAATAGCCTCCCAAACCGGCCAGAGTGATGATCATGAGGAAGAACAGATACCGAAAACGAAGCACCCGAACCACAATTCTCCGATAAGTCCGTTTCATGAACCGAAAGGCCCTTTCGCCGATGAGTGGTTCCCTTGCCACCCTCCCAAACTCGGCCACGTGCGATGGCAAAATGATGAGCGCCTCAAAAAGCGACGAAAGTAGAGCAAACGAGACAACCAAGGGAATGGTGGTCAGGAAATTCCCGATGATGCCGACCATCAGCAGAAGAGGAAGAAAAGCGGCTACCGTTGTCAAAATACTTGCCACGACTGGCATGGCGACCTGGCTCGCCCCAGAAATCGCAGCCTCGGCGGTTGATAATCCATTTTCGATGTGCCGATACATGTTTTCCAGCATCACGATAGCGTCATCTACGACGAGCCCCAGTATCAGGATGAGGCTGAAGAGGGAAATCGTGTTGATCGAAATCCCCGCCATGTGCATGAGTACGAAGGCACAGAGAAAAGAGAAAGGGATACCAATGGCAACAAACAGCGCATTCCGAAGTCCGACGAAGAGATAGAGTGTGACGAGCACCAGGCTCAGTCCGAAGAACGCGTTATTCTTAAGCCGCTGAACTGTCCGTCTGATCTGAACGGTGGAGTCGTTAATATAGGCGGTTTCAATCGCATAANNACGTTATCGGATACGATGCTCTTGGTTTCTCGGACGATGTCAAAGGCATTTCCCCCTTTTTCTTTAAGGATGCTCAGAGAAACAGCGGGCTTCCGGTTCAATCGGGAACGAGTCTGTTCTTCCTCAAATGTGTCTCTCACCTGACCCACGTCCCTGACCAGAATATGTTGGCCCGCAGCACTTGGCTTAATCACCACCGATTCAATTTCCTTGACCGTGTCGAACTGCCCCAAAGTCCGGACGAGATACTCCTTTTTTTGTGTTTTGATTTTGCCGGCCGAGAGATCCAAATTGGCCATGCGTAAGGCGTCGACAACACTATCGACCGAGAGGCCGTAGCCATAGAGTTTCTCAGGCGAAACCTCGACCCAGACCTCTCGCTCACGGACCCCTGCGATGCTTACAGAGGAGACCCCGCTGATCTCCTCGAGCGCGTCCTCGATATCCTCAGCCAATTCTTTCATCTTGGATTCCGGCATCTCATTGCTACTCAAAACCGCCGTGATCGCGGGATACTGACTGCTCGTCCCGAACTCAAAGACAAGGGGTCTGTCGGCCTCCAGGGGAAGGTCATCGACCTCATCGACGGCGTCCCTGAGATCTCTCACCGCGTTCTTGAAGTCCTCGATTTCCGACACATACTCAACGATGATGGTGGATCGATTCTCGGCAGAAACTCCGATGACGCGGTTGACATCATCCAGGTCCTTTATCTCATCTTCCAGGGGAATGGTAATGAGATCCTCCACCTCCTCTGGACTGGCGCCCTGATAAAGGGTGACCACGGCGGCCGTCTCAAAGGAGACGTCGGGATTGAGCTCGACAGGCATATCGAAATAGGTGAGCACGCCAGCCACGATGGCAAGAAGAAAGAGAAGGTTTACGAAGACGGGTTGTTTGACAAAAAAACGAAAAAAGGCCATGGGTTTGCTTGGCGAGTCGTTTTTCGAGAAGCGTTTTTTCCAAGTGGCCGGAAGGATCTCCTCCCTAGCCCTGCGTTTCGATCTTGACCTTGCTCCCGTCCTTCAGGCTTTGTTGCCCGACGACCACAAAGGTCTCCCCAGCGTCCAGTCCTTCCTGTATAACGACGTCTTCCTCGACCAGCGGGCCAAGGTCGACACTCCTTTCTCGTGAGATCCCGTCCTCGATGACGAAGACCACCTTCCTCGTGACCTTGTCCAAGACCGCATGCTGAGGAATGGCCACGACATTCTCATAGGTTTCCTTTTCGATCCTGACTTCAACCACCATGCCGGGTTTCAGCAAACCGGAAACGTTGTCAAACTCGATCTTCATCGGAAAGGTACCCGTGAGACTATCGGCCTTAACCCCAATGAATACAATGGTTGCTGAAAAGGCCCGACCTGGATAAGCCACCACCGTGGCGCTCACCTTCGAGTCGAGCCGGATGTGGGGCAGATCCTTCTCGGTAATACCGACCTCGGTTTCCACTTGTCTTATATCGACAACATTGGCAACCGGTGTCCCAACAGCCATCAGATCGCCCATCTCAACCATCTTACGGGTCACAACCCCCAAGATCGGACTTCTAATCCGCGTGTCATTTAGCCGCTTTTTCGCCAAGGAAAGTCTGGCTTCCGCCTGATTCACTTGGAACTTTGCCATTTCGATGTCTTCCGTTCTCGCCCCCTCAGCCACCAAATCGAAATTCTCTTTCGCTGCGTCTCGAGTGGCCTTTTTCGACTGATAGTCCAATTTGGCAATGTCATATTCCTGCTTTGAGATCACCCGCTTTTCGTACAAACTCTCTGTTCTTTCCCAAGTCACCCGTGCCTTGTCGAAATCGGCCTGGGCTCTCTCGTAGGCGGCTCGAGCCGCATCAATCTCCTGTGGTCGGGACAATTGCGTGATCTTCGCTAAGTTTGATCTTGCCGAGAAGAGCGAGGCCTCGGCCTCGCGCACGGCGAGGAGATACTCTTCATCCTCCACCCGAGCGAGGGTCTGGCCCGCCTTGACCGAGTCGCCCTCCTCAACCAGCACTTCGTCAAGAATACCGCCGATCTTTGAACGAATCGTGATGTCCTGACAGGCCTCTATTTTCCCCGTATACGTCATAAAAACCGTCACGTCCCTCGCAACTGCCTCGGCCACTGTCACGGGTATGGCAGGCTCACCGTCAACACCTGCCTGGGGATTTTTTCCCCCATCCTTGCCGCACCCCGGCAATTGGAAGAGGCCAAGGATAAGACAGAGGATAGGAAATGACGTGATTCCCCAACGCCGGCTCATAGGCACGCACCTCTCGCCCTTGAAAACTGGCAGTGACTGCTCATTCAAATAACATAAACGAGGGGTGAAGTCTATTGCAGAAGGAGTTTCACCGCTCGCTAGCCCTCGGGCGGAATCTTCCAGTGGCAAGGATGACCCGGGCGGCCTGTAGCCACTTGAGGCGACTTTTTGTCGCAAGGCGGCAAAAATGCCGTGATCCAATGAGGACCTCGACACCCGGCGACCACGCCGAATCGCTCCGTCCCCTCCATCTGAATTCATAAGATCCAAAAGGAGATCTTGGAGAAAAGGACACTCGACAAGCCGGAGGTGGGGCGGTTTACACAAGCGTTGCTTTATGGCCCCCATCTTGCATCGGGCCGAGAAACCGTTCTCGACGCACGCACAACGTCAGATACGGTAATCCAAGGAAACCCCCCAAAAAAGGAGGAGAAACCATGCGACGATTTCACGTGTCCCCTCTTCTCGCCACGGCCCTCGCCATGCTCGGCCTTGTGCTTTTGATGACGACGGCTCTTCAGGCCCAGACCCTCAACTCTCTCGATGCTGAATTTGCCACGATCTCTCGGACCATCGTTGACCGCCAACCCTTTGATGCAAGGACGACCTATTCAGCTTCTGTGGGTCAACTCTACTGCTTTACCCGGATTGTGAATGCCCAACCTCCCACGGAGGTTACCCATGTCTGGTACTATCAAAATGTTGAGCGCGCCAGAGTCACCCTTCCCGTGAATTCCAACAGCTGGCGAACCTACAGCTCCAAGATCATTCAGCTCCACGAGGCTGGGCAATGGTATGTAGACGTTCTCGACGCTGAGGGTGACTTGATCGTCTCTCTCCCTTTTACAATCACTCACTGAGCGAACCATTCGAAGGTCCGTATACACATCGGCTTGCGAATCTGGGAGCGGATACCCCCGAGATCTCTCATCTGCTTCTGTCCGCTCCCGTCACAGTTCCCCTTTTCGTTGACCGGGGATCTTACGGCCTTTATCGTCTCAACCGTCTCACGAATAGACATCATCCTGGGAGGCTGCGGAATGATCATCGGTTTTTTTGGATGTAAGCCTGGACGTCAAACTTCGATTTGCAGCCGTTATAACTCATGAAGCGGATCTTTCCAAAAACCGGACGCTCCGGCCACGCTCTGTCGTGAACCCCTCCAATACACCATGCAATACCCGTATAGCCATTGGTCTCTCGACCATCGAGCTCGTAGCGATCATTGAGGTAAATGGCAATCTCCATCGCCGCTTCAGGAGTTTCTGTCCACTCGAGGAGCTTTTTTCCCCAATACATTCTCATGTAACCGTGCATTTTCCCCGTTTTGGCCATCTGCCTTTGAGCGGCGTTCCATAATTCGTCATGGGTCTTGGCGTTTTCAAAATCCTCCAGAGAATACAGATACGGTCTCCGGTCTTTCCGATGATCGTTTAGGGTCTTCTTTGCCCAATCAGGGAAACCTTCGAAATTGTCATAGTTGGGATCATACAAACAGAAGTTATCGGAAAGCTCCCGCCTCACGATGAGTTCTTCGAGAAAGGCCGCTTTCGATCCTTGACGCCTTCCGCTCTCCAGGACTTTCAGGGCAACCCTTTGCGCAGAGAGCTGTCCGAAATGGAGATAAGGCGAGAGATTTGACGTCCCGTCTAGGGTCGGATCATTCCGAATTTCATCATATCGGGACAGCTTTTCTTCGACGAAATTTCGGAGGGTCCTCTGGGCCGCCTTTTCCCCTGGCTGGATCCAATTTACCTTTGACACCCGATGATCGACCTTGAGCGTCCTTCGCACCTCATCCCATCTTGTTTTCCCGGTTTTCCTCTTCCACGAGATCGGATGTTTCTTGAGCCGTGGAAAATCCTTCAAATACTCTGGCAGGGCGCGTCGAATCTTCGGTCGCAGGGTGTATGCCCCGTACTCCCGCTTTGGCGAGGCGATCCAGCAGGGAACAACATTACGGGCGTCAACTTCATAGAGCGGAATATCCATCCGCTCTCCCACGTCCTTCTTCCATGCCCTTTTGATCTTGAGTGGCTCAAAATCCGAGACCACGGCCCCGACCCCGGATTTTTTGACAAAAGCTGGGATCTCCTTTTTGGGCAAGCCCGGTAGGAGGAAGAAAGGAATATTCCTTTTCGTCAATTCCTTCTCAACTTCCTCTAGGCCCTCGAGCATGAAATCGTAATGTCTGATCGTCGCCTCAAGGAATTTTGGTACCAAACAGAAAACGACCGCCATGGGTTGTTTTCGCTCTAACGCGAGTTCCTGGGCAAAGAGGAGCGCCCAATTGTCCCTCATACGCTGGTCGCGGCTCATCCAGTAGACGATCGGACCGGCTTTCTCCTTTCCTGCTTTCAGGATTCTCATGCGTTTTTGATTCACCATTTTCGTTCCTCCACCTCGCAACTATGGCAGGCTCTTCGGTGTCAGGAGGTCCCCTGCGAGCAACGTGTCGCGCACCCATTTGAAAACGGCTTGATCCTGACGCCGGCGATCGTTACTCCGTTTAGAGAGAGAAACCATCGGTATCCGCAGCCGTGGATTGTTCCTCAGGACATTTTCATGTCGCAAAAGGAAGGCCCAATAGAGATGCGTGAAGGGGCAATTCTTTTTCGGATCAAAAGCACAGCCTTTGCAATAGTCGCTCATCCGGTTGATATAGCCCGCACCAGAGACATAAGGTTTGGTTGTCATGAGTTCACTGACAGCAAAGGTACCCATGGCCAATACATTCGGCTCGACCACCCAGTCATACGCATCGGTATAGGCGACCCAGAACCAATCGGTGAGCGCCCGCGGGGAGACATCGAGGAGGGTTGCCAGGTTGGAAAGGACCATGAGCCGAGTGATGTGGTGGCCATACCCCTCCTGCCAGACATCTGAGACAATGCAGTCCACACAAAAGAAACCTGATTTCTCACCCCAATACGCGGGTGAAAGGGGGGTGCCATCTCCGAGCATAGCCGGTTCAGCCCCTCCATCTGGATCGCCTGAAAGGGGCTTCGAGGGCCAAGGCCTTCCCTTCCAGCGGCCGTATCCGCCATCGCCCGGCATCTTGGCAATAGCAGGAGGTCCTGTGGGAAGATCGCGGAACCCATCGGTCTTGACATGGATCTGGTGAACAAACTCTCGCCAGCCAAGTACCTGTCTGATGAAGCCCTCTTTGCTGGGCAGGGTTAGGTCCGCATGGATGACATCGTCGATCACTCTGCTGGGGAGGAGCCGATGGATATTCATCAAAGATGAAATACGCGTGTGAAAGAGGCTTTTCGATCCTGTGGACATGGCATCTTCATATGGACCGAAATTGGGGAGACATTCACGCTTCGCCCAGGACCAGAGGGCATCGGCATCGGCTGCGGTTCCGGGAAGGGCCTGGAGATCGATTCGACCGGGATGGTGCTTGAATTCTGTTTCAACGAGTTTCTTCACTTCCTCCTTGATGGGATCAATCGGAAAGGTCGGGGGGGCTGGCGCCGGCGGGTCTCCTTTCCAGGAAAGACGGTTTTCTGTATCAAAGCTGTATTTCCCACCCACGGGCTTTCCATCTTTCATGAGGATGTCCTTTTCCTGGCGGATGACTCGGTAGAACTGATCCATCCGCCAGGGCGGACCCTTCCGGGCACTGAGCTCGAATTCGTCACGCGTGGTGAGCCAGCCCTCATGACGAACGAACTGGAGCTTGCCCGTCTCGACCAGGGGTTGGAGGTCAACCCTGAGCTCGCGCTCCGCTGGCTCCATGACCTGCATGGGGCCGAGTTCTTCCATGAGGGGTTCCAAAGCCTTTCGGTAAGGCCCCTGGGCTATCACATGTCGCACGGCGACCCCTCGTTCTGCCTGTTCCAGGGCAAAGTGTCTCATGTTGGTCAGAATGAGAGCGAGCTTCTGTTTGTGATAGGGTCGCCGCCGAGCCTTCCATGGATTCTCGACGAGGACGATGCCGAGGTTCTTCGGTGCTTCTCTGCCGAGGGGGCCGATCGCATGGGACAACTGATCATAGGGAACGACCAGCCAACGACGCCCCTCAGAACCTGTTTTTCGCTTCGCTAGTTCACGCCGAAACACGCTCATGGCAAATCCCCTCTATTGCATTCTCACCCGTTGGATGACGAAAGAATTCGAGACTGGGACCGAAGACCCACGCTGATCATATTTCTTGATGACCCTCGGTTCGAGTTGCCCAAAACGATCCCTTCTGCTATCTTTAACACCTGTGTGGTCCCCCGGGGGGCATCCCACGGGAAGTCGAAACACATCAGGGCTGACCGGTAATGCGTTTTTCAAGATTCTCATCGACTCGCAGCCGACGGATGAACCGAAATACGCTCATTGCGGCCGTGTTCATTTGGGGGAGCCTCTTTGCCCCCGCCCAGAGCTTTCCAGCCTCGAGTTTTTCCAACCGGGTGAGTGAAATCCTGCGGCATAAAATCTCATTCGCTCCCGCATCTGGAAGGTTGATCTGCCGGAGAGAGCTGCTCTGCGGCGGGAGTGCTCTTTTTCGCTTCTATGCAGACCGGGACTTCCGACCCGCCTGGAGTGAGAATAAAGGTCCCCTCCCCCAGGCCGTTGCGCTGACGAGAGCGATTCATGAGGCCGACCGTGAAGGGCTCAGGCCCGAAGACTACCATATCGTGAAAATTGATGCGCTATTGAAAGAAATAAATCACCGCAGATCCGCCAGTAGAACCGTTTCACCCGAAGTGTTTGCTGACCTCGAGATCCTGCTAACCGACGCTTTTCTTCTCTATGGGTCTCATCTCCTGACGGGCCATGTCAATCCTGAGACAATCCAGTCGGAGTGGTTGATCAAGAGCCGAGATGAAGATCTGGTAAGGATCCTGCAAATTGCCCTCGATGAAAACGACATCGAGGGAGCACTGAATTTCCTTCGGCCGCAACATGAGGGTTACAGGGATCTGAAAGAGGCTCTTCTGAGATACCGAAAGATCATGGAAATGGGTGGATGGCCGAGAGTGCCGAGGGGGCCAAAGTTGGAAGGAGGGGATCGTACCCCCCGCATCGGCGTCTTGCGGGCCCGACTCATGATGTCAGGTGATCTCGATCCATGGGACGAGACAGATCAGGAACTCTTTGACGACACCTTGGAAGAAGCGGTCCGGAGATTCCAGGAGAGGCATGGACTCAAGGCGGATGGCGTTGTCGGCCCGGCGACCTTGGAGGCCCTCAATGTACCGGTGAAAGAACGCGTCCGCCAGATCAAGGCGAACCTGGAGCGATGGCGATGGCTCCCCCATGATCTGGGACGGCATTATATCCTGGTCAACATTGCCAACTTCGAACTCGACGTTGTTGAAAATGGCGAGGCTATCCTGACAATGCGCGTCGTCGTCGGGAGACGGTATCGACGGACGCCCGTCTTCACGGGCAAAATCACGCATATGGAACTGAATCCCTACTGGAACATTCCAGCGAAGATCGCTGTCAGGGATATTCTGCCCAAGATTCAAAAAGACCCCGAGTACCTCGCCAGGCAAAAGATACGGGTCTTTCAGGGTTGGGAGAAAGGGGCCCCCGAGATTGACCCTGAATCGATCGACTGGTCCCGCATCAACGCGCAAAACCTCTCCTTCAAGCTCCGTCAAGATCCTGGGCCCAGAAACGCCCTCGGTCGCATAAAGTTCATGTTTCCCAATAAGTTCCGGGTCTACCTGCACGACACCCCGGCACAAGCATTATTTCAAAAGGACAAGCGCACTTTTAGTTCCGGCTGTATTCGCGTTCAAAAGCCAATTGACCTGGCTGCGTATCTCTTGGGGAATGGTCGCGAATGGCCACGGGAGAATATCCTTATGGCCATCGATAACGGTGAAACCCAGACCCTCCGCCTACCGGAACCGATACCGGTGCATCTCCTGTATTGGACAGCCTGGGTCGATAAAGGTGGTACGGTCCATTTCCGCGATGATATCTATGGGCGGGACAGAAAATTAAGCAGGGCCCTCCGTGAGCGACCGCCTATCCCGGAGCAACAACGAGAGCCGTAACAGTTCCCATGCATAATACTTCAATGATATTCGCGACAGGCAGAGCCCTATGGTCTGCATTCCTGTGAAAACCCCGCCTCTGGCAAGATTAAACACCCACTCTCGCGTCCATCAGAGAACACATCTCTCTGGGGACTCTGTGCCTCGGGGAAGTCGAGCGAAGGCGGGGTGAAAATTGAATAGGCTTCCTACCAGGATCGAACCCGTCCGACGTCGATGTGAACGAAATTCGGGCGAGGGTAATAGCCGACACCGCCCCCTCTCATTTCGATCGCCACCCGATGGAGGAGGGAAAGGGGACATTCGGGGAGGCGTATATCCACCGCTTTGCCGTACAAATGGAAGCTATTTCTGGCAACACCACGACCGCACTTCCTGAGGAAGGCATTTGTCCTGGGCGATCGATAGCCGGAAATAATGTGGAAAGGCTCTTGCGCATCGAGTTTCAACCCGATCGCGTGGATAAGATCGAGCAGTCGCACATCGATCCTCTTGATATCGCCAGACCGGTGGTCTCGAAGAATGTAGTCAATGTCGGAGAGCGCTTCGGACAGATACCGGCCCTTCGCCCAATAAACCTCTTCAAGGGACTCACCCGTGTGGGTGTTGTGAAGAGAGAGCGATCTCTCGGGTGATTGAAAATTTTTCAGAGCGGCGAGACCGAGACGAGGCGAGAAACTCGCGAGTGTGGTCAAAGC
>JABAOF010000727.1_pt12 | contig 21707 bp, 22 predicted proteins | sample 7062171 | NCBI WGS metagenome assembly JABAOF01 (sample SAMN14538628, study PRJNA623070) | marine sediment metagenome | biome: marine biome [ENVO:00000428]; feature: marine pelagic biome [ENVO:01000023]; material: deep marine sediment [ENVO:00002113] | place: India: Gulf of Khambhat ...
GCAGCGAGCGGATCAAGTGTTCCCCCAAAATGTCTGCGCATCTCCTTCAGTTTCTGAACAAAACTTTCGGGGCCGCCCACCACTCCCGCGGTAACGTCGTTATGCCCCCCCAAATATTTTGTCGCACTGTGAACGACAATGTCGACACCCAGCTGTATGGGCTTTAGATTGTATGGGGAAGCGAAGGTGCTGTCCACCACAACAGTTAATCCCTTCTTCCTTCCAAGTTCTGCAATTCTCGAAACGTCTACAAGCTTCAAAGTAGGGTTCGTGGGCGTTTCAGCGTAAATAACCCTCGTATTCTTTCGAATTGCTGAGTTAATTTCGTCGAAGTCCGTAGCCTCCACTAAGCTCACTTCTACACCAAACTTCGGTAAAACCTCTTTGAAAAATGTCAGAGTTCCTCCATATAGGTCTCTGGTGGAAACAACGTGGTCCCCAGAAGAAACCAAAGTAAAAATGGTGGTGGTTATAGATGCCATACCCGACGAAAAGACCGCTACATCTTCTGCGCCTTCAAGCTCCGCCATCTTCCTTTCAACAGCTCTAACGGTGGGATTACCGTATCTCGTGTATGTGTACCCTTCCGTTTTCTCGCTCATAACATCTATCAGTTCTTTGGTAGCGGAAAAAGCAAATACGGAAGTCTCATAGATGGGCGTGACAACAGCCCCGGTAGAGGGATCCCGCTTCTCCCCGGCGTGAACGGCTCTTGTTGAAAAACCTTTACCTTTCGAAACCATATCTGTCATCTCTCCTAGACATATGAAGCGCTGTTACAAATTTTATCTTTACCCATAGTTCCTGAAGCACCGTCGTGACTGGGACGGGCTTCCAAAGAGGGATCTCAACTCTTTGACCCTTCCTTCACCATACTCACAAATCTCCTTTCCGCGCGAACGCGGTAGGCCAACAGGAGAGACACTTGTAAAGACTTTATATTTGAGACGGATACTTACCTGACATTTCTAGGAGTGTAAGCTGTGCCTAGCCTAATGGATTTGATAAAACGTGGAGAGACTTGCCCCTACTACACGCTTTTGAATATTAGAATCGAGGAAGTAAAGGATGGTTATGCTCGTTTGACCATGAGCGTGGAGGAGAAACACCTTCAGTTTTTGAAGACAGTTCATGGAGGAGCCATAGCAAGCCTTGCCGATTCTGCCGCAGCCTGGGCAACACTAGGTTCATCTGGTTTGGAGACCGTTCCTGTAACTGTTGAAATGAAAATAAATTTCTTGACGCCAGTGAAGTCAGGTTGCCTAATCGCCGAGGCTAGAATTGTACACGTGGGCAAGACAATTTCTTTGAGTGACGTGGAAGTGAGAGACGAAAAGGGAAAATTGGTGGGGAAAAGCCTTGTTACATACTACCTACGAGCTAGTCAACGACGATGATGGTAGCGGGGGGTTGATTTTCAGGAGGTTCTACGCCTCCTTTTGAACAACCGATCTCTGGGTCTCTCAGTCTGCTAGCCTATGAGCCCAGCGGGTTCACCTGGCTACCCCACCCCGCTACTCCGTGGGCAAATTCAAGACTCTGGTTGCCCTGAAATTACCCAACAGTATAACAATGTAACTTCGTTTAAAACTTTACTATAACCACAATTGTACGCGCGTTTGCAGGTTCCACTTTCTCCGGCGTCCCCGTCATTGGGTTAAATTGCTCTGATTGAATAATGCCTCGCGCTAAGGGTACAGCAACGTCCGCAGGCATAAAGAGTATTTCTTATCATAATAATGATAATTAAGATAACGTTTTTAAACAACTTATGTGCCATTTAATCTTCTCAAAACCTTTGCGGATCACATCCTAAGGAGGTTGCGTGTGGGAAATGCCACAGGAAACACGGATCGGCGTGTTCATCTGCCATTGTGGAGGGAACATCAGCGACACTGTAGACGTTGATCACGTCAAGGAAGTCATAGGTGCCCTTAAAAAAGTAAAAGTCGCTGACACTTTCGAGTATCTTTGCAGCAACCCTGGACAGGAAATTATCAAAAAAGCGATAAATGAACATAGATTGAATCGAGTGGTCGTGGCTTCCTGCTCTCCGAGGATGCATCTGGACACCTTCAGACAGGCGGTAAATTCTGGGGGAATCAATCCCTACCTCTTGGAAATGGTTAACATCAGAGAACATTGTAGTTGGGTTCACGACGATAAGGAAAAGGCGACAAGTAAGGCTATAGCGCTTCTCCGTGGCGCCGTCGAACGGGTAGGTTACTTGGAGCCCTTAACGCCCAAGAGCCTGAAAGTGACAAAAAAAGTCCTCGTTATCGGAGGAGGCATCGCAGGTATCTACTCTGCTCTTGAGTTGGCAGAAAACGGATATCAAGTGTACATGGTTGAGAAAAACCCTAGCATAGGAGGACACATGGCCCAACTCAGCAAGACTTTCCCAACTTTCGACTGTTCGGCGTGCATTTTGACGCCAAAGATGGTGTCAGTATCACAACATCCAAAAATCAAAATCTTCACCAACGCTGAACCCATTGCTGTCAAAGGCTCCCCCGGAAACTATGAGGTGAAGATCAGAATGAAACCAAGGTATGTGGACCTTGAGAAATGCACTGCCTGCGGAGAGTGCGTTAGAAAGTGTCCAGTTAAGAAGCCAAGCAGCTTTGAGGAAAATCTAGTCCAAGAGAAGGCTATTTACATACCCTTTAAGCAAGCTATTCCCAATGCGTATACGATTGACAAAGATTATTGCTTGTTCCTTACTCGAGGCGTTTGCCGAATCTGTGAAAGATTCTGTAAGGGTGAGGCCATAGATTTTACTCAAGAAGAAGAGATCGTAGACTTGAATGTGGGGGCTATTATAGCCTGCACCGGTTATAAACTGATAGATCCCAAGCTTTTTGGGCAGTACGGATTCGGTTTTCATCCGGATATTATAACAAGTCTCCAGTTTGAAAGGCTCATGTTGCAAGGTCTCCACAAGCCTTCCACTGGAGAAGTCCCCAAGAAAGTGGCTTTCATCCTTTGTGTGGGAAGCAGATCAACCGCTGCCAACGGATGTGGCTACTGCTGCAAAATAGGCTGCATGAACGCCATAAAACACGCCTTGTTACTGGACAAGTCGGTCCCGGGGGCAGAGCCTTGGATTTTCTATACCGACGTAAGGGCCCACGGCAAAGGCTACGAGGAGTTCTACGCCAAGGCTAGAGAGCACCTTGCCACATTTATTAGAGGCCGGGCAGCAGAGGTCATACCAAACGGTAACAGTGTTATCGTGAAGGCGGAGGATACTATTCTGGGAGAGCAGATTGAGGAGGCCTTTGATTTGGTTGTGCTCAGTCCCGCTCTCATTCCTAATACAGGAACCAAGGAACTGGCCGAGATGCTCGGAATTGATTTGGGACCTGACGATTTCTTCTTGGAGATACACCACAAGCTCAGAGGGGTGGAAACAAAGAGAGAAGGAATTTACATAGCAGGGTGTGCCCAAGGTCCGAAGGACGTGAGAGAGACTACAATGGAATCGTTGGCGACGGCATCGAAAGTTGCGACGTTTCTCGGAAAGGGAGAAATATCCGTTTCCCCGGAAGTGGCCTATCTTGTTCCCGGAAGATGCGACCTCTGCGGAATATGTGTTGATCACTGTCCGACCAAAGCTATTAAGAAAGGAAAAAAGGAAGTGGTAATCGATTCCATATCCTGTGTAGGGTGTGGAATATGCGTTCCTCTATGCCCCAAAGAAGCCATCGACCTTAAGCACTGCACTGAAACCCAACTGATTGCTAACATCCAAGGAGTCAGTAAAGAGGGAGAGACATCACCCAAGATAATTGCGTTCCTTGAAAAAATGACCGCCTATGCATCTGGCGACTTGGGCGGACAGAGCAGACGTAGCTATTCTCCGGAAGTTAGGACGGTTGGGGTGCCGAGCACAGGTCGTTTAGGCATAAAACATTTGCTACACGCCTTCGCATCAGGGGCAGACGGCATAATTCTCATTGAGGGAGACGACAGTCTGCTAAGAGAGGATCAGCTGAGAAACCGTGTTATTCAATTGAAAAAGGACCTAGGCAAATTCGGGATCAAGTCCCTTAGATTACAGTCAACCACTACGACCATTCCACAGTATGAGAAAATAATGAGTCTTTTCGACGCGTTTGTGGAGCGGATTTCGAAAATCGGTCCAGTGAGCCAAGAGAAACGTGAAGAACTTAGGAAATATCTATCGGGTGAACAATATGCAACACAATATGCAACATCAAAAAGATAAAAATGGTGAAGGAATGAAACTCGTTGCGTCGTTAACATCCAAGAGGAGCAGATCCTCCTTTGTAAAAGAACTCTTGAAGATGCCTGGGGGAGAAAACATACTTGACTGCATCCAGTGTGGTTTGTGCGCTGGCTCGTGCCCGACAAGGTTTGCCATGGAGTATTCGCCCATGCAAATCATAAAAATGATGCACTTGGGCATGAGGGAGAAGGTCTTGTCAAGTTCAACCATCTGGATTTGCTCGTCCTGTTATGCCTGTTACGCCCGTTGCCCAAGAGCCATAAACATCACTACCCTTATGATGTCTTTGAGAAACTTGGCCATACGAGAGAGTTTTGTAGATAGAAAAGGAGTAAAGCCCAAGTTTCACATATCTTTCTTTGAAATAGTGAACAAATACGGAAGAATGCATGAGCCTGAGCTTCTCACCAGAATCCTGAAGAAATCTGATCTTCGAAGTCTTTTTCACTTTGCAGGTCTCGGATGGAGACTTTTGAAAAAGGGAAAATTGCAGATACGAGCACCGAAGATTGAACAAGGCACCGACCTTTCCAACATACTTGAAAAGACCAGCGAGGAGGAATCCTAATGGATTACGCCTTCTATCCTGGTTGTGCAGTGGACTCGTCTTCCAAAGAGTACGGAGACTCATGCAAAGCCATAAGCAAAGTTCTGGATATAGAGCTGGTTGAAATACCTGATTGGAACTGTTGCGGAGCCATCGATGCAATCTACTCCTACAAACCACTCTATTCTGTGGCTCTCGCCGCCCGAAACTTGTCTTTAGCAGAAAAGATGGAAATGGACATCGTAACTCTATGCAGCGCCTGCTACTATACCTTATCTCGAACCAACAAACTCCTTCAAGAAGATTCTGGACTGAAAAATAAAGTCGAAAAGGCTCTCAGCAGTGCTGGTCTCAACTACAATGGCGGCGTCAAGGTAAGGCATTTTCTTGAAGTTCTTCTATCAGACGTCGGCCTCGAGAAAGTAAGTGCGAAGGTTAAGAATCCGCTGACCACACTGAACGTCGCGTCATACTATGGTTGTTTCTTGGTAAGACCACCAGACTTGACCAATTTTGACGATCCTGAGCACCCAACGAGTTTGGATGAGCTAGTCGAGACTCTCGGAGCTACCAATGTTGAATACTACGGTAAAGTCCGATGTTGTGGAGCCTCCCTAGGCGTGACTAACGAAAAGGTCATGCTAGAAATGTCGAAGAATATTCTGCTTAATGCTAAGGATGCTGGAGCCAACTGTATGATAACCGCATGTCCCCTGTGTCACTTCAACCTCGACGCAAAACAGAGGGATATCGAGTCGAGATTTGACATAAGAATGGACCTTCCCATACTTCATTTCACTCAACTGATCGGGCTAGCTTTTGGCATAGAACAAATAGAACTAGGACTCAACAAAAACTGTGTCTCTCCCAAGAGAACCCTTCCGAAATATGCAGAGAGGGTTACCTAGATGATTGAAGAAAGACTTTCATTCCGTGCACTCGATAGAGAGATTATTGAAACCGGCATATGTGCGGCGTGCTATGGATGTGTAAGTTTCTGCACCGCCAACGAGCTTAATGTCTTGGCAATCGAGAAGGACAAGCCTGTATATTGCGATGAAAAGAAGTGCCTTGAAGACGGAATATGTTACTTGATCTGCCCGAGAACTCCGGATTTGAACAAAGCAATAGAGACGAGGTTCGGGTTTAAGGAACCCATAGGCTCATATATCGCAGTTCGAAGCCTCCGAACCACCAATAAGGAAATCGCCGATGTTTGCTGTGACGGCGGAGCAGTGACAGGACTTCTAAAATTTCTGTTAGATAGGAAAAAAATCGATGGCGCCGTCCTCTCCAGGAAGGAAGGCCTATGGAACAATGAACCCATGATCGCGACGACCTTCGAGGACTTGCTTGAGTGCGCTGGATCCAGTCTGGCACAGTCCAGAAGTGTTAGGGATCTAGGAGACCTAACAACTTATGCACCCATCTTCAGCGCCATCAGAGGAATAAATCTGTTGGATTTGACGAAGCTTGCGGTCGTAGGCACTCCATGCCAAATACTGACGATTCGAAAGATGCAACTACTCCGAATCGTTCCAAGCCATATGGTGCGATTTACTATAGGCCTTTTCTGCTTCGAGAACTTTCTCATGCACAATGATGGAAGGAAATACCTTGGAAGCAAAATTCGAGCAAATCTAGATCAAGTTGAAAAAATCAACTTGAAAGATGATTTCATCGCAAGGTTGAAAGATGGAAGGATTGTACACATCGATTTGGATGATCTCGATCCCATTGTACGTTCAGCATGCCTTGCATGCACAGACTTCTCAAACTATGCCGCAGACATCTCAGTAGGCGGACTCGGCTCCGCTGACGGTTACACCACCTTACTGGTACGGAATCGCGCCGCTCAAAGGTTGATAAACCAAGCTATTGGTCAAGGATACCTCGAGGAAACCGAACAAAAAGGAGCGCAGGAAAAAATCGAGAGGATGGCTGAGAGAAAGAGAAATCGAGGAAAGCGGGTGCTGTCTGCGAGAAAAGCTAAGCGTGGCTCAAGGCATGCTCGTTTGCACAAATGATTTCAGATGACGGATTTAATTGATTTTTATCACAAATATAAAACTATAAATAAGACCTTTCGCGAATAATTAATTTGGAGATGTGCGTAAATGGCCTTAATAAGTCACAGGGAATGTCACCTGATCGGAGTGAAGAATGAAGACCTCAATAGATTTGTCGAGGAGATCAAAACTTTCTTGGAAGAAGAGAAAATGCCAGAGGACTATGTGATAAATGTTTACAAAGACGCAGTGGCATGTTGCGGCTATTATCCAATAGGAGTCGCTGTCGAAATACAAGGACCGAAAAAACAGCTTATAGAAGACATGGACCTAAAGATGTATTCCAAAATCATAGAAATTTGCGAAAGAGAAGGCATTGAATATCACGAATGCAACCCCCTCGAGGTCGCGCGCACAAGCTCGTAGCCAAGAGGGACTAGGCTTGGTTTTTGTCTACATTTTAGGAAAAGTAGAAACGGGGAACGAGATAGACGTTCTTGACTCATTCAAAAACGCCAGTCAAGTAAAGAGAGCAAGCCTTACCTATGGGACCTTTGATATATGCATCGAAGCGCAATTCAAGACTATGGAAGAACTAGACGATTTCGTATTCAATGTAGTAAGAAAGACCCCCGGCATAACGGATACCGCTACCCTGGTAGCAGCAAAGACCCACTCAAAATTGAGTTAAGTTCAGCGCCTTGTTTTCAAGCCTCTCCCAGCGAGATAAGCGAGTCTGACCTTTAGCAACTGTTAGTGAAATTACTGGACCATATAGTTCAGAATTGTCGAAGATTCTGGAGAAAGACAGAGCTAAAGGTTATTATTATACTTATCAATTGAACAAAAACATTTATAGTCACGTGAAGGCCTTTACATTACTCCGCTCCTTCGAAGGACACTGAAATGCCAGTCACTAGGGCCTTTGTTGCACCGTATGAAAAGAAGTTTCAGTCGTACATAGAAAGCACGAGACATTCAGTAGAATCTGAACTTTCAAGCCTTATTTCAAGAATTTCCGACCTGCGACTTTATGAGAAAATAGGTTATGCCTTGCTATCCCATGGAAAGAGATTAAGGCCTTTAATGGTCATACTCAGTGCCGAAAGCGTTGGAGGAAACCGAGAAGACGTCATGCCGTTGGCTCTAGCCGTTGAACTATTACACACCGCAACTCTTGTCCACGACGACATTCTAGACCAAGACAAGTTTAGACGCGATGTCCCTTCGGTTCATGAAAAATGGTCTGTAAATGAGGCCATTCTAGTCGGAGACGCCATGATATCCCTCGCAATTCTCTTGACAGCCGATTATGGTAAAGAAATACTGAAAATCGCATCAGAAACTGGTCTAGCGCTTTGTGATGGCGAATACATGGATGTGTCAATAAAATCGACTGAGATGTCTGAAAAGGAATATCTAGAGAAAATAAGAAAGAAGTCTGCCTCACTATTTCAAGCTGCAACTATTTGTGGAGCCATAGCAGGAGGTGGCTCTGACCTTGAAGTTAGTTGCCTGGCAAATTTTGGAGAACATTTCGGAATGGCTTACCAACTAAGCGATGACCTTTCAGACATAACCTCTTTGAGAGATGGCATTCCAAAAGATCTTAGAAAACGCCGAATTAGCCTTCCCCTGATCCATCTTTTTAGGTCAGTCAGCTTGGACGAAAGAGAAAGGCTTCTCCAGAACCTTCAAATCTTGTCAAGTAAAAACAAGACTTCTAAGAAGAGTGCCCTAAACATGATTTTGGAGAAGCTAAAAACCAATGACTCTCTTGGTTATTGCAGAAAGAAAATAAACAAATACGTTGACAAATCAATCGTTGATATTCAGCCCCTCAAAGACACCAAATTCAAGTCGCATCTTGCTCAAATGGCAAAAACCCTCAGACTAAATGGAGTGTCTGCGCAGAAGTCAAACGGTTGAAGAACGTGAACATAGATTGCCAAAAGGCGTTGGTGGGCGATCGAATCATCTTTCGCAACGCGCGTAAAATAGGCAAAAATTTGTCAAGTATATGACACAAATAACGATAAATACTAAATGATACGGATGGGGAACATTAATCGATGGCAACGATAAGATTGTATGATAATAATAATAAATATGATAAATAAGACTGATAGAATTTAGATGAAAATAATAAAGAATATATATGACGATTTTGATTATCTAATATTCCAACATGGAAAATGAAGTGAACGGCTTGAAGGAAAGAAAGGCTTACGAAGCGTTGTCAAGTGTTTCGAGACTTGATATCCTGAAGCTACTGCACAAAAAGCCTTTGAGTGTCGATGAAATTGCAGAGTCAGTGAATCTTAAGCCAATCACCATACGACACCACTTGCAGTCTTTGGAAGATTCAGGGTTCATTGAAAGTTACCAAGAAAAAAGTGGAACTGTGGGAAGACCAAAAGTCTATTACAGGATCGCCGAAAGGCCGACGATTGTGGGGTATCCGAAACGCCGTTATCTAACTCTATCCGACGTTATGATAAGAACCCTTCAATTATTGATTGGATCAAAAAGAGCTGGCAGACTTTTGAAAAGAGTTGGAAACAACATGGGTGAAAGCGTGGTAAAGGAAATCGAATCCAGACATGCCGTGAAAGAGTGGTCTCCTGAAGCTTTTGCAAATCTCTTCATCAAAGGATATCTAGAAGAAAACGGGGCAGAGCCAGAGATTGTGGAGATCGAAAAAAATCTTGCTGTGTATCGCGTACACAACTGCTTATTTCTTGAACTTGCTGTCAAAATGCCAGAAATGATGTGTGATATACTCCATGAGGCGTTCCATGAAGGAGTCTCCAATGCTATTGGTGGGAAAGTGAAAATAACTCGATTGACATGTAAAGGACATGGCGACTCCTATTGTGAACACAGATGCGAATGGAACACGCGCGCGCCCTAATGAAAACAAATGCATGCGCAACCATTGCGTGGTGCGACACGTCCTCTACAAGACATATAGTATCGCGTATACGATTGTTCCGCTCAGGAAGCTGATGTACCACAAAATAAGAGTTGTGAGACCAAGTTTTCTGTGGGTGGGCCTTCTTTTCCCTAACGCAACGACATCATTCTTCTTTTTCCGCCATTGATATGCAAGGAAAGCCTGAGAAATCGCTAGGACAAGGACTAAAACCGAAAGGATCCCATGGGGGACGACGACCCCTCGATAGAGAGTAGCGAACTGTGACGGCGGAGAGGGGACCTCCTCCTTGACCAACCTACTCACCATGTAGCTGATCACAAAAACAATGTTTGTTGTCACAGCAGCGCCCATTACGACGCAATGTCTTCCTTTTCTCTTTTCATAGAAATACCCGATTGTGAAGAGCAACGTGGTCAATATCTCTAGAACCAAGCCTAGATCCGAATAGATTGAAGCTCGCGTTCCAAAAATCCCCGTCAAGTTCAGGCACCACGGGTTTTTCAAGCTCTCGCTCGCGATCGAAAACGTAGGAAGAGAGCGAAAAAGATGACTATCTCAATGAAGGCAACGGCGATTAGCACGGGCACCATGTCAAACCCAATGACCCAAAAAGCTTCTGGATCTACGTTAAGAAGCTCATAAACCGGATCAAGGACACTTCCTTTACCTGCCATGTGCCCCCCAAAGCTTCCTGTTAGAACCGTGAAAAAGAACCCAGCAAATCCTGCGAACACGTATACGGTCGCTAATGCACCATTTTTCCACAAGTCTTCGCTATATTTTGATCTAATTACAACGAAGAGGATCCAAAGTTCTGTGGCGAAAATGGAGAACATGACTTTGGTTAATCCCAGAGAAGAGTTCATGAGAGTTTCAGTAGGCCAGACATAAAAACCAACGATTGCAGACACCACAAGGCCGACAACTCCGCCTATTGCCGCCACATAGGCTGTCGGTTCTGTGTATCGGGCTAATTTCTCGATCAACGAATCTAAAGGCCAAAAAACGCCGTACCATTTGCTGGTTCTTCTTAACCTTCGGTGAAGTCGGGCTACAACCATTGCAAGAGTGCTGACAGCTGCCAGTGTGAGCATTCCTCCGTGCATTTCTATTAGCATAGAGTGTAGGGCTCCGAGATCAACCACTTTTACACCCTCCAATAGTCACAATGAACATGACTTCCTTTAGATTCACTCTTCTAGTCTTATTCAACTTTGCTTCCCTCTCTTGAAGCGAGCGCTGGCTATCCCAATGGCAAAAAGCAAAGTTAAGATTATCATTAAGGATCCGATAGCGACTTGTAATGTCCAGAGCCGGAAGAGTTCTTCTTTCGAAGGAACTCGAAATGTTTGAGATTGAATGTCGCTGCCTTCTTTGTCGTCGGTAACGGTGAGCGTTACAGTGTATGTGCCAATTTCTGTGAATGTGTGGGTTGGGTTTTGCTCTGTTGAATTGGTGTTGTCTCCGAAGTCCCAAAGCCAAGAGGTAATGTTGCCATCCGCATCCCAAGATCGATCTACGAATTCTATTGTCATGCCACGCCTAGTGTGAAGAAAATATGCATTAGGCAACAGGTTTTCGATGCCAGGTTCTTCAGTTGTAACGGTCACCTGAAAGGTAAGTGTCCCACCTTTTCCTCCGCCACCTGCCGCGAAAACCTGTACCGTATATTCTCCCTGAACTGCTGGTGCAATGATGTTAAAAATGCTCCTCACCTTGCTTACCGTTGGATCGTTGTCGTTGAGGTCGTTGTCAATGACCTTGGACGGTGTGAAAGCGAAGATGGGATTGTTGGCAACATCTGACCATATCACAGTGAGTTCTTGCGAGTCCCCCTCCGCGTCAACCTGCACTCCGAACGACCTTGAAGCGTTAACTTCCACAGTGTCAGTAACATTTGAGGTGACTGATATTCCGCCTCCCGTATGACAAGATAGACAATCCTCCCCGAACTGCGGCGTTGCATAGAGAGACGCGGTTAGAGTCAGTGAGAAGCTAAGTGCTAAGAGGATTCCGAGAATGATTAACCCCTTTTTGGTGACCATCTCAGTCTTTCACCGCACGCACTGTTTCAATTCTTTGAAAATAGGAAGGGGAGAAAGGACTATAACTTTTATGGTTTCCCTCGTCGAACAAGGAATACGATTGCCGCTCCGACGATGAAGCCTATGGCTAGGCCCAATCCTCCGTATAGATAAGGAACTGTTTCTGCCGCTGATTCCAGGCCACCGATTTTTTCTTCCAAACCTTCGATATCCGATTGAAGCGTGGATGTTTGATTTTGAAGTGATGTGACTTGGTTTTGAAGACTCGAAACTTGAGTTCCAAGTGTTGTTGCTTCGCTGGCTAAAGCGGCGGCTCTGGCTTCTAGCGCCGTAGATTCTGCTTCACTTGCTAGGTGTGCCGCTGCGCTCAGAATTGCGAAGGTTTGTTCTGGATTGTGGAAACCTTCGCTGCTATCTCTTTCCACGTCGTGGATGTGGTCCTCCGCCACTTCAACCATGGCCAGTAATTGATTGATTTCTGTTTGGTTCACTCCGCTTGTTTGGTTTGCAATAGTGAGAGTAGCCTTCGCGTTGTCGATGGCCTGAGTAACGTTGGTTACGAGTTCTGTTGTCAACCCCTGAATTACCCCTAGTTGCGACGTAGCCCAGGATTGAGTGTGACATGTTGAGCATACAATTGGTTCTTCAGCGGTTGTTTGGTTATAGGGATAGTACATTCCGTATACCCCCCAAGTGTGATTAATCATGGGGCTTACAGCACCGTGGCCAAAATGTGTACCCTGGCCATGACAGCTTGTACATTCCAATCCTGCCATAGAGTGTGCACTGTTTTCGAAGACTTCAGCCTGAGAGTGACACTGACCACACAGTTCTGTTGATTCTTCGTATCTAAGTTGAGCGTCATATGTATGACTGTGGGGGTCATGACAAGTGACACATGAAACACTCTCCAGATTCGTGGTGTTTAGAGATATGTCCTTTCCTAGAGAACCTTGAGCTGTCATACAGCTAAGGCAATAGTCAGCTGCATGACCTGAATCTAGAAGATCAGTTAAGCTCTGGGCATGTGCACTCTGCCAATAGGAATTGTCGTGGGAAGATCCGGGGACATGACATAGTTCACAAAGCGTTGCAGAGTAATCGAGAACCATTTGGACATCCGGACTTGAATGTCCTTCCTGATGCGGTCCGTGACACACTTCGCATTGTATGTTCAGGAATTTCTCTGGGTCAGTGGTCATCTCAGGCCATGACTGATTGGCTGCTCCCAATGGATCAAAATCATTTCCCCCAGTAACATGGCAGTTGCGGCATGAATCCCTAAAACGTGTTTCATTATATACTCGACTGGGCGTCCCTGCTCTATTACTGGTTGAGCCAACACTATAGAAGTTACCTGATGCGTTTTGGATGAGCCTAACCGCATAGGCGTGGTTGGTCTGATTCCAACCTTCATAAACGTTGGGGTGGCATGCCGCGCACGATTCAGCACCTACGTATTCGGAACCTCCATTGACGGCGGATGTCTTGTACCTTGAGAACGATAGTGACATTCCTACAAGAATTACGATCATGAATAGAAATAACTGCGTCTTCTTGCCTTTTTTCATCTGATCTCCCCTCAGCCTGCCCTAGAGAATAACGTTTATTCTAATTCAGGATATTTAAATCTTACTTATGATAATAATCATTTGTTTTTCGACAGGACGACCGCATCTAATGTAGAAGCATTAGTGACTTTCAATCACTGCTAGCTTTTTTGGGCATCGGTCTCACGATCTCCTTAATCAATGGCATAGCCATCCCGATGCTAAGCAGTGTTACTCCGGCCCAAACAAGATGAACCATGGGAATCCTCTCCACGCTGACCACCAAATCCTCAGGAAGAACTTTCTCACCACCAAGAGCTTGCACCAGCGAGTTATACATTGATTCTGTGTGATGCATGCGAATGTATATATCTCCTGTCGAAGTGCCAATTATCGACGGTCCAGATACGATTCCATAAACGGGGTAATAGCGAATCCACAGAGCTCCATGGTAGATGTTTCCTGCCTGTTTAATTGTGACATCCATTTTCAACGCTGAATGTTCTGGGATGCACCGTCCGAAATCCATGGAGTGAACGTTTCCAGTGCCGTTGTGAACGGTGAAGTTCTTCAACTCTATTGTTAGCCCTAACGTTTCTATGGTGGTGTTTGGTTTCGCCGGAAGATCGCCGCTTACAAGCTTGGCGGTGGAGCTGAAGAAGACACCTATCAACGTGATTATGATCGCAAAGTGGAGAAGACTTCTCCCGAACAGACGAAGAGATCTTTTCTTCCTCCCAAGAACCTGAACAAGCCGGTATACTACAGCAAACAGCGAAACAATCAAAAGTGGAATCCCTAGATTCGCCAATATATGGGGTGTTGGCCACTGCATCTGAACTAATACGGCGCCGGCGCCCAACGCACCGGCCAGTAGTATCGCAAACTCCTTGAAACCTATTCTCTCGTACATGCTGCAGCCAACCAACGCTGCAACAAAGACCAATACAAAGGGAAAATTCCAGTTGTTATAGAAGTCCATGCCAGTGGCCATAGGATTTTCCAGAAAGATTCCCCCAATAACTGGGAAGGCTACCCCCCAGAAACAAATGAGGAAAACAAAGATTAAAGACCAATACCCTGCGAAAAAAGACACCGAGTAAAGGGAAGATTTTTCAACCTCTAAAGAAAATAGCGGCTTCTCTATTCCTCTCTTTAAATAGAAGAAATAGACAATCATGACGAGAGTCAGAAGAAGGAGAGCCGGTCCAAGGGGCGAGGCTCCGAACGCGTGAACCGACACGGCCAACCCGCCTCGAGTCAAAGCAGTGGTGAAAATCACAGTTGCAAAAGTTAAAAGAATCATGAATTCACCCGCTAGGCTTTTACCCTTTTTGGAGACTGGACCAAGGTGAAAATACGCCGTGAGAGCCAACCACGGCAATAGCGACGCGGTTTCAACTGGGTCCCAAGCCCAGTATCCGCCCCAACCCAACACCTCATAAGCCCACAAACCTCCAATGGCGTTTCCAAGAGTCAAGAGCAACCACGCTCCTTGGAGAGAAAGCTTTAGCAACGTACCTTCCACTTTTTCTCCAGTCTTCATTCTCGCCAGAACCAGAGCAAATGCAAGAGTGACAAGGACGTAACCCGAGAATACTACAGGTGGATGGATAAACATCCAGAAGGTTTGCAACAAGGGATTAAGACCCTGGCCATCCATTGGCGCTCCCTGAAATCGTTCAAACGGACTGTTTATCAAGGTGAGGAGCAAGAAAAAGATGAGAATGAAATCCAGTATCCTGTAGGCGATTAATCGAAAAGAACCGCTTTCCTCATACGTCTTGAACCTGTAGGCAAAGTATACGATGGTCATAAGAAACGTCAAGAAGAGCATTGAACCGCTCATGCCAGCCCACGTGGCATAAACCTTGAAGGAGGTCGGCAAGCTCGACGAACTATACGAGTAGACTACTCTTAATGTAAAATCGTCCTTCAAGAAGGCCTGCAAAAGCATTAAATACGAGGCGACGATAAGCCCACATGCTAGAATTGACGCATAGAATCCGTATTCAAGTTTCTTCCTCTCACGGGGCTTGACCTTTGACGATTGAATCAAGTCGAAGAATAGTAGAAGGCAAGCGAAGACTAGGAACAGTTCTTCGGTTTCCATCCTGGTTTCCCTCAAACGATCGAGTTGCCTTGCAATCCGTCAAGTTGTTTTTAAACTTTTTATAGTTATGATTGGAATATTTCTGTGAAGCGAGGAGAGGTTAATGATAATCCGGGATTATATTTACCTTTCTATTACCGTGGTCGTAAACATTATTGCGAGTTACGCTGCTTTTGTTGCTGCTCCTCCAGAGAAGACTATGGGAGATCTTTATCGAATCTTCTACATTCACACACCCGCCGCTTGGGTCTGTTATCTCACACTGGGCGTTTCATTGCTGGCAAGCATATTGTTTTTGGTCAAAAGAAAAATCGCATATGACAGTTTGGCGGAAGTTTCAGCCATTTTGGGGCTTTTGTACGGAGTCGTGGCGTTGATAACGGGTTCCATTTGGGCAAACGTTGCTTGGGGAGTGTACTGGAATTGGGATCCGCGGGAGACAACCACGCTCATCTTGTGGATAGCCTACATGGGCTATGTTTCCCTGCGACTCTCTATCGGAAACGTTGAAAAGCGGGCGTTAACTAGTGCAGTATATAATGTTCTTGCCTTCTCCACGATTCCACTGAGCTATTTGTCCATTAGACTTTGGCAGTCGCTTCATCCTCTTCCTGTAACTGGAGGATTGAGCCTGGACCTTTCAATAACTCCGCCGATGATGGAAACACTACTTTTAAATCTCATCGCGAGTTCTCTCGTTTACATATATCTGTTAAGGATGACTCATGATGTTCGGTCTCTTCAAAAACGAGTTGATGTCTTAGCCTACGAAAGAGGAGGGTGAAAGGTTGGAGTTTGAGCTTTTCCTTGTCTCAGCAATCTATTGGGGATCCATTTTAATCGTTTCTATCTGGCTCACCAGACGACTCTCTGACCTCAGGAAAAGGTTGGTGGACCTGGAAAAAGGAGGCACTTGAGATCAAGATCAAGTACACCTACATCATCGTCATCGTTCTTATCGTTCTCAGTGGTGTACTGGCATACGACGCCTTTTCTTCATACATCAACCCCTACTTGACGGTGTCTCAGGTGGTGAGAAACAGCTCGACTTACCTCAACGAAGACATCCAAGTGTTGGGGACAATTTCCAACGGATCCGTCTCCCGCAAAAACCGCTCTATGGTTTTCAACCTCATTGACGAAGAATCTGCGATCAAAGTGAATTACACGGGAAGCCCGCCTGATAACTTCCAAGAAGCCGAACAGGTCGTTGTAATTGGAAAACTCGTTTCTCGAGGCACCATTGAGGGATACGATATGCTTGTTAAATGCCCTTCCAAATACGAGGGAGAAGGAAAATCGTTGCTTGGCGACCCCATGTTTATGGCAGCCATCCTGTTGGGAACTGGAGCGATTGTCGGCACAGTTGTGTCCATGACCTTGAAAAGAAAGCATGAATAAAGTCGAATCACATAGACGAGGAGGACGGGACAATAACTGTCGCTGTTGAAATTCTCAATGTCTCAAAAAAGTACGGTTATATATGGGCCCTGAAGCCGTTCACAATTGAAATCGATGAAGGCGAATCCGTAGCTGTCTTGGGTCCTAACGGAGCGGGAAAGTCAACGTTGATGAGGATCCTAGCTACGCACGTTCTTCCATCATCTGGCGTAGTAAAGATTCACGGGCGGAATGCCTTTAAGGACGGTGAGATTGTGAGAAAGCGAATAGGCTTCGTGGCTCACGAAAGTTTTCTCTATGACGAACTCAGTGTCGAAGAAAATTTGCGGTTTTACGGAAGGCTTTTCTCTGTGGACCAAGACGACCCGGAATTAATTGACTTCTTAAATTTGAAGAGTTGGCGCAAGGTTCCCGTGAAGCAATTGTCGTATGGTTTGAGGAAAAGGGCAGACATAGCCAGGGCATTAATTCATAACCCAGACCTAATTTTGCTTGACGAACTTTTCGCTGGATTGGATGAAGAAACCCGAAACTTTTTAGTGAGTTACCTCAAGACTCTAAAAGGAAAAACTCTGTTAGTGTCATCCCACTCAGTTGAATGGGCAAAACAACTCTGCAAAAGGAGCCTTTTTCTTGAAAAAGGAAAACTGGTTCAAGACACCTTTTTCAGGTGACACTCATGGGTTTTTTCTCAGCGGCTTTTAGAATAGCTGCAAAAGATCTTGCGGTGGAGTTCAAGAGAGCCTATGAAATCCTATCTATTCTAACCTTTTCAGTGAGTTCAATTCTCATTTGCAGTTTTGCTTGGGGTGGTGCCATAACTGCTAGTCCAGAGGTGACTTCAGCAGCTTTGTGGATAATCCTTTTCTTCGCCAGCGTTTTAACCTTCACGACGTCTTTCACTAGAGAGATGGATCGAGGAACTCTTGGAGGCCTCAAAACCCTCCCATGCTCACCGGCATCAATACTTTTTGGAAAGATCCTCTACGCTATGGTGCTACTTCTCCTTGTGGAAGGAGTGATGCTTCCCTTCTCTTTTGTATTCTTGAATCTCAAGATCCCTGGAGGACTTTTGGATTTTCTGCTTATCTTAATACTCGGGGTTACTGATCTGTCAATAGCTGGTTCCTTTGTTTCCGGTCTCGTTATGTTTTCAGAGGGAAAAACGCTCCTTCTATCCTTTATACTTTTTCCCGTTTGCGTCCCCGTGCTTATTCCGTCGGTTCTGGCGACCGTCAAAATCATAAACAGTGCCGCTTCAGTAGACGTAATGTCGGAATTAAGATTACTCCTTGCCTTTCTGCTTTCTGTTGTAGCCGTGGCGAATTTGACTTTCAAATTTGTGTTAGAAGAGTAGGTGACTCCGTCTAACTAGTTCTATCGGCGGTCTTGAAATTCTCGTTCTTGCAAAGAATGAAACTGAAAAGAATAGAAGAACGAAGATCCCAAAATCTTCAAAGTACCCACAAAAGCTTGATAGACAAGCCAAACCAACTGGCAAGAAAAACGGCTGCACACATGCGTGCCTAGAAAGGGACAAGCTTAATGTTTATAAGTGTCATAACAATCATACTAATTTGCTGAGGGAGAAAAATGAATAAACTTGAAGCTTTAATTTCGGCATTTGTTATTCTCTTTGTATCTTTTATGGCAGTTTCCACTACGATTCTAGCCAAGAGCGATGGAATCTCAGGGTACTCCACGGTCGGATGCACCTGCCACTCTTCAAATTTCAGCCCAAGCGTAGGAGTTACAATCTCTGGGCGAACTATTGTAGTACCTGATACGACGTATGCTTACACTGTCACTGTGAGTGGTGGGCCACTAGCAGCTAACGGTTTGGATGTTTCAATTACCAACGGTACGCTTGCCGTTACGGATTCAACAAATACTCAATTGCTGGAAACAGAAATCGTACAAACCGTCGCTGGAATGTCGCAAATAAGCTGGTCATTTGATTGGACATCGCCTTCAACTTATGGAAGTGTGACTATGCATGTTGCTGGCTTCTCAGGTGATGGTGATGGGAGAAAAGATCAGGACGACCTCTGGAACACGGCTTCTTTGACTATAGTTGTGAGCGTTCCTGGTGATTGCGATGGCGACCGAGATGTTGACTACGACGACTTTATAGTTTTGGCTGGAGCCTACGGATCTAGCAGCGGAGATCCAGCCTTTGTTCAGGCCACGGACTTCGACGCCGACGGCGACGTTGACTACGACGACTTTATTGCTCTCGCTGGAAACTACGGCAAAAGCGTATAGCTTTGGCGCATGCACACGAAATTCTATGATGGACGCGCCGCGAAAACATTCTTCCTGACTGTCTTCGCTCTATCAAAAACGACTGGAACGGTTACAGCAAAGAGGAACATCAGTGGGTTAGGGACAAGTCCATAGGATTTCGCTCCTTTGAGAGAGACTCGGCTTGCTTTCGGCAACACTTTGATTGTGTCGCTGCCTTCGAATTGTGTACCATCGTAGAGTTGCATTGTTAATGTCAGAGTCACGTTTCCAAACGCTACGTTATGATCAAGAAGATAGTCACTTACCGACATTCTATTGAACTTAACCATCAAGTCAAGAATTGTGTCACTATCGTGGTCTCCAACGACAGATTCAAGGGGCTTATCAACCCAGAACGGATCAACTGGAATGGTTCCATTCAACAGTATCGTAGCTCGGTCAACATCATCCACATCATAGCCTTCAGGAAGCTCTATGTAACAACTCACCCATCTGCCATGGCTCTTAAGGTTTAACGTATCCGGGTCAAGATCCACAGATGCCTTGCCAATTAGGGCGAAAGTAACGCTGACTGTGCCGTCGATATATGAGTTGTCATCGGTATCTGTCTCCCCGGAAACAGCGCTTGCCACGGCCTTTATTGTGTAGTTTCCCTCAGAGACTCCTAGAGTATTCCATGTGAAGTTTAATCTTACTTCGCTGTGTGAGGCCAAGTCTGTAACGGTTTTGGTTTCGATCACTGTGGTGTCGTAGTATGAGGTTACGTTGAAGGTCTCGGACATATCGCCTTCATTTTCAAGATCGACGTTAATGGACAATGAATCGCCAATCGTTACCTCTGTCGGAAATGCTGTGACGTTTGTGATCTTTATGTCGTGTTCTATTGCCGATGAAACAGTTATAGAAGCTGTGTCTGTGTCGTTCAGCGCATCATTATCCACGACGGTGAGTTTCACGAGATATGATCCTTCCACTGCGTAATCATGCGCTGCGACTGGGTTGATTTCGCTGAGGATTGTGCCATCGCCGAAGTCCCAATCGTAGCTGATTATGGTTCCATCTGGATCATGGCTGTCTGTAGCGTTGAATGTCACCGTCTCATTCACAACTGGAGTTTGAGGTTCAAATGTAAAGGAAGCAACGGGAGGCTGAAGCTGGAGAGTAGACACGGTGACTTCTTGAGTAGCACTGTCTGATAGGTCATCGTTGTCGGTAACGGTTAATGTAACACTGTAGCTGCCGTCAGCCGTGTATGTATGAGCAACAGTTACTCCAGAACCAGTAGTTCCATCACCAAAATCCCAATCATAACTTACAATGGTACCGTCAGCATCATGGCTAGTAGAAGCGTTGAAAGTCACTTCTTCATCCACAATCGGAGACTCAGGTGAAAAAGTGAAGGAAGCAACAGGGGGTGAAACAACGATGACTGTCACTGTGATCGTCGTCGAATCCGACGCTTTATTGCCATCAACGTTGTCTCCGGCTCCCCACACATCGATGGTATAGTCACCCTCGGTGGCATCGGTAGGCACCGTTATTGTGGCGGTGAACATTTCAATATGATCTGGATCTTCGCGAGTCTCCGTCCAATACCATTCTCCGTCAGTTTCTGTTGAATTGCCAAACGCATAATCTTCCGAACCAGTCCAGCCAAAAGGCAGTCGAAGGGCAGAACCAGTGAGGCCTTGATGATATCCGGCTCCATTCACCGTTATTGTAAAGGCTTGGGATGTTTCACCTGGCATCAAACTCAACTCTGACACACTCGCAGTGGTTGTGACACCAACGTCGAGATCATGACAGCTGCTACAGGCTTGGGCAAAATCTGGCCATGCTATTACTGACGGAGTTTTCATGTATAACACTGCGGCAATTCCCATACACAATGCCAATGCGATTAGGAGAAAATTCAAAAGTCGGGACTTCTTCAAATTGCTAATCTCCTGACCTCTTCCATTCTAAAATCCTAGAGGTCCATTTTATATATTAAATCTTGTGAGGTTAAGTTATAGAAGTATCATCTATTCAATCTTCTGGCGCAGCTATTTGTTTTTTTCTCAGCAGCTGTTCTTTCTCTTTTGCATCCGCAGTGGGGTGGAAAGAAGAAACGAGATCTCGTGCTGGTCATGCCGCAACTTTTTATTGCGTGCACGTATGAGCCAATACACGCAAATGGAAAAGAACCGTCAGTGTCTAATTCTTGGTAGAAAGCTTTTTTGCAATAACATTTAATAACATTTAATATGTTTTGATTCACCACAATAGATCAAAAAGGTGTCATGTTAGAGGGACGAAAACTGTCAGGGAAAACTCAAACCAAGACAGCAACCTTTCTGGTATGGATTAAGGAGTTGAGAGCACCCTTTTTTACAGCCGTTTTGATTCCAGTGATCCTCGGCACCGCAGTAGCTTGGTTTTCGTTCAGAACTTTTAACCTGACGTATTTCGTCTTGAGTTTGATAGGCGCGGTGTGTGTAAATGCTGGAACAAATCTTGCAAATGATTATTTTGACTACAAGAGTGGATGCGATTTCGTCGACACCGATTTTAGTTCACCATTCAGTGGCGGAAGTGGCTTACTTCCTAGAGGTATCCTAAATCC
>JABAOF010044880.1_pt2 | contig 21703 bp, 14 predicted proteins | sample 7062171 | NCBI WGS metagenome assembly JABAOF01 (sample SAMN14538628, study PRJNA623070) | marine sediment metagenome | biome: marine biome [ENVO:00000428]; feature: marine pelagic biome [ENVO:01000023]; material: deep marine sediment [ENVO:00002113] | place: India: Gulf of Khambhat ...
GCGGCCGCCGGGCTGGCCGGCCACCAGCAGGGGATGCCCATGCTGGTCTTCCGCGAGGACCTCGGCCCCATCCCGGACTCCGCGGAACTTATTGGCCCCGGTCAATGGCGGCAGTTTCCGCCAGGCCGCCATGTTGTCCGGTCGGGCGGCCAGCTGCATCAGGTAGTGCCGCGTACCCCACGGTTCGGCAGGTAGCATCTGCAAGGGCCCCTGCCAGTGCAAGGTGGTGTCAATTTTTTCGCCGAAGTTCTGGCGTACGAAACGGTCGACGCGGGCATCCATGGGGACCGGCATGACCTGGGCCAGGGGGGTCTTGTGGTACCCCCCCGGCCGGAAGGCATGCCAGCCGCCCAAGGCCAACAGGCCCGCACCCTGCTGGACGGTCCGGGCCAGCAGTTCCAGGTCGGCCGGTGGCTCGCCGCCCACCTGGCCCGGACGAAAAGCCGCCGAATCGAGATCGCCCAGGATGTAGACGTCAAACGCACCGGGCTCAAAGTACCGCGACACATCGGTTGGCCAGCGGTCCCGGTTGCGGGTGTGCAGTGTCAACAGCGTGACATCGATATCAGGCGACGACGCCAACGCGCGGCGCAGAAATCGCTGTTCACGCCGCAGCTCTCCCTGCAGGTACAAGACCCGCAACCCGCCGGCCAGTACGGTCAGGTAGGTGGGCAATTCGTTGTTGCTGGTGGTCGCTTCGCCCTCCTGCGCCACGGCCCGCACAATCAACTTGTATTCGCCCGGCTGCTGGGGGACGTAACCCAGCTGGTAACGGATTTGTTCCCCATCCCGGGCCGGCCGATACGACTCTGTGGCCACGATTTTTTCATTCCCAGCCTCGTCGAGTACGATCAGCTGGAGGGGCAAGTCGCGGTGGACATAGCCGGAGGCCCGCATGGTACCGGTAACCGTTAACCGGTTCTTGGCAAAGACCGCCAGATCGTCCGGCATCGATTCGACGATCACGTCCCTGGCCTGCGACGCCCGCTGCCGGCCGCCGAAGCTGACGGTGTAGAGCGGGCAGTTTTGTTGCGCGAGTTGGCGAGCGGCGTTTTCGGGCAGGTCCGTGTCGATGCCGGGGGTTTGTTGAGCCCCATCGCCGGCCAGGATGAAACCAATCAACCGCTTGCCATCCTCGCGCCGCAACACCTCGCGCATCGCACGCCCGTACGCGCTCTGCTCGCCCGCCGGCCGGTCCGCCAGCGCCAGGCGACCGTCTTCCTGTGTTACCGCCACCGTCGCCTCGTCAAAAGCGTAACAACGCAGGTCCACGTCCCGGGCCAGGCCGGCCAACGCTTGCCGGCACTTCTCCAGCGAATCCCGCAGCAACTGCCAGCGTGAAACGCCCTGTAACGAATCGTCCAGCGTCATGCTGCGCGATTGGTCGATCAAGATGGCCAGCGTGGCCGACTGTTTTTGCAGCTCGGTGTAAACCCGTTCGGGCCGCAGCATGGCCACCATCAACAGCAGGATGGTCACGATCCGCAAGGACGCCAGCACGACCCGCCGCCAGGTAGGGATCCGCGTGAAGAGGATGCCCAGCACCCACCCCGCCAGCAGCCCGCAGGCCAAGGCGGTGACCAGCAGATAACTGGCGCCACCGAAGTAGCGTTCCAGAATCGGACTGATTTGCCAGGTGGTGTCCATGGTGGGCAGGTGCGGGTTGAGGGGGTTCCCAGGGGGGAAGGCGAACTTTTTTTATCCGGTGGCGAGCAGGTCGGGTTGAGGGGCGGCTTTTGCTGTCGCTGGCCGATCGGGTTGAGCGGCACTTTTGCGGTAAAAAAACGTGGCCAGCAGGTTTTCGGCGGCGACGGCCAGGACCAGCAGGACAATCAGCCAGGGGTAGGCCTCCCACCGCGAACGACCGACGGTTACTTTGCGGGACTGGCGCAACTGGTCGATCGTGGCCACCAGGGCAACTTCGTCTGGCAACTCCTGGCGCAGTTGCTGGATATCCGCCCGCTGCAGGCGTGTTTCGTCGAACGGCAGATTGGCGCTAAACCCGTAGCGGACACCTTGCCGACCCCCGGCCTCGATGCGGTACTGGCCGGCGGTGCTGGTGGGGGCAAGCAGGATTTCGTTCCGATCCGGATCGGCCTTGACCCGCTGCGTACCCTCGGGAGTGCTCAGCAAATACGACTTGTAGTCCCGTTGCCCCGCCTCCATCCGCAGCGTCACCGCCTCTCCCACTTGGTAATTCAAGCGCTGACCGAGACTGCCCACCAGGTACTCTGCCATGCCGTTGACCAGTAAGAAACCAGGCCAGGCCTCTTCCTTGGGCGCCAGCAAGTGGTTCCAGGGCCAGCGACTGGTGGTTCCCAGCGGCGTGGTCATGACCAGCACACGTCCCGCCCCGACGTGGCGGGCCAGCAGGGCTGGCCGGCGATCACTGTAGTGGATCACCGTCTGCGTCCCTTCGGCGAGCGGGCCCAATTCCCAGATCTTGAGGACCGGATTCAAGGCCCAGGGAATGTCCCCCTCGCGGCTTTTGAAGTGGTACAGCACCGGGTGCTCCAGCCGATCGGGGGCCAGGTACACGTCGTAATTTTTCCACTGCTTTTTCAGTTCGGCCGGCAGCAGTTCCAGGGAGGCGGACGCGTTGAACTGCTGGCCGGTCAAGCCGGCGCGACCGCCCAGCGTGATCGCCAGGCCGCCACCCTGGGAAACAAAACTGGTCAATCGATTCCATACCTCCACGCGCAACGGCCGTGGGTCCAGCAGCCAGATCGCGTCATAACCGCGCAAACGTTGCTGGCTCAACTGTTCCTGGTCAATTATCTCAAATTCATATTGGGCAGTGCCCCGGCGGCGCAGCGTGCGTGGGGCCAATGCGCCGGTCAGCAGGCGCGCGTTGCGGAGGGCCGGCGGCGGTGCCACGACCAGCAGGTTCCAAGGCGGCTGCACGCTGACGGTAAAATATCGCACGTCATCCGCGGTCAGGTTGTCGCTGCGCGCAAAGCGGACAAGACCTTGATGCGGCCCCAGGCCGACCAGCGCCGCTTTGAATTCGACACTCTGCAGCTCACCCCCGCGGCAGACCACTGTTTGTTCCCCCTTCTTCTGCAGCTGACCATCCTCACCCTCCAGGTACAACTGCACCGTCCGCTGGCCCTGCCGGCCGTCCGTGGTCGCCTGCGTTTCGATCTGCAACAAGCCGTTCTCTGAGAGGACCTCCTGGGAGAGCGTCAGATCGGCGAGGGCAAAATTTTCGATGGGTTGCACGCCGACGTCGACCAGGTAAACGCCAATCTCCGGGTTTTCCGCCACGCGCTGACGCCAGGCGGCAATTTGCTGTGGCTGTTGCCAGTCGGATTCAGCCATGTCGGTCAGGACAAAAACCTCTTTATACTCTTTATCGCTGGGACGCAGGACGCGGAGCGCACTGTCCAGCAGCTCCAGCAGGCCTTGCCCGGCGAAGGTGATTTGCATTTGGTCGATCCGCCCGGCCGCCGCGCCGCGATCGACATCGAAACGCGAACGGGCACTGGACGAATCCAACACGACCAGTTCGCTGTCGGTGGGCAGTTCCTGCAGGATCTGCCGCGCCAGCTGCTGGGCCGCCTCCAAGCGGGTCTGGTTGCGATGGCGATACAGCATCCGGGGGCGGGTGTCGATCACCACCGCAGCGGCTACCGGCGCGCGGCCGCCCGACATCAAGCCGGTTGAGCGGAAAATAGGACGTGCCACCGCCAGGGCCAACAAGGCAATCGCGGCACACCGCAACAGCAACAGCAACAAATGCCGCAATCGCAACCGTCGCCGGTTCGCCTCACGCCGCGCCCGCAAAAAACGCAAGCCCGGGAACACCTGCGGCCGCGGTCGCTCGCGCATCACCAGGTGCAGCACGATCGGAATGCCAATCAACAGGCCGCCGGTCAACAGCCAAGGCGAGACAAACGTGGGCATGGGGTCAGGGGCTAGGGGCCGGGAGTTAGCGGATAGGGGTATAGCGGGTCAAGGGTAGAGATTTTTGCGCGGGCGGGGGTGGAGGGGGCAGCGTGCGTGGCAGGCCGCGGGTCTCCTCCGCCGGCTTTTCGGACCGTCAATCCGCCGTCCGCAATTGCACGATTCTGACGAAGTGGTTGCTGGTCCCCACCACGGCCGCGGTGCCGTCCGCCGTGAAACGGAGGCAATCGGGCGTGCCGGTGACCAGGTCAAAACTGCCCTGTTCTTGTCCAGAAGCGATATCGAACAGTTTCAGTTCATGGGCCTGACCCCCCACCAACACCTGCTGGCCATCCGGGGAGACCGCCAGGCAACGGACCGGGCCGGGCACACTGGCCAAATCGCGCCGCGTGTCCGAGTCGAGTTCGCACAGCACCACCTGGCCGCTGAGACTGCCCAGCACGGCCTGCTTGCCGTCTGGCGTGATGGCCAAAGCCGACGCCACCAACGGCTGCAAAGATAAACGTCGCAGCTCTTTCCCCGTATCGATATCCAAAACATGCAAACGATGGGCGCTCAGCGCGATCGCCAGGCGATCCTGGTCCGCCGGGCAAACCTGGATCAGCGGGCCTTCCCCGATCGAAAACTCCCGGATCGGCTCGCCGTCACCCAGATCCCACAGACTGACGCTGACGTCCTCAGCGACAAGCGCCAGCCCGGCGTGTCCACAGAATTGTACGCAACGCAGGGGTTGTTCCGTCACGCGGCGATAGATTTCGTGGGCACCTCGGAGGTCCCACAGCCGCAATTCTCCCCCCCGCGGTTTGTGTTCACCAACGACCAGGGCCACGTCCCGTCGCGGGGAGATGGCCACCCCGTTGGCCAGCGAACCGAGCACAAAACGTTGGACTTTTCGCAACCGCCGCAAATCCCAGACCAGCACCTCTCCCGAAATGTCGACGGACATCGCCAGTAGCCCGTCGGCCGAGACATCAACACTGGAAACCGGGTGCTGGTGGCCTCGCAAAGTACAGACCGGATCGCTGGGCACCACCGGCCCTGCGGACGTTGTTTCCAGACCGCTGGGCAGGACAGTCTCCTCATCGAAGATCGCGGTTTCCAGTTGTTTTTCGGTGAGGCTGGCGCCGAACAGGTTGGCACCGCGGAGGTCGGTGTTCTCCAGCCGCGCACCCCAGAGGTTGGCATTTTTTAGATTGGCTCGGCAAAAGACGGCACCGGACAGGTCGGCCCGGGAAAGGTCTGCATTTTCCAGGTTGGCATCGGCAGCCTGAACGGATTCCAGAATCGCATCTTCCAGCCGAGCGTTTTGGAGTTCAGCGCCGGTCAAGTCCGCATCCCGCAGTTCGCATCTGGTGATCCGCGCCTCCCGCGCATGGCAGCCAGACAGATCCGCACTGCTTAACGTGGCCATTTCCAGGTTGGCTTGTTCCAGCACCGCTTTACGGACACTGGCACCAAACAGGTTGGCTTCGCGAAGGTTTGCCCGGTGCAAATCCGCTTCGTCCAGCAGCGCGCCTTGCAGATTGGTGCGCCGCAAGTGCGCATCGCGCAGGTTAGCGCCCTGGAGGTCCGCTTCGGGGAGCTTGGCGTTGTTTAGGGTGGCGGATGTGAGGTTCGCGCCGCTGAACACCGCACCGGTCGCATCGGCTTGTTGCAAGTTGGCGGTCTGCAGAGCGGCGCCACTGAGTCGTGCGCCCCAGAGATAGGCGTTCAAGAGATTCGCGCCATTCATTTGGGCGTCGGAAAAATCGGCGGGGGCCAGACGCGCCCCGTTGAGGTCGGCACCGGAAAAGATCGCCCGCACCGCCTTGGCACCCGCCAGGTTCGCGCCCCACAGATTGCTCCCTTCCAAATGAGCTCCCACAAGGTTGGCCGTCACCAGAATGGCCCCCGACAGGTCCGCTTCGCGAAGCGTGGCCTCTTCCAGGTTGGCCGACGTCAGCTTGGCCCCCCATAAATCCGCCTGCGAAAGGTCTGCCGCCCTGAAGTTGACGCGGTTCAGCACCGCCCCGCGCAAATAGGCCCCCGCAAGTTGCCGGCCCGACAGGTCCGCACCCTCCAACGCGTCCAGCTCGACATCCGCCAGGACACTGGGGCGCCAAAGACGATACCACGGACCGCGAAACTTGCTGATAATACGCTGCATAGGCCCCCTCATTCTAATCCAAGCTGCATCGATCGGAAAAGCAGGAACCTTCACAAACTGTGTGGCGAAGGAGAACCACCAAGCGAGAGGGGACGGTGGCAGATCCCAGCTCGGCAGGCTGGGATGAGCGAAAAAGTCTGGTTTCTGACGAACTGCGCTTTCGGCGAACGGCCGAATGCCGAACAGCTGGCCAAACTGGAATCGCGTTACCTCTCCCGCAAATTTTCTCGAAATCGCCCCATCTATCCCGCCACCCAGCACGAAGACAGCGTCCTCCTGCTGGCCAGCGGGCGCGCGGCCATCTGCCAGGTTACCCCCCCTGGCCGGATTGCGATCCTGGCATGTGTCGAACCTGGGGAGGAGTCTGGTGCACGGACCCGCTTGGCGCCCGGCAACGATAAGTACACCAAGGCGGTCGAAAAATTTAACGATGTTCTTGATCCAGAGGAAATGAACTGCTTGACGCAGCAGCAAGCCGAGTTGGCTGTGGGGATCACTCAGCAAACGGGACTGCGCCGGCAGCGGATCGGAAGACGTTTGCAAAATTTTTTGACCGTAGCGTCGCTGGTCGGGCAGCTGGACAGGGATCCCCCCCTGGCTCCGCAGGCCTCCTGGCAAACCTGCCACAAGCCGCACCACCCGCCTGGCTCGATGCAGCCACCACCCCCTACGGTTGTACATCCCGCTGGGCGCTGGCATACTCGCAGCTACTGGCAGCCGGCAAAGGAAGCTCAACGCCCCCGACGGCTCGACCTGTACAAGGAGCGCCGCAGCCAGCCATGGGCCCGACGATTCCCGCAGTCAGGCCGTCCCCAACGCGGGGGGAGCGGGGCGGCCTGACCCAGCCAGACTGGGATCTTCCCAGGTACATCGTGACGTCTTTCCCACCCGAAGACCGGCCGGTGGCCGATGCAGCAGCCGATCCTTCCGCCGACTCGGCGGCCGCGGCGGCCGAAGACGAGTACGTGCTGCAGGAAGAGGAAACGCCCCCACCACCCGATGCGTGGACGCAAGCGATGCAACGCAGGATCGCCGAGCGGCGTTGGCTAGACGACCCGAAAGGGGGCATGGAGGAGGGCGAGGAGTCGCTGCGTTTGTCGCTGCGCGACTGCCTGTTGCTGACCACGATTGCCGCCGGCCTGCTGGCACTGTTCCGCTTTGTGCGGCCCGACCGCTACGCTCTCACACTGGGCCTGCTGGCCTTGGTCTGCCTGATGGTGCTCTCGCTGTACCGACCCAGGAACAGCATCCTGACCATTGGCTGGTGGGTATTGCTGACCGTGTACCTGATTACCGCCCTGGCCGTCACCTTGGGTGTCTAAAATGTCGATCCGCGTCGAATTCTTTGGCATCCCCCGGCAGCGGGCGGGTGTGGCGGCCACCACCGCCACAGGACGCCGGTTGGGCGACGTGCTGGCGGAACTTGAGCGAAAATATCCTGGCTTGGCCGAATGTTGTATTCGAGCGGGGCGATTAGAGCCTGGTTACACCGCCAACCTGGGGGGCAACCGGTTCGTGACCGATCCGGAAACAGAATTGGCTGCCGCGGACGTGCTATTGATCCTCTCTGCCGATGCCGGTGGCTGATCCGGCCGCCTGTTGCAGGTCGCTGGCCCCGTCCCCCTCCCCGCCGGTCATGACGTACTGAGCGTTCCAGATCACCGCGCAAGTGGAATGGCAATCGGCAAGCCGTCTGATCTGGCGAACATTTTCCACGGGCGCGATACCCAGATTTTCGACAACCTCGTCGGCCAGGCGGCTTAGCAAATACACCTTGTTCTTTTCCAGGGCCCGCAGCAGTTGGTAGGCGGTGGGGGCATCCGGCGACCGCTCCCGGCGGATCTGGCGATATGCAAGGTCCCGACTTTCCGCCTGGGTTATTTTCAGCAGAGCGGTACCTGGTGCTGCCGCCAGGTCGGAGCAGATGGCAATCGCACCTTCGTCCTCTACGAGGTTCATCGCCGCGGCCAACGCGCGACCTACATTCTCCCAAGTCTGACACGCCGCGGCGCCTTCGATACCTGCAACCACCAGACTCGCTCGTCGCGGCGACCGATAGTACCAGGCTTCGCGGCACAATCGCCGGCCTCGCTGGTAGATGGCACCGCTGTTCCCGGCCAGCACGTGCAAGATGCTGTCGCCAGGACCGGGCACGACCTGGATCGCCAGGCTGACACCCAGCCACCACCCCGCTTCATCCGCTTCGCGGAGTCGAAGCTGGCGGCGTTTGGCCGAGCGATAGTTGCCGGCAGCGCGAAACCGCTGCTGCGTGGCCTGGTCGGAAAATGTGGGAAACAGCCCGCCAAACGCGCCGCCATAGTCCAGATGCGACTCGAGGCGTAAACATCCGATCGGCAACACCACATCGGCGTCCCACAGTACACGGTTCACATAAATCGGCTCGCCGGCCGCGGAGGCGGCCAGATAGCCCAGCTCGTCACGCTGCGTGGGGTCGTGCGTGACCAGCGACACACGTCGCCGAACGGACGCGGGCAACTGGCAACGAGGATCTGGCCAACCGGTGTTTGATTCCTGGCAGGCCTGCAGCACCGTGATTTCCTCCGGTTTCGCACCGGCCTCCAGCAGCGAGGCCACCACACCAGCAACCAGCTGGGCGGCACAGGGAAGGCCGTCCGCCAAGGCCAGGGCAATCCGGTCCCCCGGTGCAATCGCCATTTTTAGGGGTGGGAAGTCGAGCGGATCGACCAGGGCGGCCGCCACGGCCGCCGCCGGATCGTCCAACGCCGCTTGTCGAGGCCGACCGTATGCCCCAATCAGCTCGGGAGGATCCAAGCGGAGGGGGACCGTCGAGCCGGTTCCGTATTTGAGCACCATTTCCATGTCGCTCATCATACTCCCGTTTACCTTTTCGCGATAGTTCCGAATAATCCAGGTCTCTGCGACGTTAATCTCAAACACCATTCTCCACACCAAGGAACGCTTAGATGGTTTTTCCCAACAAGCTGCGAAATCCCGTTACGGCGAAGTGGCCGATGGGGATGGCAGGCATGCTGGTCATCGCCCTGCTGGCCAGCTGCGGTGATCCGCACACGTCTCCCGATGCGATTGTGGATGGCAGGCCGGACCGAGCGGCGACCGAACCGAACCAGCCGACTGCCAAGGAAATTCTGGCAGCCATGATTGAAAAATACCGCCGGGCCAAGACATACAGCGATACGGCCTTCGTGCAACTAACGCTGAACACGCCCGAGGGCAAACACCAAGAACAGTTGTCGATCGCCGTCACGTTCGCTCGCCCAAACCGCATCCGCCTTGCCCGCCAGGATTTTCTGGTAATCAGCGACGGCCAGAAATTGTGGGGCAAGCTATTGCACCTGGCGGACCAGGTGGTGGTTGCCCAGGCGCCTGAAAAAATCGTGGTTCCCGACTTTTACGACAACCAGGCCATCAGTCTCCTGATGCAGCCTGGCATCGAAGGGCACTCCATCCAGCTGGATCTACTGGCCGCAGATCAGCCTCTGAAGGACCTGCGCCAATCCCACCTCAAGTCGCGGGTTCTGGAACCGGCGCGACATGAGGGTCGCGATTGCCACCGTTTGAGTTTCCGGACTGCAGCGGGCGATGTCGTGTTTTGGATCGATCAGGAGAATTCGATTTTGCGGCGTCTTGAATACCCCACCGACGAACTGAAGAAATCGATCAACGCGGTGGTGGACGAAGTGACGATGATCGCCGAATTCCGCGACGCGCAGCTGGACCTCGAAATCGACCCGCAGGTCTTTTTCTGGAAACCGGCGGAAAAGGAGACCCAGGTACGGTATTTCGTCCCCCCGCCCGATCCGCGGCTGGCCCCCCATCCCTTGCTGGGCCAGCCCGCGGCACAGCTGACGATCCACAGTTCCTCAGGCGCGAAACGGCAGCTGGCGGACCTGCAAGGCAAAATCATCGTGATCGATTTCTGGGCCACCTGGTGTCATTTCTGCATGGAAGCCATGCCCAAGTTCGCCGCCGCCAGCCAAAAGTTTCGCGACAGCCAAGAGGTCGAGTTTCTGGCCGTGTCGCTCGACTCGCCCGATGTCACCGATCAGGACCTGGCAGCCCAGCTGCAGAAATCGGGGCTCGACGTGACCTGGTCCCGCGTCGCCGGAGCCGATCCGCTGCAGACGACGCTCGACGCCTTCCAGCTAGAGGCCATACCCGCTTATTGCATCTTGGACAAGCAAGGCCGTGTGCAATTTGTGCACGAAGGTGGCGACCTGGAATCCGACACCAAACTGCCCGAACTGGTGAACAAGATCCTGGCGGGCGAGGATTTAACCCGTCAGGCCCATCAAGAATGGGCCCGACTGCAAAAAGAGTACGCCCAGAAACTACGCCTCGCCCAAGCCGACGAGATCACCGATACGGTGCCAATCCAGCGGGCCGAACCTAAAGAGCGTCAGGAACCGCAGGATTTTCTGCTCAGCCAGCTGTGGAACAACTCGGAGCTGAAAAATCCCGGCAACCTTATGATGGGCTCCGGGCCACAGAACGAACCGCAGGTCGTGGTGGTCGACGGTCTGCACGATATCGTTCTGCTAAACACTCAGGGAAAAATCATCGCTCGACACGGTGAGCAGCTTCCCGAACAAGCGGCCATTTCTTTTCTCCGCCGCGGTCAATCGGATGACGGCAGGCCGATCTACGTCGCGGGTGGCGCCGGTGTCCCGAAGTTTTTCGTGTTCGATCACCAGTGGAAGTTGTTGCTGGCCTATCCGCCGGAAGATACCGCTCAGGTCTATGACGTGCTGCCGGTCGACCTGGATGGGGACGGCGGTTCGGAACTTTGCGTCGGTTACTTCAACGAAGCGGGTGTGCATGCCGTCCGGCTGGACGGCCAGCGCCTCTGGCGGAACCGTTCGGTCAGCAGCGTCAGTGACCTGGAAGCCGTATCGGACGGCAAAGAGGGTCCCGTCCAGTTGCTGTGCGCCCACTCGTTCGGGACGCTGGATTGGCTCGACAGCCAGGGGCAAAGCCTGTCGCCCATTCGCGTTGCCAACCGTGCCGTGACCCATGTGGCGGTTGCCGACAGCGAAAGCGACCCCGATCTGCAAATCGCCGCAGTGACCATCGACCCCTCGCAACGCCGATCGCTGGTTGGCATTTCGCGATCGGGCGAAATGCAGTGGCAACACCTGCTGCCGCCGGGCGAACACGAAAGTCCCATCGATATGCTGGCCTTTGGTGAACTGGTTCCCGGCCAACCAGGCTACTGGCTGGTGGCCACCGCCGACGGCACCTTGCACATCGTCTCGCAGGACGGCCAGCAAATCGATCGCTTGGCGACCGGTCGGAAACTTTTCGGATTTACCACCGGAAGATTCGACGACCAGGGCGTGCTGCTCATTTCCAGTGACCAGGGCGTGACCGCCTACGCCGTCGACAAGAAAGACAAGAAAGAATAGTCCACCCCACCTTGTGAAGTTCAGCGAACCCAGGAGCTTGTATCGCCGTGGCCAAACGATCCATTGATGACGTCGAGGTTGCCTCGAAAACCGTGCTGATGCGTGTCGATTTTAACGTGCCGCTGGACGACCACCAGCAGATTACCGACGATCGTCGGATACGCATGGCGCTCCCCTCCATCCATTCCGTGCTCGACCGGGGCGGCAAGCTGATCTTGATCAGTCATCTTGGCCGCCCCAGCGGTGCCGCGGATGACGCCGAGAAATTCAGCCTGCGACCCGCCGCTCAGCGGCTCAGCAAGTTCCTAAAACGCGACGTCCAGTTTGCCGCCGACACCGTCGGGCCGGATGCCGTGCAAAAGGCAGCGGCCCTGGCCGCTGGCGAGGTGCTGGTCGTGGAAAATTTGCGGTTTGAACCGGGCGAGAAAAAAGGCGATCCCCAGTTCGCCGCCGCCCTGGCCGAACTGGGCGACATCTACTGCAATAATGCCTTCGGCACCTGCCACCGCCAAGACGCCTCCATGGTCGCCGTCCCCCAAGCCATGGCCGGCAAACCACGCGTGGTCGGATCGCTGGTCGCCAAGGAGATTCAATACTTAAGCGATGTGATTTCCCACCCGCAGCGGCCGTTCGTGGCCATCCTGGGTGGCGTGAAAGTTTCCGACAAGATCAACGTCATTCAAAACCTGCTGAAAATCTGTGACCGCATCCTGATCGGGGGTGCCATGGCGTACACGTTTTCCCTGGCCCGCGGAGGACGTGTGGGCAACAGCAAAGTGGAAGCCGACAAGGTCGAACTGGCAGAGTCCCTGCTGAACATGGGAGGCGATAAACTGCTGCTGCCCGTCGATACCCATTGCGGTGACGCGTTCCGCGCCGACTGCAACAAGCAGGTCGTCAAGGCCGGCCAGATTCCCGATGGTTTCGAAGGACTTGATATCGGACCCGATACGGCTGCACGGTTCGCCGATCAAATCAAGACCGCAAAAACCGTCGTCTGGAACGGGCCGATGGGCGTCTTCGAAATGCCCCCCTTCGACGCCGGAACCAAGGCCGTCGCCCAGGCCATCGCTCAGGGAGATGCCGTCAGTATTATCGGAGGCGGTGACAGCGCGGCCGCCATCGAGATCCTGGGATTCGCCGATCAGGTGACCCACGTCAGCACCGGAGGGGGTGCCAGCCTGGAAATGCTGGAAGGAAAAAAGTTCGCCGCCGTCGAACTGCTGGACGACGCTTAGCGACAAACGACAAAAAGACCCGGTCGGCCAGCCGGGCGGCCGAGGGGCCACACCCCACAACATGCCCCACCGACCCTTCCCAATCGGTGCCCACCCGCCTGGCCGCTTGTTCGGCCAACCCCCGCCCCCGGCTGGCTGCGGGGCAATGGGTGGAAAGTGCCCCCAAACCACCCCTTTGGGGGGTACCGCGCGGCGGTTCCTGCTCGTCCCCAACCTGCCTCGATCGGCCTCCGGCGGGCCGCCGTGGCCAGGATCTGCCAGAAAAAGCCCAAAATAAACGGGGTTGGGGGCAAACCTGGGGTCGAAGGCGGTTGAGCGATCTGGACGGTCGCTGCCAAAGCCTCCCTTCCGCCTGTCGGCGGGGAAGTTGCCAGTTGGTGTGCGCCAAACGATGATAGAAGTTATGAATCCTAAAATTCCCCACCGCGACGTGTTGCGCCAGGTTCGCCCGGCGCTGGTATTGACGCTGTTGATTGCCTGGGCGGCGCCGGCGGGTGCCGATCCTGGCTGGACCGACCAGGTCGACGCCCACCTGGCGGCCGGTGAATTTTCCTCGGCCCTGCGAATCGCCGATTCCGCTCCGGCCGACCAGCGGCCCGGTCTGCTGCGTCGGATCGCAGTTGCGCAAAACGACCAGGGTGCCAGGCGAGCGGCCGAGCAAACGTTGCGGCGTATCGGCGACGATCGCGCCCGCGCCGCGGCCCTCGACCATATCCTCGCTCAACGCTTCGGTGGCCCCGATCCCGTTCTCGCTCAATTCGGTGATGTCGGCGGCGGCGACGGGGGCGGCAGTGGCGGTGCGACGACGGCCGACTTCGACGCGATTATTGAGCTGATGACGACGACAATCGATCCGGACTCCTGGGACGAGACGGGTGGCCCGGGAACGATCCACGAGTTTGAAGGGGGCGTGGTCGTGGATGCCACCGGAGTCCTGCAGCGGACCACGCGGACGGAGGCCGGTCAGCCGCTGGCGGACCTGCGAACTGGCGCGCTACGATCCGACGCTCCCAGCGACGTACGCAGGAGTTCGCCGCTACGTAAGGTTTCCCTGCCCAGATTGGAACTGGCCGTTCAGCTGCGGGCCGCGGCAGGGCAGGGTCCTGACCGGGAGATGCAACTGTTGGCCGGCTTGACGCGGATCGAATATGTGCTGGCCTATCCGGAAACCGGCGACCTGGTGATTGCCGGTCCGGCGGGGGACTGGCGACGGAATGAGGAGGGGCGCCTTGTCAACTCGGAATCGGGTCGCCCTCTCCTGCGGCTGGACGACCTGGTCGTCATCCTGCGACAGATCACCGGCAACTCCGGCAGCCGCTTCGGTTGCTCGATCACCCCTCGCCAGCAGTCGCTGGCGCGTGTCAAAGCCTTTGTGGCCGAATCGTCGCAAAAGCCGTTAAAGCCTGGGCAACGGGCACGCCAACAGTGGCTGGAACAACTGCGTGCGGCCGTGGGCACTCAAGACATCGAAGTCTACGGCATTGATGCCGGAACGCGTGCGGCCAGGATACTGGTCGAAGCCGACTACCACATGAAACGGATCGGGATCGGCTTGGAGCCGGGCACGGACGGCCTGGTCAGTTACCTGCAATCGATCCCGGTCGGCGCGGGGCAGGCCCCTCCACCCATGGAAGTCTTGCGATGGTGGTTCACCTTGAATTACCAGGCGATCGAGACGACGCCCGAACGGAACGCTTTTCACCTCCGCGGACAAGGCGTCCAGGTGCTGAGCGAAAACGAGATGCTGACGCAGATGGGCCAGCGGATCCACACGGGCAAGTCGGACGCTCTGAATCAGCGGTTTGCCGCCAGCTTTACCCGGCATTTTCCCGCCCTCGCCGCCAAGTACCCGGTGTACGCGGAATTGCAAAACATTTTCGATCTGGCCATGGTCGCGGAAATCTTTCGGCAGTACGACCTGCCGCAACAAACCCGTTGGCACATGCAAACCTTTGCGGACCCGGCAAAATTCGTGGTGGCCACCGGCCCGGCACCCCGGGAAGTCGACACGATTATCAACCACCGCATGGCCGGCAAAGGTCAGATCCTTGCCTGTGTCAGCGGCGGTGTCCGCGTCGATCCCAGCCAGCTGGTCACCAAGCAGCGGGTCCAGGTCCAGGAGAGCGGCCCGATCGTTGCCGATTACGCCGCCAGCGGCCCACCCGCAGACGAAGACCTGCGGTGGTGGTGGGACTGAGCAGGTTGCGGGTGAAGCGAACCCCGCAGGCGGACAAGGCCGTCGCGCCGGAGCACCAAGGTGCCAAGGCCAAGCGGCTTACCAGCCCCTTTCTCGCTCCCCTGCCCTATGCCGATCGCTGGCGGGCCACGAACCGCCGGTAATCGCTTTGCGTGTCGATGCCGCAACCGGCATGGGAGATGATCCCGACCGCGATGGAATAACCGGCTTCCACGACCCGCAGCTGTTCCAGACCTTCCAGCTGCTCAAGCCGCGACGGGGGCAACTGGTTCAGCTGGATCAGGAAGTCACGGCGATAGGCGTACAGGCCGATGTGCTGAAAAAACGTCGGCGGCTCTGCGCTCAAGAGATCCTCGTCCCAATCGCGCACATGCGGGATCGCCGCCCGACTGAAATAGATCGCCTCTTGCCGGTCATTAAAGACCACTTTCACGCAAGAGGGGTCCTCCAGCTGCGACCGTGTGCGGATGGGGGTAGCCAGGGTGGACATCACCGCGTGGGGATGCTGCTCTAGCAGCTGCACGACCCGATCGATCGCCGCACCCGCCAGTTCCGGCTCGTCACCCTGCATGTTGACCACCACGTCGATTCCGGCAAAGCGGGTCTCTGCAGCGACGGCGGCGACGCGGTCGGTACCGCTGGCATATCCGGGACCGGTCACCACGACCTGGCCTCCAAACCGCAGCACGGCCCGCGCAAGGCGGTCGTCTTCGGCGGCCACGCACACCCCCAGGGGCCGGCTGGCCTGCAAGGCCGCCTCGTAGGTGTGCTGCAGCAAGGGCTTGCCCGTCTCGTTCAACAACAGCTTTTCCGGCAGACGAGTGGAAGCCGCCCGCGCCGGGATAAAGACGTAACTAGATAGTTGCTTAGGAGTTGCTGCAAGCGCCATCTCGTGCTTCCCTGAAAAGAGCAGGGGAAAGTCAGACTACCTGCCTGTCGAGCCACCGTGACAGAACCGTCTCATATCCGATTCTGCGGCCGCGGGAAAGACCGATATGGCCGGCGCGATCCGAACTGGCGGGCGTGAAATCGGGCGAACGGCAGGGGTCGGCCGGACCCGAGGCTAACCGATCGGCCGCAGACAGGTTACACTGGATATGCCGGGCCGCAGGGCCTGCCTTTCCGGCTCCCGGCCGCTGTCAGCGTTTTCTTGCTCTGTGCGCGGAGACATCTTTTTCATGTGCGGCATCGTGGGATATATCGGATCGCAAGAAGCCAGCGAATACCTGATTGATGGCTTGCGGCGGTTGGAGTATCGAGGTTACGACAGCGCCGGCGTGGCGGCCATCGATGCCGGCGGTCGTTTGCGCGTCACCAAGGCGACCGGTCGCATCGACGACCTGGTGGCTCGACTGAAAAATGCTCCCATTCCCGGCGCGGTCGGAATCGGCCACACCCGTTGGGCCACCCACGGGCAGCCCAGCGATGAAAACGCACATCCGCACTACGGCGCGCGGCACGTACTGGCCATCGTTCACAATGGCGTCATCGAAAATTACCAGCAGCTCAAACAGCGGTTGATGGGTGCGGGCCATCAATTCGAATCCGTGACCGACACCGAAGTCCTCGCTCATCTCATCTCCGATTGCCTGGACAAGCAGGAGGCGCTGCCGACCAACGGCCGGCCGCCTGCCGAGCACGTTTACGATCTGCTGGTCGACGCCGTGCAGGACGCGCTTTCCCAGGTACGGGGCACCTATGGACTGGTCGTGCTGTTTCGCAATCACCCGAACGTGCTGATCGCCGCGCGGCTGGGCAGCCCGATGGTAATCGGTGTGGGGCATGACGAACATTTCCTCGCCAGCGACGCGTCCCCCATGGTCGGCCGCACGGACAAAATCGTCTACCTGGCCGACCACGAATTGGCGGTGGTGACAGGCGATTCGCTGAAAGTCCTTCATCGCGATCAGGGGGAAGTGGCCCATGCCGTGGAACCGCTGGAGATCGACGCCAACGAAGTCAGCCTGGGCGGCTTTTCCCACTACATGATGAAAGAAATTCACGAACAGCCCGAATCGCTGCGGAATGCCATGCGGGGACGGCTGAGCGCCGATGATGCCACGGCGGTCTTCGGGGGGCTGAATCTCGATCCCCAGCGGCTGCGACAGGTCAACCGGATCTGCCTGACCGCCTGCGGCACCAGCCTGCACGCTGCCATGGTCGGCGAATACCTCATCGAAGAACTCGCCCGTATCCCGGTCGAAGTCGAATATGCCAGCGAACTGCGCTACCGAAACCCTCCCATGGACTATAAGACGCTGGTCTTCGCCATTACGCAGAGCGGGGAAACGGCCGATACGCTGGCCGCCATGCGCGAATGCAAACGCAAAGGCCATGCGGCGCTGGCCATCTGCAACGTGGTCGGCAGCAGTATCGCTCAGGAATCGGATGGAGGTATCTTCCTGCACGCAGGACCGGAAATCGGCGTCGCTTCCACTAAAGCCTTCACGGCGCAGTGCACCGTTCTGGCCATGTTGGCGCTCTATTTCGGCCGGCTGCACCACCTCAGCTTCGAGGCGGGACGCCGAATCATCGCGGAATTGCAAAAACTGCCCGATTATGTCGAGGCCGCCCTGGAAACCGATCGCGTGGTCCGCCAGGTCGCCCTGAAATACCAGCAATGCAACAACTTCCTGTACCTGGGCCGGCAATACAATTTTCCGACCGCCCTGGAGGGAGCGTTAAAACTTAAGGAAATCAGCTACGTCCATGCCGAAGGCTACCCGGCCGCCGAAATGAAACACGGACCGATCGCTCTGGTGGAGGAAAATACCCCCAGCGTGTTCCTGATCCCCCAGGGCTTCGTCTACGAAAAAGTGCTGGCCAACATGGAAGAGATCAAGGCCCGCGGCGGACCGGTGATTGCCGTCGTGGGCGATGACGATGCCCACGTCACCCAATTGGCTGACGACATCATCCACGTTCCTGCCGTCCCCGAGTTCCTGCAGCCGATCGTGATGAGCGTGCCGTTGCAGCTACTGGCGTATCACATCGCCGTGCTGCGCGGCTGCGATGTCGACAAGCCGCGTAATCTGGCCAAGAGCGTCACGGTGGAATGAGCGTGGCCTGGCGTGGTCGAGCATCGACGTTTCTTGAGACATTCACCGGCCGATCGGATTGGCCGCTTCTCGCTTCCAAGAATCCGCTTGCCCCAACCTCGCTTTCCCAGGCGTCCGCTGAGCCGGCCAGGTAAGCGCGATAGATAAGCACCAGTTCAAACAACGCTTTGACGAAGTCGCGGGGTTTGAGCTTCGAGCCGGCCACTTCGCGCCACTGGTCCAGTGGCATTTCGTACATAGCGGCAGCAACGGACTGGCGACTTCCCCAAACGCTCAGCATCCGCGCCATCAGCTCCACGTCAAAGATCCAATTCGTCAGGAAAGGTTGCCGGAACAGCCGTTCCGTTCGCGGACTGACCCGAAATAATTTCGCGCCGCACTGGGTGTCGTAGACTCCCAAACCGAGGGTCAGGGACGCGACCGTGGCAAACGCGCGCCCCAGCAAGTGACGGCTCGGCCGACGTTGGATATTGCGTCCCAGCATCCGCACCCGCGCTCCAAAGATCACCTCCAGCTGCTGCTCGCCAACCAGCCGCTGGCGAAATTCGCCAATCCCCTCCAAGGGGGTGGCCAGGTCGGCGTCCCAGTAGCCGACGTACTTCGCCCCCTGGGCCATCGCCGCCAGCACGCCAAGACGGACCGCCTCGGCCTTGCCTTGGTTCTGCGGCAAAGCCAGCACCGCCAGATGCTGCGGATCGCATTCCGCCAACGCCTCCAGCACAGCCCGCGTGTCGTCCAGGCTGCCATCGTCCACCAACAGCAAGCGGCAGGATGGATCGCCGGTAACGAAGCGTACAAAGCGATCGATGTCCAGTCGCTCGGCTTCGTTATAGCACGGAATAACGACAATCGTGTCCAGCATGCGCAACGCTACACCGCCCTCCCCCATTGTCAAACGATTTACCCGTTTCTTTCCGCACAGATGGCAAAACCCGCGCAGAAGTACGCGGTCGGCTGCCGGGGGGGATGCGGTGAGCTATTCATAGTCGATGGCTGTCTCTGCACCTGATGCATCGGTTACCGCTTCCCCGCCTGGCCGCGGGGAGGGCACCACCTCACTCTGGTGGCGGTTCGGCATTGCGGACCTGTTGTTGCTGGTCCTCGTCTTGGGCACCATGCAACGATCGCAAGGATCGATGCTGGATGACCCCGGCCTGGGATGGCATCTTCGTCATCTGGATGCCATGTGGGCCGAAGGGGGATGGCTGACCCGGGATCCGTTCAGCGGCCCGCAAGGCGGGCAGCCGTGGCGGACCAATCAGTGGCTGGGTGACCTCCTGCTGACCTTGGGCTGGTGGTGGGGTGGCCTGGAAGGCATCGCCGCCGTCACCACCCTGGTGCTGGCCTTCACTTTTCGCTTTCTGTACCGGATCCTGCTGGCCGACCGCGTCCCCTGGCCGCTGGCCTTGGCCTGGACCCTCCTGGCCGCGCTGGGAACTTCGCTCAGCTGGGTGGCGCGTCCCAACGTTTTCAACTTGCCCCTGGTCATGCTGACCGCCTGGATGCTGGATCGCTACCACCGTGGCGGCTGTTCGCGGCGGGCAACATGGTGGCTGGTACCCGTGTTCGCCTTGTGGGCCAATACACACGGCGGGTTTGTCGCGGGATTACTGATCGTGGCCACCTCGTGGGGGGTGGAATGGGGATCGAGCTTGAGGGGGCAGCGGGCCGCCCGCGAGGCGGCTCGGCAACGATTTCGCCACCTGGCCTGCCTGTTCCCCGCCTGCCTGGCGGCCACGCTGGTCAATCCCTACGGCTGGTCGCTCTACCCATGGATATTTCAGCTGTTGGGCAACACGTACTACATGAACCTGCATACCGAATGGCTGTCGCCTGACTTTCATGCGGAGGGTGCTTTTCGTTTTGAACTGTTGATGTTGGCCTTTCCCCTCCTGCTGGCGGTGGCCCGACGCCGATCGATCAGCGTGATGGCCCTGGTCCAGTCGATGATCTGGCTGCATTTTGCCTGGAACGGTCAGCGTTACATCGGCTTGTGGGTCATGATTTCCGTGCCGCTGATGGCCCGGCTCAGCGTCGATGCGCTCAGCCTTTTGGCCCGCTGGGCCGGCCGTGGCTGGCCCTTCCCATCGTTTGCCCAGCCGGCGGCCTCGCCCCTGGCCGCCGCCCTGATTGTGCTGGCCCTCTTGGCCTGGGCCCGCGGGACGGACGGCTACTCGTACCACAATCCGCGCCAGATTCCCACCGCTGCGCTGCGATACGTGGTCCGGCATCACGCAGGCCAGGTCGTCTTCCATGACTACGCCTGGGGAGGCTGGCTGGTCTGGCACGGCTGGCCGTCGATCCACAGCTGGATTGACGATCGCAACGAAGTCCAGGGCCGCCCGCACATCGAACGGTATTTCCGCACCATGCAGGCCCGTCCCGGCTGGCAACAGTCGCTCAACCGCTCGGGCACCCAAGTAGCGTGCCTGCCGATCGATTCGCCGCTGGCCGAACGGTTGGGGGAGGCTGAGGGGTGGCAATTGCGGTATCGCGATGACGATGCGGTCGTTTACGAACGCGCAGCAGAAGATTCCGTTCAAGCGGCCCGACCGGAAAATACGGCCTCGCCCACCAAACCCGCGCCCGCGGGTGAAAACCGTAAGCTATCCTTGCTGCGAGAAGCTCACTAAAAACAGCAAAATGCCACGCTGAAGCACGAACATGAAGAGCCCATTACTGCAATCGCGCAAAGAAGAATCGAGTTTCGAAGACGTCAAACGGCGCATTCACGGCAAGCTGGTCGACAAACTGGACTTGTCGCGCGTCGGCGAGATGGAGGGAGAGACACTACGACGGGAGATCCGCATGGTGATTGAGCATCTTTGCAACGGCGAAGACATGATGCTCAACCGCAACGAACGCGAGAGCCTCATCGAGGAGGTGTTGGACGAAACGTTCGGGCTGGGCCCCCTGGAGATGCTTTTGAAGGACGCCACGATCAGCGACATCCTGATCAACGGGCCAAAGAATGTCTACGTGGAACGCAAGGGTCAAATGGAAAAGACCAATTGCGTTTTTCGCGACAACAATCACTTGATGCAAATCATCGACCGGATTGTCTCCAAGGTCGGACGCCGCGTGGACGAGACCTGTCCCATGGTGGATGCTCGGCTGACCGACGGTTCGCGCGTCAACGCGATTATTCCCCCGCTGGCCCTGGACGGGGCCAGCGTGTCGATTCGCCGGTTCGGTTCCAATCCGCTGAAACTGGAAGACCTGCTGAACTTCAAGGCCTTCACACCGGAAATGGTGATGCTGCTGGAAGGTTCCATCAAAGCTCGCTTGAACTGCATCGTTTCTGGCGGGACCGGTTCCGGAAAAACCACGCTGCTGAACACGTTGTCCAGCTTCATTTCCAACCGGGACCGGATCGTGACCATCGAAGATGCCGCTGAATTGCAGCTGCAGCAGGATCACGTGGTGCGGCTGGAGACCCGCCCGGCCAACATCGAGGGCAAAGGGCAAATCTCGGCCACGGATCTGGTCAAAAACGCCCTGCGGATGCGTCCGGAACGGATCATCATCGGCGAATGCCGCGGCCCCGAAACCTTGGACATGTTGCAGGCCATGAACACGGGCCACGAGGGGTCGCTGACGACCCTCCACGCCAATACTCCGCGGGACGCCCTGGCGCGGATTGAAACGATGATCATGATGGCCGGCTTCGAACTGCCGCTGAAGGCCATGCGTCAACAGATCGCCAGTTCCGTGGACCTGATCATTCAGGCCAGCCGCTTGCAAGGCGGCGT
>JABAOF010002023.1_pt2 | contig 21689 bp, 23 predicted proteins | sample 7062171 | NCBI WGS metagenome assembly JABAOF01 (sample SAMN14538628, study PRJNA623070) | marine sediment metagenome | biome: marine biome [ENVO:00000428]; feature: marine pelagic biome [ENVO:01000023]; material: deep marine sediment [ENVO:00002113] | place: India: Gulf of Khambhat ...
AAAACTTTAGAGCAATTAAAACGCATGGCAAAAGAAGCCTTTCACAATAACTATCAAGATTTTCTGAGATATTACGAAGATTATTTGCTAAACACTAAGAAGCTTAACCCTAAAGTAGTTTATGAGTGTGTGCGAATGGTTAAGAAATTTATTGAACCTTTGCCAACAGTAAATTTTGAAGACTCGAAACTTAAGCAGAGAATAGCGGAATTCTTAGACATTACGATAAGAAGCATAAACTAAACTGCAAGAATCACAGTTGCTGATACTGTTTTGCTGTTGAAAAGTTAATTCTTCGTAGTCTCTAAGTTTGTGTTGTATTTGAATGCAAGTTAGGTTTTTGGGTTCTGGTGTTGGTTTGTCTTCAAAGAAGCTTTGCTCTAAAGTTTTGGCTCTTCCGAATTCGTCTATTTCTTGTGGTGTAAAAGGCACTTTTGGAAGCTCGTTTGTTTCTGCTATTGACTTAACCAAATTGGGTTTAAGCTCTTCACTTCGTTTCTGTTCTTCGCGCTTTTTAGCTCTGATTCTGTGACTATTCAGGAACATAGTACAGGAGTGCGATCTATTAGTTTAAAAACTGCATTGGCGCGTAAGGTAAGATTTGGCAATAACAATAGACCGCATTCCGTAAGTAAGTCTTTCCAATAATTTTCCTATAAATACACGCTTGATANNGCATTTTCTGCTCCATTCGTAGCATCATGCTTTTATTGAGTGTTCAAACAATAAAATAGGGTGAGATTAAGATCGCGATGCCTAGAGACGTGAAAAGGGTCTCAAACACCATCGATGTTGTGGATTCAGAAAGCAAAACGAACAGCACGCCCCGCCAAAAGATAGAGGAAATTATGACCCGCGAGGTCGTCACAATAGGGCCTGAAAGCACTTTGAAGGAGTCTGTCCGCATAATGGGTGAGAAACATATTGGGAGCTTGGTGGTGGTAAAATATGATACGCCTGTGGGCATAATAACAGAGAGGGATCTGCTGAATGTCGTGAGCCGTGGAGTTGATATGGAGAAAGATTGGGTCGGCGGATATCCGAGCATAAATGACATAAAAGTCGAGAAAACCATGTCTTTTCCCATTATTAAGATATGTCTCGATTTCTCTATAAAAAAGGCAGCTCAAATAATGATTGAGAAGAAGATTCGACGCATTGCAGTCTGCAATTTGGGAAAGCTCGTGGGTATTGTAACAAGTTCAGATCTCATCAGGAGCTTGCCCGATGCTCGCGAAACAATGAAAACATGGTTTGAGATTGATTACTTCATGACTAAACGTGTAATAACTGCTGACGCGCAAACATCTGTAGATAGTGTAGCAAAGATTATGGCTGCGAAACACATAGGCAGCGTTATCATCACTCGCCAAGGAGAGCCGATAGGGATATTTACCGAGAGAGACCTGCTCACCAAATTCTTGGCCAAGGATAAGTCGCTACAAAAGGAAGTGGGTAAAGCTTGCTCTTCGCCACTAATTACATCAACCATAGGTATAAGCGTTCAAGAAGCTGCTCGCATCATGACTGCAAAGCACATAAGACGACTGCCTATCACAAGAGAGGGTAAACTTGTGGGTGTCATTTCAGCAAGTGACTTGGTGGAAGCATATGCGCGCTCATAAAGCAATCTTCAGTTTGGGTGATTTATTTTAATCCCCGAATTCAAGTTCCTCAAGAAGTCATCAGCTGATGTTTTTTAGGGATATAATCAAGTAATTTTGGTTTGGCATATAAATTAAATTCAATTGTTGTTATTAACAAAAAAGAGGATTCACAGTCGTTCGAAGAATTCCGCCAAAAACCTATTTCCTACACCTCATAGGGAAAAGGAAAGTGGAACCGAAAGAATCAATCCAGTAAGATTCGCCTATGAAATCAGGATAAGTGAGAGAATAGTTTTCAGGCAACCAGGCAAGTATTCTTCAAGGTATTTGAAGGAACCATTAGGATTAAAGAAGTTAAAGACATGAAAATCTTCTGCTTTAGAAAAACAGAAGTGGTAAATATTGAAATCAACGCCCCAATTTTGGGCGATGCCAACTAGTCAACAAATATAAAGTTGCATCGGATTGCTTTTCATTTAGGCAGGCTACAAGTAAGTAACAACATTATTCTCCAATTTAGATTGAGTTGTAAAAACTGACCGATCTCAATGTGGTAGAGAAAAATTTTTCAACTATTACGATAAAAACTCTATGATACTATGACAAAATGGATTTACGAGATTATTCTTGAGAAAATTCCACCCTTCAATCGACTTCCCAGCGGCTATAACGTGCTTGCTCAAATGCTCCTATTAGAAGGGATAGGAATAACCTTAGCCATCCTATTGGCTTTGCCTCTTATCTCAATTTTGCTAGGCTCCCTGTCTTTGCTCGTAATTTCACTATGGAGTTTTCTGATATATCATATAGGCAAAACTATTCACAGACTTAAACCGCCTTCAGCTTCACTAGAAAAAGAAGTTATAGACCAGTACAAGGAATCCTTGTTCAGTCCAAGGCATTACGAATTATTCGGAGGCATCGCAGTTTTTGTTTTTCTTCTTCTCTACCTTTTCTTCGTTAACCATGATATAGTCAGTTTTTGGTTGGGTGGAAAACTTTCTCCTGCTCCCTTAATTCTAGTAGGTCAAGTTTTATGGGATTTATCATACAGGCTAGGAGTCGGTCTATGGTCTTCAGTTATGGCCTTTAGACGAACAACGCGATTTCAACTTGTTTCTGGAATGCGGACCAAAATGCGTTACACCGCTTATCGTGAGTTGAAGACACTCAAACGCGTTGATTCCCTAAATCTAATCTTTGGACTAGTTACTCTATTGCTGTACCCTTTTTTTGGCTTTGACACTTTATTGTTTACTGTTCTCACAGTCTATTCTTCAGTCATTCTGTGCTTTTCAGCCGCCTCGCTAGTCGTTATGGAACGGATACCAGGACTCCCACGTGAAGTTCTTTGGCTTTTGGAAGAAGGCAAAGTAGGTTTTGTCGGGACTTCAGACAAGAAAATGCAGCCACATTTGACCCCTGTCATATTTGTATTCGTTGGGGACATGCTTTTCTTCATTACTTCAAAAATTTCGAAGAAACTCAAGAACATTCGGGAAAATGACAGAATTGCGTTTCTGATAGACTTTCGTGATGAGAATAATCTCTACAACAACCGTGCTGTTTTATTTATAGGCAGAGCAATAGTTTATGACCCTTTGAGGGCTATTTGGGGATTTTTAAATTTACTGAGGGCTAGAAGAGCCTTCCTTAAAAAGTACCCAGAATATATGCACTTATACCGAAAAGAAAACCAGAATCTTCCTCTCGCTTGGAGAACAACCATTTTCATAAGCAGAATCCCCATCAAATTAGAAGCGGAAAGCATAATATATTGGCGGGAAGCTCGCGCGATAAGGCTGCCACTAGGTGCATAAGATGGAAAAGCACGAAATACCTCCAGAAATTGCTGAAATAATAACCACTAGCCATTTTGCATATTTATGCACAACTGACTCGGAAAATCAACCGCATATCACACCAATATTCTTCGTGTTTGACGAACAAACCTTCAATTTCTACATTATTACATCTACCGAATCGAAAAAGATGAAGAATATTCATGTAAACCCAAAAATTTGCTTAACAATTGACGTCAGGGATGCAACAAATCCATTCAACAACAGAGGGGTAATGGTGCAGGGAAGCGCCGTTGCCCATTTTGCGGTCGATTCCCTGTCTGCACTTGAGAACAAGACTCTTACGAACGCCTACGCAAATTTTGAAACAAAGTATCCGATTCTTCAGAAAGTAGAATTTCCCCTTGGTGCTAAGTTTTCAGATAGTTTAGTCTGTATATCTCCTAGTCGATTAGTGTATTGGAAGGGCCCAAAATTTATTGCGATTAGTTTCTGCAAGCAACAATGACCCTTCATCTAGACCAAGGAAAGAGGAAAAAGTTACAGCGAGAACAATAAGGCACGAAATCGAACAGGAAGTATATTATAAAAGCTGTTGAATGGGCTCCAATCAAAATTGAAAAGCTCCAATCTTATTTAGATAACTCAAAATAACTTCCCTCCTCTCGGTGAAATTTCCTACTTTCAAAAGCCATGAATTTTTTTAATAATTTGCCGCAAAATTCCAATTCTCATTATTTCTTCAGTTAAAAGAGCCTATGCATTTTGATTTCAAAATGCGCGAAGAAATGCTGTCAGATTTCCTTTTGAATCAGTTAAGAAACGCTTTCGAAAAATGTCTAAGTTCTATTAGGAAAGAACTTTTTTGAAATGTAAAGAAGTGAAAAAATAAAATGGCAAAACTATGATGTCCTGAATGCAAGGTCATGGGTTCGCTACAGAAAAGAGATAACAGCTACAGAATAGGACACTACAGAGGTTATAAAGGTGAAACTTGAACCGTTGAATGGCACCCAACAACCTTAGACGCTTTAGATATGGTAAACAATGGTTTAGCAATGGTAAACAAAAAGCTGAACAAAGCTTAATTCAGCAAAACAAAAAGTTTTTGAATGGTTCACGCCAGACTCATAATCTGGAGAACAACAGAGGCCAACGCTCTGTGTCCAGAAGTCGCGGGCTCGAATCCCGCCCCCGACACCATAATATGCGTTTGTGTTTTTGGTTGGAAAATGCTTAATTAAGTGCTGTGCTTATTGCTGTGCAGACGGAATGATATAAGATGAGTGATGAACTTTCAAAGTTACCACCTCAAGTTCAAGAACGCTTGCTGAGGCTTCAGCAGTTGCAACAAACATTGCAGACCGTTTTAGCGCAGAAACAGCAAGTAGATCTGGAGAAAACTGAAGTTGAACAAACAGTTGCTGAGCTCCAAAAAACAGCAGACGACGCTATAGTTTACAAGGCAGCGGGCTCGCTTCTCATAAGAGCTGAAAAAACCAAGGTAGCTGAAGAGCTTGTTGAAAAGAAAGAGCTTCTGGATACTAGAAGCACTGTTCTCGCGCGTCAAGAAGAAAGGTTACGAAGTCAAGTTAAAGAGGCTCAAACGAAGCTTCAAGAGGACTTAAAGCCGATTTCGCAATCCTTGAAGTAGTCTCTAGGTGAAACGTGTGGAAAAGCTGGGAATACCCGACTTAACCACCGAGCAAACTGAAACTTTATGCTCAACGGCAGAGAAAGCCGCGAGACAATACATTCTGTCCAAAGTGCCTCTGAAGATGGTGGATAAACTGAACATAAGTGTGGAAGCTGAAGGAACAAAACCCGTTAATGTAACAGTTGAAATAGACCTAACTTTGTCACCGAAAATTAAGAATCCTGACACTGAAGCGTTAGCAAACAAAGCAGTCCAAGCGGCTTTAGAGGCGGGCGAAATTTACCTGAGACAGCTGCAATGACGTTCACAGATATAGCCAAAATTCTAGACGAAGCACAAGCCCATTTTGTTCTTTTGTTATGCCATCATAATGCAGATCCAGACGCTGTGTGCTCAGCCTACGCTTTTCAAAGCTTGCTATCTAGGTGCAGACCAAACATTACTATTGAAATCGGGGCAGGTCATGGAATCAGCAGACTTTCAAAACATGTTTTAAAGCATATTCCCATAACGGTTAATTTGCAACCTAACGTGGAAAAAGGCGATGTTATTGTACTACTTGATACCAACACCATTCAACAGCTCGGGCAGTTAGCTGAAAGAGTTGTAAAGAGTAGGGTGCCGATAATAGTTATTGACCACCATGCGGCTCATCCTAAAACAGAAGAAATAGCGAAACTGTGCATAACCGACGAGGCATCTTCGTCAACATGTGAAATGGTCTACGATTTCTACAAGCAGCTTAACGTTAAGCCAGGTTTGAATGAAGCCAAGGCGTTGTTTCTTGGCATAACTTTTGACACACGCCACTTTGTTTTGGCACGTTCCTCAACCTTCAAGACCATATCTGAGCTTAGCGACATCGGCGTGAACCCTCAAGAAGAGTTGTCCGCGCTTTCCTTGCCCATGGATTTTTCTGAACGTGTCGCAAGGATGAAAGCCTGTCGAAGAGCCAAGCTTATGAAAATTGGGAACTGGATAATTGCCCTTTCGCACGTTAGCGCCTATCAGGCTTCTGCAGCAAGAGCATTGATCGATTTAGGTGCACACATGGCAGCAGTAGCTGGACAGAAGAACGAAAAAATTGAGATTAGTATGCGCTGCAATCGTGATTTCAATCAAACAACGGGCATTCACCTTGGCAGGGACATCGCCAAACCATTGGGCGAGTACCTTCAAGGAATGGGTGGGGGGCACGCTACAGCCGCGGGAGTCAACGGTGTAGGATATGTGGAGAAAGGGTTGAAGCGTTGCCTGCGACTAGTAAAGGAGCAACTCTCTAATCAATAATGGGTAGCTACTCTTAAATGGGGAAACAACGGGTAAGATAGGCAGGCACAGCAAACATGACCGTTATAGAAACGAACAACCTTACATATACCTACCCTGGTGGAACAAAACCGTCAATCAACGACGTATCCATAAAAGTGCAGAAGGGAGAATTCGTTCTAATAACTGGTCCAAGTGGATGCGGAAAAACAACGCTGTGCCGATGCTTCAACGGGCTTATACCTCACTTTTACCAAGGCGAGCTGAAAGGGCAAATCACTGTAGCAGGAATGAACACAACCAACCATGAAACACATACAATGGCAAGAAGCGTGGGCTTGGTCTTTCAAAACCCAGAAAATCAACTTTTCGCTTTATCAATAGAAAAGGACGTAGCTTTTGGACTAGAAAATCTAGGCATGCCCAGAGAAAAAATTAGGGAAAGAGTTGAATGGGCACTTAAACTAACAAACATTCTTGACTTGCGGGAAAGGTCACCTCACGAGATTTCAGGCGGACAGCAGCAACGCGTTGCAATAGCAGCTGTTCTCGCCATGCAGCCCGAAATCATAGTTTTGGACGAGCCAACATCCTTTCTTGACCCGTTAAGCGCAGAGAAAATCTTCGAAGTAATCCATCAACTTAACAAGGAACTCGGGATAACCGTCGTCTTGGTAGAACACCGGCTGGATTTAACCGCGAAATATTCTGACCATATAATAATCATGGATGAAGGTAAAGTCTGTTTTGACGGTAATCCCCGAGAAATCCTGAGTACAGAAGAGACCCGCCTAATCGGCGTTGGCATCCCCAAAGCCACACTACTCTACCACATACTCAAGAAAGAGGGCGTAAACCTCGGAAAAGTTACTCCCCTTTCCTCGGAAGAATTGGCAAAAGTGCTGCAGGAGGCTTTCGAAAACAAGTGATTGAAATTGAAAACCTTCACTTCAGCTATCCAAACGGGGTTGAAGCCCTAAAGGGCGTCACCCTCAGCATAAAAAAAGGCGAGTTTGTCGCCATAATGGGGCAGAACGGCGCGGGAAAAACAACATTAGTTAAACATTTCAACGGCTTGCTGAAACCCTCTGCAGGAACGGTGCGCGTGGATGGAGTAGAAACCACAAAAACAAGTGTCGCAGCATTATCGAGAAACACGGGCTTCGTTTTCCAAAACCCCGACCATCAGCTTTTCAGCGAAACCGTTGAAGAAGAAATCTCTTTTGCTCTGAAAAACTTTGGGTTTGAAGAGGAAATCATAGAGAAGCGAATTACTTGGGCTTTGAACTTGCTTGGGTTAACCCAGTATCGCAAAACTTCCCCTTTTCTGCTCAGTGGAGGCGAACGCAAACGTGTTGCTTTAGCTTCTGTTCTAGCTTGGGATCCTGAAACTCTGATACTGGATGAACCTACGATAGGTCAGGATTATCAGCAGAAGGAAAAGCTACGTCAGTTTATTGTTCAGATGCAGACTCAGGGTAAGACAGTTGTAATCGTTACTCATGACGTGGAGTTTGTATCTGAATGCAACCCACGTGTCTTGTTGATGAAAGAAGGAATTATTGTCGCTGACGGTGAAGGAAGAGAAATCCTCACTACTCCTGAAGTTTTGTCTCAGTCATCCATTGTTCTCCCACAGATTGCACAGATCTTCATAAAATTAGCACCGCTAGGACTTCCAAAAGATGTCATTGACGTTTACGAAGCCAAGGAAATACTAATTAAAAAGCTGGAGAAGAGGTAAAAATGAGCGTTTTCGACGGCTTAAAATTCCGCAGAGTCAATTCGCCGATTCACAATCTAGACCCAAGAATGAAATTCGTGTATGTTTGCTCAGTCTTTGTAGCGGCAATCCTTTTCTATGAACTTATTCCGTTGATTGCTCTCTTTTTGCTGCCAATACCCTTTGTTTTCTTGGCAGGAGTTCAAAAAGAATGGTTACGTTCACTTCGCGGCGCTGCTTTTCTAGCAGGATTCATTTTTCTGATCAACTTAGCATCCAGCTTTTTCACTTCAGGTTACACGTTAACAGCGTCTTCGGTGGAAAAGTCAGCTGCAATGACTTTGCGTTTTGTGGTGCTTGTTGAGTCGTTTTCTGTTTTCTTCTTAACAACATCTCCTGACCATCTAGGATTAGCATTGGAGCAGACTCGGGTACCTTACGAATTCGCTTTCGCCTTTACAACAGCTGTGCGTTTTGTTCCTGTTTTAGCAGAAGAAGCGCAGACAATTATGGATGCTCAGAAGGCTAGAGGATTGGAGCTAGAGAAAGGTGGAATTCTCAAGAGAATTAGGAATTATGTCCCGGTTCTTATACCGTTGATTGTTAGTGCTATTCGCCGGAGCCTAGAGTTGGCTGAAGCCATGGAGTCTCGCGCCTGGGGGGCTACTAAAAAACGCACCAATCTATTTGCTTTGCGGCTTCATCGGGGCGATTTTACACTATTGGCAATCACTATAGGAGTTTTGGTGATAGCAATTTACGTTCGTTTTTATGTGCCTGTTCCATCGATAAGCCAGTTTTTGTAAGTACTTATGGATGCAAAGGCTTTGCTTTTCAACGCACTATAGAACACAACAACCAAAAAACAGTGCATCTTTGTCTAGATATGCTTTTTACTTTAAACCACAATGCTCTTAGTTGAGGAATCAACTTGGCTAGATTAAAAGGGTTCAAAAAACTAACGTTTATTGATGATGCACTCCAAAAATGGCTAAACATTTTACAAATAAAAAAACCTAAAGAAGTTACAGTAGCCCTAAACAAGGCCTTAAACCGAGTTTTAGCAACAGACATAACAGCTGAAGAAGACCTTCCAAGGTTTGACAAGTCAGCCGTTGACGGATACGCGGTTAAATCTAAAGATACTATAGGCGCATCCCAATTCAACCCCGTTATATTTCAAATAACAAACTCTGAAGTCGGCACCAAGCAAGCGCGGCAAATCTGGACTGGAACCCCCCTCCCGAAAGGTGCAAACGCCGTGGTAATGATAGAGAATACGAAAATTGTCAATAGAGACCTAGAGGTTGGGATCCAAGTACCAACAGGGGGAAACGTATCAAAAAAAGGCGAAGATGTTAAAAAAGCTGAAAGAATCTTGAAGGCAGGAACTCGCTTGACACCTTATCATTTAGCATTGCTTGCAGCTATAGGCAAAAATCAAGTAAAAGTTGCAAAAAAACCCCGAGTCGCCATATTAGCCACGGGGAACGAACTCGCAGAACCAGGCAATACACTTTCTGGAAATCAGATTTTCGACTCTAACAGCATCATGCTTTCAGGATTATGCCGTGAACTCGGCGCAGAAACCGTGGATTTAGGTATTGCAGAAGACAATTTGGAGGAGATAGCTGAAAAGCTTAGGATTGGAATTCATAAATGTGATGTTGTAATCACCACTGGCGGAACTAGCGTTGGAGGATTAGACCTAGTTCCAGAAGTAATTAACAATCTAGGAAATCCAGGTGTAGTCGTACATGGTTTGGCGTTGAGACCAGCCATGCCAACAGCAGTAGCAGTGCTGGATGGGAAACCAGTGTTGATTCTTTCTGGCAATCCAGTAGCCGCTGTAATTGGTTTCGAGGTTTTGGCGAGACCACTAATTTGCTTGATGCTTGGTATGAGCCGAGAAGAGCCGCGACCATTAGTCAATGCGATTATGACACGGAAAGTAGCTTCGGCGCTTGGAAGAAGAACTTTTGTACGCGTCCAAGTGACCCGGAAAGACTACGCATTTTTGGCTGAGCCTGTCAGCGCTAGGGGTTCCGGCGCAATCTCGACCATGACGCGAGGCAACGGATTTGTAGTTATTCCCGAAAACAGGGAGGGCGTCGCAGAAGGAGAAGCTATGCTTGTTCGCTTGTTTGGAAAAGTAGAGGAAGTGAAATGAAGTGTTTAGGCGGTTGATGTCGTTTGAAGAGGCAAAACAGGTAATCAATGAGCAATTGAAGCCCAGCGTTTTAGGTGAAGAAGAAATTCCTTTGTTGGAGTCATATGACCGTGTTCTCGGGAAAAATGTTGTTTCGACGTTGGATATTCCGCCTTTTAACAGGTCAACTGTTGATGGTTATGCAGTTAAAGCCGAGGACACTTTCGGCGCAGAAGAGAATCAACCCGCAAAACTGACTATAGTTGGTCTTGTTAGTGTTGGAGAACAGCCGAGAATCTGCATTGAAAAAGGTGAGGCTGCGGAAATCGTTACTGGTGCTCCTATTCCAGAAGGCGCTGATGCCGTTGTAATGGTTGAGGACGCTGACAGGGAGAATTCTGAACTGAGTGTTTTTAGAGCCGTAACCCAGGACGAAAACGTCATGAAACGTGGAACAGACATTAAGAAAGGTGACGTAGTCCTTAAAACCGGTCAAGTTCTGACTGCATCAGATATTGGTGTTTTAGCGGCTTTAGGGTTAATCAAAGTGAAAGTACTCAAGGTTCCCAAGGTTGCGGTTCTTTCAACAGGCGCAGAAGTAACTGAACCTGGTAAGGAATTGCCTGCTGGCAGGATTTATGATATCAACGCTTACAGCCTGAGTACTGCGGTTCGTGAAAGCGGAGGAAGACCGGTATACTTAGGCGTGGTTCCAGATGATAAGACTGAACTGCAGAAGGTTTTGAAACGTGGGTTGGCTTCTGCGGATATTGTGATGACTTCGGGGGGAGTTTCTGTAGGTCCAAAAGACTTGACTCCACAAATCGTGAATTCTCTGGGTCAACCAGGCGTAATCATTAGCGGAATCGCCGTTAAACCTGGAAAACCCACAACGATGGCCCTTATAGGAAAAAAACCTGTTGTCTGTTTGCCGGGTCATCCGACTTCTGCTCTGTTGCTGTTTTACTTGCTCGTTCGACCAATCATTCAGCTCATGTCTGGTAGACCAGCAAGAGAAGTCAAGACCATCAAAGCTTTGATGTCCAGACGCGTTTTTTCAGCTAGGGGCAGACGAACGTTTGTCATGGTTAAACTAAAGCATGGCAAGTCAGATCGGTGGGTTGTTGAGCCCGTTGAAACTGGGGCTTCAGGGGCTATTACAACTCTTGCAAAGGCTGACGGGTTTGTTGAAATCCCTGAGAACCATCAGTTCATTGATGCAGGTGAAGAAGTTGTGGTAACGATTTTGAAAGGAGCATAGTGAGTTAGGCTTTGACCGTTTTTCTTCTTAATGCGATATCAAGCGTGAAAATCCACGTTAGAACAGCATAAGCAATCATACTTGTTGCTACAATCCAATTAGTGAATGCGACCAAGGCGAGAGTGTACAAGGAGATTGTTGTAGCAACAGCGAACAATGCGACAACAAGCCAAAAAGCCCAAAACCTTTTTTTGAGAATGCCATAGGCGGTTACAATGCTAAGTGCCCCTGTTAAGCCTATATGAGGTGGAAAATTGGCGAATGGTAACAAAAATATTAGCAATGCTCCAACAACCGCGTAAAAGATAACTGGCGCTAACTCCCGTAAATCAGCAGTTTTAAGTTTTAACGCGAATGACAATTTTAACCGCCTTTACACCTTATGCACTAGTGCTGAATTAATAAGTTTTTTTCAATGCACTATTAGGAATCAGTTGTATAGGAAAGCCCAATAAGGTGTTGTTTGAATCGAATAAACCCAAGAAAGAAGCGCATCATACAATGTTTTTTCATGTTTTCCTCCAGTTTTGCTTTTTAAAATGTTGCCTTGTTTTTGATTTGAGGGACATTAACGAAAATTGTTTTAGAATTAGATACCTGCCCATTCACAAAAAGGAGTTAAGCTGGAGAAATTGTCACTTCAACTGTGAATATTGAGTGAGTTTCAGCTATTTATTCTGAAAAAGATGAAGAAAAGCGAAAAAGTTTAAGACAACCCAGAGGTATGCAGTTAAAAAGGAGAGGAAACTGGAATGAGTGATCGGGAACTTTTTGTTTCGCAGTCAAATTTTTTCGGTGGTGTGCAATGTCCTTTTGAAAAGGCTAAGTACGTAATTTTTGGCGTTCCCTTTGATGTTACAAGTACCTACAGAACCGGCGCAAGGTTTGGGCCTAATGCGATTCGTCAAGCTTCTTTGAATATAGAAACATATAGTTTTCGAACCGGCGTAGACGTTGAAGACCTTGCGATTCATGATTTAGGCGACTTGCACGCTTCGGCGAGTCCTAAACGAACAGTCGACATGTTAAAGCTCGTGGTTGCAGACATCTTAGCCGCTAAGAAAATGCCTGTAACTATAGGTGGAGAACATACCATAACTTTGGGCGTAATTAAAGGGCTTGGTGGTAAAGCTAAGAAAACTGCGGTTGTAAGTTTTGATGCGCACCTTGACTTGCGGAAGGAGTTCATGGGTTTAACGCTTTCGCATACCACTTTTATGCGGCGGATAAATGAGGAAGTGAAACCCGCGAGGATTATTGAAGTGGGGACAAGAGCCGTTTGCAAAGAGGAACTGATTTACGCTGAAGAGTCTGGAATAATCTTTTTCACTTCTCAGCAGATCCGTGAGGAAGGATCAGCGCAGATCATCCATAAGCTCAAGGAAGAACTTGTTCCATATGAGAACATTTACCTGACGATTGACATGGACGTTCTTGATCCTGCTTTTGCTCCTTCAGTTCAGAATCCAGAGCCAGAAGGATTAGACACTCACACACTCATTGATATCCTTTCCAGCCTGTGTGACCGCAATGTTGTCGGATTCGACGTTTTGGAAGTTACACCTAATTACGACCAGGGCATCTCAGCGATTGCCGCAGCCAAAGTTGTTTTCCAAATGCTTTGCCATTTAGAAAAAGCACGCAAAGGACAAACACAATGGGAGAAATAGAAGCATACTACAACAAGAAATCGGAAGGCATTGACGCGGTCTTTGACTCTTTGTACTTCAGAGTTTACGATGCAGTAACGTGGAAATATCTAGAACCGTATGTTCCAAAAGAACCTGATTCTGTGGTTCTTGATGCTGGAGGCGGGACTGCACGCTGGGCAATTCGAATGGCAGAAAAGGGCTGCAATGTGGTTTTAATGGATTCTTCCGAAAAAATCTTAGCCGCTGCTGCCGAAAAACTAAAAGCGAAAGGTTTTCAGCACAAAGTAACCTTGAAGAAAGGTGATTTTTTGGAAACAGGTTACCCTGATGAAACCTTTGACATGGCTCTTTTAGAGCAGGCGCTTTTTCCTTTTAAGGAACCTGCCGTTGCGATAAGAGAGTTGACGCGTGTTCTAAAGAAAAATGTCGCTTTGATAATTTCTGTCCAGAACCGCTACGTTCAATCATTATCTTCACTTGCAGGCAAACCGAGAGTGGATAATGTAGAGAGAGCGTTCAAAATCTTGGTCAACCAAGAGCATGAGTGTATGACTAAAGAAGGAAGAATCAAAATTCATACTTGGACACCACAGGAGTTCCGAGAGATGTTGATACGGAGCGGTTTGCGAGTGGAAAAGATAATTGGCAAAACAGTGACTATGCCTTTACGTGTTAGACAGGAGTTCTTCATGGAAAAAACCCATACTGAAGAATTATTCAATAAAATACTCCAATTTGAACTTGCTTTGTGCGAAAAATCAGACGCGTTGGCATTAGCAGGACACCTTCAGGCAATAGCGTTTAAACCCTGACGCGCTTGGAACAGGATGTACCGTCTTGTTTAAGGATCTTATTTTAACTCCAATTATTTTCGTGAGGTTCATTACCAGGTTAACTGGCAAATAAGTAACTATAGAATTGTAGTGTTTGTTTTTTCACTATTTTTTCAGCAGTTTTGCGATAAAGAAACCGTTACTCTCGTGAACATGAGGGTAAAGTCTCCTGCATTTTTTTAGCCCCCTAAACCCTGGCAAGCCTATATTCGGGGTTATTTTCTTTAATGAGAAATCCGGATGGCGTTTCATGAACCTTTCAATTATAATCTCGTTTTCTTCAATTGTTATGCTACAGGTAGAATATGTTAAGACGCCGCCGGATTTCACGTGTTCAGCGCAGTTATTTATCATTCGCCACTGAATATCTGCCATTTTCTCGATCGACCGTGGACTAAGCCGCCACTTTGCTGAAGGTTGCTTTGCAAATACTCCGGTGCTAGTGCAAGGCGGATCCAAAACTATCAGGTCTGCCTCCAACTTAAACGGCAAAGAAACACAAGCATCAGAAAGGACTGGCACCGCATTCTTCACTCCCATACGAGACACTTCTCTTTTCCACGTCTGCACCCTCCTTACAGAATAATCCACCGAACAGATTATGCCATGGTTCTTCATGAGTTGCCCCAAGTACGTGGTTTTAGCTCCGGGAGCCGCACAGACATCTAACACCATCATTTCAGGTTGGGGGTTGGCAGCTTCTGCAGCGAAACAGCTAGACTTGTCTTGAATGTAAAAAAAACCTTCGTGGAAACCCGCTGAATCAGTAAAAGACCGTTTTGTCGACACAACCTTGTAAACATGTTTTAGGGATTCAATTTTTTCCAGTTTAATGCCTTCCATCGCTAGCATTTCCAGAATTTCCTCTTCAGGGGCTTTAAGCGTGTTCACCCTAATGCAGGTCGGGGGCGGATTAACGTCACCTTCTAGAAAAGCTACGGCTTCAGGACGCCCGAGAAGGTTAATACAGTACTTGACAAACCAAGTAGGATGGAACGTTCGAAGACCTATTCTTTCCTCCTCGCCTGCCTTTTTCAGAACTGAGTCCAACTCTAGGGTGAGCAGAAAACCCAGAAAAGGCTCAACTTCCCTGAGCGTTTTCCAACCTAAAATCGCTCTGCCAATCTTGGCAATGCGTGCCGCTTCTTTCAGGTCGAATTCACCCCAATGCTTTGCGATTCGGGTTTGGTATACGTACAATCGGAGGAAAGATTGAACGCCTAAGTTTAACTCGCCAATTTCTTTAGTTGTCAGTACTCTGTTGACAATCTTGTCTATCAGGTTCTTGCACCGGACAGTTTCAACAACCAAGCCGTAAGCGTACCTAACAGCGTTGGAGTTCCTCACCTCCAATTGTTTCACGGTTTTCGCCAGAGCCAAACGTTCGCTAAGTTTCTGTAATTCCATCCAGCTCAAGGCTTCAATGGCAACAGTCCAAGCATCCTTTAGCAAGCATCTCACAACGCTAAAACCATATAACCGCTCAAATAAAACTTCCTTCCCATAAAACTAGATAAACCTTCCATGCACACATGACAACAATCTTTCGAAGCTTAGCAATCCTCGCACTTGCCATATTTTATTGCTAATAATCGTTAAGTTTAGAAACCAGGCTGAGTCTGTGCGGATGGTGCTTCATAAACATTGACCGAAAAATCAAGTTATATAGAAGGGAGAGGTAAAGTTTCTGAACATATTGAACAATCGGAAGTGCGTAGGAGAGAACGACATGCATTTAGAAGAGATGAAGAAGGAAATTCAATCTCTCGTTTTGGAGAAAGGTTTCTATAACAAGCCTGAAGATCTTCCTAAGAAGCTTCTTTTTGCTTTTATTGAGTTGGGTGAAGCGAGTGATGCTTGGAAGAAAGGTGCACCAGAAGCGAAAATCGCTGAAGAATTAATTGATGTGATTTTTTACCTTTTGGATGCAAGCCGTTTGGCATGTCCCTCTGTTAATATGGACGCTGCGTTTGAGAAGAAATTAAAGAAGAATCACAGTCGACCCTTCCGCTATGGTGAAGGTCACAGAAATAGGTAACCATATTTCAGGGGATTTTGAAAAAAACTGCTATTTTTTACGGAAAAACCTGTTCCAACCACAAGTATGGCATCGAGCTGTCTTCTGTCTCAAATTGAAATCTAATCTGCCACTGCAAACTGGACATTTCATAATTTTAGATCTCCTTTCTCAATTCAAAACTAACACGAACAAATAAGAACCATATTCTGAAAACGAAATATTCGGGAAGACCAAAGCCAAAAACCAGCAATTGTTTTTTTATATTAGACTGATAAATGTTTAAGTTCTGAGAAGTTTTTATGGAAGTTTAACAGATTATTGAATAGTTGAAGCTAAAAGTGAAGTTTGATTATCCGGTTTCAGTGCGTTTTCGCTGCATGAAATGCGGAATATGTTGCGGCGACACCAAAGAAAACTCTAGGCGAATTCTTCTTTTGACATCAGAGGCTCAACAGATTTCAAAGGCAACTGTACAGCTGATCCCACAATTCGCAGTGAAAATTGAGGGTCAAGAACCTTATGCGTTCGAGATGAAAAAGAAAGTGGAAGATGGAAAATGTGTTTTTTTGGAAAATAATCGTTGCACCATTTACTCAATTAGACCTTTGATCTGCAGGTTTTACCCATTTGAACTTATTTCGCGCAACGGAAAATACAAGTTTCTTTTCACGCAAGAGTGCCCAGGCATAAACAAGGGTCAAGTGTTGAATGAGAGCTATTTTCGAAAAATGTTCCGGCTGGCACGCGCTAAATACAAACGGATAGTGAACTCAAGCGGAAGAAGATGACTGATAATCCATTCTTTGATATATTATAAAACATGACATATTACTAGCTACGATATAAGATCTATTTTTATTTTAAAGCCAAAAAACAATACTTAAACCACTAAAGCTGCTGCAAGACATCTGCTTTCTCCAAAATATAGCCACAATAATGACATTTCAACAGCAATGGCTCCTCAATCTCAACATAAAACCTTGAAACTGTGGGCTCATTACTGTTGCTAATGCAAGCAGGATTCACACAATTTATTATAGCCTCAATAATTTTCGGTAATTTTACCTCTAACTTTTCCACCACATTATAATCACGGATAATGTTAATAGATGCATGAGGCGCTACCAATGCAATCTTGTTAACTTCTCGAGCGCTAAGCGCACGACCCTCAATTTTCACAATATCTTTCACCTTGAAACGCCGGCTCGGAACATTAATGGCAATGGTCATCACTCTTTTTTCGCGCCCCGTTATCCCTAAAATTTTAACAACATCTAACGCATAACCCCCACTTATATGATCAATAACAGTGCCATCCTTAATTTTCGACACTCTTAGTTCCTTCTCGCTCATAACAAACCCCACAAAGCCTATACGCTTGCTGATAAATAAAATTTTTAGAAAAAGCATAGCCTGGCAACTCAGAAAAACAAGCAATGTCTCCAATAGGCACTTATGGAAAGAATTTTCTTAAAAAAAGTATCCATAAAAAGCCAAAACTCAAAGTGTAAAAAGGCTCTTGCTTGCAGAGCAAAGATGTGAAAATTAAAGTTTTAATATAATTAAATTTACGTGATTGGAAAAGCTATTAGGCCAATGCTTTAGTGTTTAGTTGGGTCTAATACTATGTAAAGGATATTGTTTCCGCGGAGCAGAACGTTTCCGTAGTTTGTTAGCAGCTGTTCATTTTTGCATTCAGTTGCTCCTTCTAGGAGTATATTCATATGTCCATCGCACTTGATCATTTTTCCTTTGTATTCGCAACCGTTTTTTAGGACGACTCCGATGTTTCCGTGCATCTGTTTGATGAGGACATTCAACGGCTTTTTGCTCGGTTCCATTATAACACCGTGTTCCATTGGTCAATATATGCATATGCGAAACCCATCATATATAAAAGTTTTATCTATCAATAACCTCAAAAAAAATTGAAGCTTTTTTACTCACTTTTAAGAACTAGTTGCTCTATATAAAAGAAAGATTTTGCTCAAAGAGCTTTGGGAGAGTTTATTTCGGGAATGAAGTGGCGATGTCACCAGCAAAATATCTTTCCCCTTTTCATTTGTTCTAGAAAGTAGCCGAGGTAGCTCAGACTCATTTGAAGTGGAAGTATCTCCACTTGAAGCGTCCTTTTTTCAAACACAACAAAATTTTTTTACTCTAATGGGTGATTTGCTCTTGTTTACTCTTTTCATTTACTATAGGCTTTAATTATTCAGGTTTATTCCCATTTTCCTTAGAGAGACTATGTGTTGCATAATAGCTTCATAGAGTTGACTTCTTAGATTGTCTCTGCTTGTATTCTTTTTTCTCAGAATTTCAATCTTCTCCGCTAGCGACTCTTCTTTCAGAGAGTGTCTGACCCATTTTTCAAAATCCCCTCGATAAAGGTGAAATTCCAAAGATCTTGAGTTTATCTCAACCATTTTTTGGGCAAATTCCTCTAGTGAATTTGCCTGTTGCCCGGTGTAACTGCCAAGTGAATCGTAAAAGTAGAATGCTTCACAATCTCCAAATCTTTTCAATTTATTAGAGCTTAGTTGGGTAGGTTCCATATCGAGCAAAGCTTTCGTACCTCGATTACATTTTTCAACCAATTGTACAGGTCTTTTTATGGGGAAAAGGAGATTTGAAACTAGTTCTTCTAAATTTAAGTCCATAAGCTCCGTCTTTTCCTCTGTAGCATTTGTTCTTGATGAGCTATTGATTATCGATATTTTAGTTACTTTGGGGTCAATTAGCCAGGCCTTGGAACGCCATCTTTTTGCGGCTTGGTCTTTTGTGTTCCAAAACCTTCTCAACGTCTTTCCCTAAATCAACGCTACAATATCCTAATAAAGTAGTTATTCTGAGAACAATATGTTCTCTTTTCTTGATATATTGCTAAATTAGAAGTTGCTCAAACGGTCTACGTAGCAAGAAAACTTGAATCTCACTTTGAGTTAACAAGCGACTGGACCAGCTACAAGCTATTTAGAAACCTAATTAAGCGCTAGAAAATGTTTGAAATATCATTGGAAAGGTTTATTTCTGCTCTGGAGTGGCGATATCTCCCGCATAAACTTCCCCTTTTTACCTTTAAATAAAGGTAAATGTCCATTCAACTAACCTGCAGTTGCTTAGAAATAAAGATGGTAAAAAATAGATAATTAACTTCCATAAACTTTACTCATTCTTTTCTGACCATCCTGTCACTACACACTCATGGTTCCCATATTAGTTGCTTCAGCAAATACCTGTACGTTTTGAAGGTCTCCAGTTCCTCTTGACTGCATATAGTGCTGTTTGCGAACAGCGTCTCCAATGTGCCTTCAATTCCGCCTTTAACACCTTAAAATCGATTTGTTCAATAATCAGAAAGATCTAGATAATTTCACTCTTCTACTCTTCTAATCAGTTTGAATGAGAGCAGAGTTAATGCTATAACAGCAATTGATGCGACTATTCCGATGATTGTTGTGGAACTACCTAATTCTCGAGGAGGTCCGTACCCGCTAGCTTCTTGACTAAGTGCTTGCCATGAAGATGGAATCAAAACTAGACCCAGTACTGTGGCTATTATTATTCCAGATAGAATCGCGTGTAACAGTCTGGTTTGCATGTTTATCCTCTCCTTGTTTGTAGTTTTTCATGGCTATAGTTCTATTCTTTAGAACATTGGTCAAACAGGGTTCAGCCTCCACTGCCTCCAAGTCTCATAAGTCGCAATTAGAACTCCACTCAGACCAAAAACCAAAGCGAAAACACCTTGCAGAGATAGCGGACGAGAATATCCGATAATAAAAACGATTAGTAGAGCGAGGAAAAAAGTTGTATAGAAAATGTACCGCGGAATCATCAAACGGCTGAACCTCACAAAGGAACTCGTGACTTCCAAGCTTACAGTTTTCTTCAGTTCGTAGTCTCCCCTAACCTTCTCAACGAGACCCATGTCTATCAGTTTCTCAAGATGATATGAGGCCACACTTGGACTCGAAAATCCCAAATCCTTTTGAAGACGCCTGAGGGTAGTGGGTTTCTGAGTTTTTAAAAGATGCCAATAAACCCGAAGTGTCGTCCCCTTCAGCTTTGACTTGAGATCCTCCATTATTACCCCTCAGATATCTCACGATGAATTGTTTTAATTTACACTTAAGAATTTTGGACATAACCGCAATTAATAGCACAACTAATAGTGGATTACGCTTCAAGGTTGAGTGTCCAGTTTTTAGAACAAGCTTCCTAAAAAATAGAACTATCAACTAGTAAGGTTCAATATGGGTTGTCAAATGTCGAGTTGAAAAGAATATGAAGAAAAAAGCGTTGCTTTCATCTGGAGTTGTTTTAGTTGCAGTGTTGGCAGTAGCAAGTTGGGGGTATTTTTACACCCTTGCTCAAGGATCTGCAGCCAACAGATTGGCAGTTATTGAAGATAAGGATGGCAATCAAATAGGCGTTGAACCCATTGGCGATGAAGTCTGGAGCAAACTTGTTGATTTATTCAATACTGGGGAAATGATGTGGATCGGAGGGTCGATAGAAGAATTCATCAATATTCAACCTGACAAATATTACAGATGGGGCTTTCGTTTTAAATCGGAAAGCGTTTGTGTCGCAGAAGTCACAGCTGAGGGATTACAGGCAACAATTGAATACATAAGCGAAAATCTGGACTATTGGCTAGATATCGGACAAGCCTTCGTTTTCGCCAAAGTTGTGGCCACCTATACGGGGGATAACATACAACTCGGTGGCATAGAAGGTATTGTTACCAATTATGAAGGTACTCCTCTTGCTGGAATGAGAGTAGGTATAGTCAGCGGAACCAATTACTTTCCAGAGATCGCTGCAGAAACTAATGAGGAAGGTTACTATCAGATTGGAAGTGTCCCACGGGGAACCTTTGAGGTAGCTGTCCACGATAGAGAGGGAAACCGAATCTGTCTTGAGAGTGTCATAGTTAGAGGTGAAGAAACCTCCACGTTGAATTTCACAATACAATCATCACCTTTGGAAGTCACTAAATTCACTACTGTCGTCAACGGGATGACGAGCTTAGATGTCTTTGTAGCAGTCAACATAAGTGATGGCTTGACTGAGAAAGAAGCAGAGCTGATCGTGGGAGCCTCTTTCACCTATGTTAAGGGAGAGTATGTTACTCATCAGTTGGACACCCTAACTTTTGATGATGCCAAAATAGAGGCGCACTATACTTGGGGAATTAATGAAAACGACATGGGGCATGTATTCGATGTAACCGCCGATCTCACACAGCTTCAGCTAACTATCACGCACTGTCGCTAATGACAAACACATGAATGGGAGATAAAAATGGAAAGGAAAATCGTTAACTTGATGGAGGAAGAATTCGAAATAGATGGAGACAAATCGGAGCTTTTTCAAGTGCTTCTACTACACGAAGAAGATTTGGTTGAGGTGAAAGAGGCTAAAGAAGTGGACTTTTTAGAAGTTAGAGATCACCTATTAATGGGAGGGTCGGTTTTCATCACAAATAAGGCTTCGCAAAAATTGAGAATTCCTAAAAAAGCGGATTTTACCAATCGGAACACGAATGAGATCAAGACTATTGCGACTTTTTTCATCGATCACATTTGAGTGTGCGCTATATGTCTGCGACTTCAGCGATACCATGTTTTTCAGGCGACCTAAGCGGTTTTCAAAATATATATAGTAAACGCTGGCTGTTGGATGATAAAATTATATCACATAGATGGTG
>JABAOF010000774.1_pt7 | contig 21670 bp, 18 predicted proteins | sample 7062171 | NCBI WGS metagenome assembly JABAOF01 (sample SAMN14538628, study PRJNA623070) | marine sediment metagenome | biome: marine biome [ENVO:00000428]; feature: marine pelagic biome [ENVO:01000023]; material: deep marine sediment [ENVO:00002113] | place: India: Gulf of Khambhat ...
ATCAAAATGCGAGGTAAGCTTCCGTGTCGTGGGTATCCACGGCATTAGGACCTACACAGATCTCCGATATCGGTCTGTCAACCCGACAGGATGAGCGCTAATGAGTGTTACAAGAGGCTACGGTCTACTCGAACCCCTTCTTGCCCGCCTCAGAACTCGACAGGCGAACAAATTAATTCCCTCGAACCTTCGCCTTGGGCGCATCCTGGATATCGGATGTGGGAGCGATCCGTATTTCCTCGCCCACACCTCGTTCAAGGAAAAGTTCGCCATCGACCAGCTTCCCGCACCATCCACCAGACCAGACATCACATGGCACACGATCGATTTGAACAGCACAGCCATGCTGCCATTCCAGGGCAGATTTTTTGACGTCATATCGCTGCTGGCTGTCGTGGAACACCTAAACCCGGAAATGCTCGTCGAACTGTTTCGTGAGTGCTATCGAGCCTTAAAACCGGAAGGAATGGTCGTTCTAACTACGCCGGCTGCATGGTCAGACCGGATACTCCGCGTCATGGCCAGATTGAAGCTCGTGAGCAAGGAAGAGATTGACGACCACGTTTTTGCATACACGTTGCCTCTCATCGGTTGGTACTTCGGTATGGCCGGCTTCTCCATGCACAAGCTCGATTTTGGCTACTTCGAACTCGGACTCAACATGTGGGCTACTGCCAGACGTTGAGGGACGATGCGATACGATTCATAAGCACGCCCCGCGAATTAATCCCTGACGACATTTGAAAAGGTTTTACCGCAAAGAGGTGGCGCGCCAGAATTTCCGACGCCAGCGCCGGGGAGTAAACTCAAAATCTTGATTCGTCCGAAGCCCTCGTGGGTATTCGGAACCAGAACCAAGCACACGCGACGACCCCAAAAATGGATACCACGATTCCCAAGGGGACATCCCAAGGCCGATACTCAAACCGGTAAGAATGCCTACCCGCTGGCGCTTCGACCTCCAACCATGCATCGCCGACAAGGGGAACAGGCATATCGTCTCGCCACGCTTTCCATCCGGTCCACGTGTTTTCCTGCACAACCAGTCGGCCCGGCAAATCGCTATTGCAGTCGACCCTAAGATCACCACCCGTGCCTGTGGCCACACATGGTTGTTGACCTTGATCATCGACAACCGCAGCGTAATATCTGTCTTCGTGGAGGTAAACAAAGATTCCGAATTGATCCTCGACCAAAGAAACAGTCTCTGAGGGGGGGCCTCCGCGTAGCGCTTCCAATCTTGGTAAGGGTACCGGTCTTTCCTTCCAACCCCATGGCTTGAGGCCCGGCGAGATCTTCAGACCCGATGTGATGGTCGGTGTGATGAAATAATGCTCCCCAAATGGCGGAGAAACCCATTGCAACTCAGGCGTCGTCAGCGTCTCTTCGATCCAGGGGACGTCATCACCAAGCTGGAGCGTCGTCAACCACGCTTTCGCGAAGGTGGTGCTGGTCTTTAAATTTATGAATAACGGAACAAGCAGGATCCATCTTAGCGAGAACCCAAGAGACTCCGATGGTTTTGAACCCGGGAGTCGAACCATCAGGGTCGGCCAGTCCAAGTTCAAGATACGCTCAAGACCATAAGCAGAAAGGCCCAGTATCATGGGGATGGCAAATCCAGCGATAAAACTGGGAAAGCGCACGGCTGCTGCGATGGGGAGAACTTTAAAGAGCCAATTTAGAAGAAGACCACTGGCGACAAGAAAGACGAGAATCGCACCGCTAGCCAGATAATAAATCCTGCCCCTATCCTCCTTGCGTACAAAACCCATCCCGATCACCGCTAAGATGACCGCCACCCATCCAATGTACATTGTGTAAGGCGCCGCAGCTGCTAACTTCTCCAGCGTCTGAGTGGTGAAATAGAATTCGGGATCGTTGATAACCAGATTGAGCGGAAGGTACTCCAAAGGTTGGGCGGATTTAAATTCCGGATCAACCGGCTTTCCGAAATTCGGGAAGAAGCGGGTTAAAGGAAGAAGCAAGGGAGCGGCGAGCATAACAGCCAAAACAGCCGCGAGCACATACCTCCGCCAAACAGGACGCAGCATAAGCTTTTTATCCACTAGTAGGAACGTCACCGCTGGCAAGCTCAGCAGAATGCCGACTTGCATATATCCCTGCCCTCCAAATATCGCCGATGCAAGGACAATCGCCAATAAGACAGCCGCACGTCTGTCCCTCCTACGTTCGACAGCCAAGAGACCCGGGATTACAAGACTCGCTACAGCTGTGGACATGAGAATCGTAAAGGCGCCCGCCTCAATCCGACCTGCAAGATGCCCTCCCGCGACAGCGGTGAGCGCTGCCCACATCCTCGGCAACCACCCTACCCGTAACTCGCGCCCGATCCACCATTGTGCCAATCCGGCCACCCATAATGAGATGACCAAGGCAATCTTGGTGCCGTTAATCACTCCCCAAAGCAAAGTCGTTAGGATGATAATCGGATGGAGCGGTGCCCCGAACACTTCGATAAATGCCGGATAGCCACCCGTCGTGGAGCCATTCCAAAAGGCACAAGTCCCACATTCCTTTGCAATGTTCCAAAGATTGTGAGATTGGATGACCATCATGATTTCTCGTCCGAAGGGGACTGTTGCAGGATCGAGATCCAAATATTCGCGACCCAGCCAAGCAGCAAAGAGTGCGATTATCGCCAGTTCAATAACGGGGATCCACCACTTGTTTTCGACGATCTTAGCTATGATGCGATCGACTGAGTTTGAGAAATTTTGCAGCATTGTCTTCCTTCCCCGCATGATATCGCTCGACACAATTGTCTCCCTTTCCATCGTCTGTAAACTTTTCGTCATCCCGATCGCTGGCTCACCAACCCGGAGAGCTAATCCTCGAAAGGCGTGCCCCAGTCACTCGAAGCGTTGGACAGTATAGACGCTTTTACATTTTCCCGCCTAAGATACAAACGGGTTGATCCCCGCTGTCGCATCCCATTCCCACTGGGATACACTAACGGGTTGATGGGACGCTTCGCATCGGAAATCGGGATTTATGATCAGCACTCCCTCGAGGAGCTTCTCTCCGACTTTCGGTAGTCAGGTAAAAACCGTAAAATTATCGCCGCTCTGTTCCGGAATTTGAAGCGCTCTTCTGCGTGCGCGATTTTTGTTTGTTGTAAACAACACTTTCGAAGCTCTACTAAGGAGCATGCAGGCGTAAAGAATATTAGAAACGATCCCAATCCGAACACGATTGCTCTATACCTCCTGTTGACCTAAGGGAACACACGTCTTCTGTGAGAGGTTGAAGCCTTAGCAACATCTTCGAAACGCACCGGAGAACAAGGATATGGCGAAAAAAAGAGAGAAATCAGAGCCCTCACAACACGGGACACTATCGCTCGAACGGTCTCTCTTGATGGCAGGAGGCCTTGTGCTGACCTTGCTCAGCCAGCACCTCATGCAAGTCAGTCCTCACAACGTGATCAACTTTACTTTGCTCCTGCTAGGAGCGGCCTCGTTTTTGATTGGGATCATGCTCTCCCCGTCGGAACGCTCTCTAGGGTTTCCGCGCGTGGTACTCGATAAAATCGCACAGTTCCTTGGGGTATCCATTATCCAAGTCCTATTCATTCTCTATGGCCTCTCCTTATCCCTCGCTTCCCGATCGGCGGCAGGAAACTCCCTCACCGCTCACTCTTCGTTGTATGGTCTTGTCTGGATCGTTGGTTGTCTACTTGTCGTCATTGGCTGTTGGCAAAAACCTTCGAAAGACACACCCTCCAACTTGGACCGTTGGGATTGGATCACTTTAGGTGTTCTCCTGATCGTAAGCCTGGCGACAAGAATTATCTACTTAGGGGAGATTCCCTTCACGGTCAGCGGTGATGAAGGCTCGGTAGGCTTGATGGCGTGGGACTATAAAACTGGCGTGCGGAATAATCTGCTCATCATGGGATGGTTTTCTTTTCCGGCTCTTCAGTTCTTACCAGCTTCCATCATGCAGCAGGTCTTAGGGCGAGGCATACTCGCTATACGCTTGCCTTCCGCCATTGGAGGAGCTCTGGCGGTATTGGCGACATACTGGGCGGTACGCCAGATATTCGGTCGCATCCCAGGAATCTTGGCCGGCCTATTCCTTTCAACCTTTCATTATCACCTGCTCTTCAGCCGCATCGCGTTAGTCAACATCTGGGACGGATTCTTCATGATGACGATGATCGCTGGCTTGTGGATCGCATGGAAGGAAAACGAGCGTTATGCTTTTCTAGTTGCCGGTGCCGCGATCGGTATGGGGCAATATTTCTATACCACCTCACACTTGCTTCCCCTCTATGCTCTGCTCTGGCTTCTAATACTGCGCGTCTCGCGTCCTGCACAAGGACGACTTCCCGGGCTCATTTCGCTTACACTCGTTCTTCTCGCGCTTGTGCTCCCGTTAACTCTGTTTTACATCGAGAACCCAAATGAACTCATGGCGCCTCTGAGTCGCGTCTCCATCTTAAAAGCAGATTGGATCCGAGGGGCGACTCAGTCAACCGGGAAACACATACTTATAATATTTGGTGAGTTGTTCTTGAAGACCATACTCGGCTTCACCGCAAACCCCATGCGGGGAGTCTACAGCCCAAATTCACCAATGCTGCTCACCATACCCGCGACGTTGTTCCTGGCAGGTCTTCTCATCACCGCACTGCGAATTAAGGATCCTCGACACAACATCCTCTTGATCGGGCTTCTCGGTCCCATATTCGCTTCGACATTCAGTGTCGAACCGCCCAACGCTCAGAGGTTGCTATTAACCGCACCCCTCATCAGCGTGCTTATCATCCTACCCCTGAACGAGATCTGGAGTCAGCTGTTGGAGGCAAGACCACAATTCAGAACCGCACTTTCAGCCACGGTAATTGGTTTCATGTTGGTCATCGGATTCCTTGAAGTGAAATTCTTCCTACGCACAATGGAAGAGGGAAGATATTCGGATCGGAAAAGTTACGTCGCTCGACGAATCGCTGGATTTCTCTTTGACGAGGGGTTTGACATGGAGGTGTATTTCTTCGGCCAGCCTGTGATGGACTACCACACTCTTCCAAGCGTTCCCTTCATTGCATACAATGCAACTGGCCACGACATGATCTTACCGCTCGATGCGGAGCAAAACCCACCCATCGAAGGAGAAAACATCGCCTTCGTGCTCTTGCCTCAGTACTTCGATGCAATTGCGGATGTCGAAGGACGATTCCCTCATGGCACAACCATCACGGAGCGCGACGAGATGGGCGAGCCCATATTCATCGTACACCTTGTCCGCCAGTGACCATGTCGTCGCTGTGATTAAACCGACTTATGGGATCAACTCCATTTACCCTACTTGCGGTTATTGCCGCCCTCATAATCGACCTTGTTCTGCTTTTCATCTGGCGTAGACGAAATCGCCCGCTTCGTAGACCAGACATTGACGCAAAAGAAGCGATACCCACGAGTGCTGCGCGCATCCAAATTACTGTAAAGACAACAGATACTGACGGACTACAGCTCACCCTACAAGCGCTGGCCGCGGACGAGGAGCCAGAGAGCGAGCCCCAGGCTCTCGTGAGGATCGATCTCGACGCAGGTTTGGGCGAGCTTCCTAAAACAATCGTTCTCGATCCTGCTCTCAAGCCCGCTGTCCCGCATAGACGCTTATCGCCAGAATTGGTTTCTATGTGGGCTCGTCCTTTAATCAATCGTTTTCCGCGAGCAAGGCTTCGCCAACTATGGGAGCGTCTCAAAACCTCAAGGCTCAGCCAGAATATCCGATCCCTTAAATACTCTATCGACGCAAGGCTCTTCCTGATCTCGCTTCTCGTCTACGCGCTCACTCGTCTGATCGCCCTTGAGGACTTTCCAATCTACTTTTTCACCGACGAAGCCGTTCAAACGGTTCTGGCAGAAGATCTTGTGAAGAATGGTCTTTACGATGGTCACGGCACCCTGCTCCCAACCTACTTCGAGAACAATTCCTTGTTCAACCTGAGCCTATCGGTGTACGCACAGGTGATCCCCTATATCTTGTTTGGCAAATCAATTTTCGTCACTAGAGCTACATCGGCGCTGATCACACTGTTGGCTGCGGCTGCGGTCGCTTTGGCCTTACGTAATGTCTTTCGAATTCGATTCTGGTGGTTGGGGACATTGCTGCTCTCTATCACCCCCGCCTGGTTTCTGCATTCGCGCACAGCCTTTGAAACGGTGCTCTTCGTCTCCATGTACACTTTGATGCTCGCCTTCTACCTGCTCTATCTCATACGCTCTCCTCGCTTTTTCTACGCTGCCGTTCTTTTCGCCGGACTCGCATTTTACAGTTACAGCGGTGGACAACTCATCATCGCTGGAACTGCGTTGTTGCTCTTTCTCTCGGATCTGAGACACCACTGGCAGAATCGACGCACGATTGGTTTGAGTTTGATTTTAGCCGTTCTTTTGATCTTGCCGTATGTGCGATTTCAAATGGGGCACGAGGGCGAAACCTATTACCACCTTCGCATGCTAGGCACCTATTGGCTTCACGATATCCCCCTAGGCGAAAAAATCGGCACTTTTCTTGGGCATTACTTTTTCGGATTGAGCCCCGTCTACTGGTACTCCTCCACCAATCCCGATTTGTCCCGTCACATCATGCAAGGTTATGGCCACATCATGCTGGCCACCTTGCCGTTCATGCTGATCGGTCTGGCAAAAGCACTCAAGAATTGGCGAAGTAGCGAATATCGCCTTGTGCTCGCTGCTTGCCTCGCTGCTCCTTTGGGCGCGGCAATCGTCGGTGTTGGGATCACCCGCGTGCTTGTATTCGTCATCCCGGCCACTTTTCTGACCACAATCGGCATGTCCTCTGTGGGGAATTGGATAGCTTCCCGGCGATCCTACAAGATCGTAGCCTACGCTATAACAGTGCTTCTCGTACTCATTAATGCCTATATGTTGAGGGACGCCTTAGTGAACGGAGCCTTCTGGGATGAAAACTACGGCCTCTATGGAATGCAGTACGGTGCAAAACAGGTCTTCGACGCCGTAAAAACTCATATCAACGAGTCACCTCAAGACACAGTCTTCGTCTCGCCATCTTGGGCCAACGGCACGCACATCCTACGGAACTTCTTCTCCCCTTATAAGGCGCCTGTTTATCTCGGTAACGCGGATCGATTCCTATTGGAAAAAGGGGACTTGAATGAGAAAACGATCCTCGTCCTTACGCGCGAGGAGTACGATAACTTACTGAACGACGAAAAAGTTACGGACATCCGCATCGAGAGAACTGTGCCCTACCCCAACGGCAGGGTAGGCTTTCTCTTCATCCGAATGCGATATGCCCCTGGTGCGGACGCCATTTTCGCAAGAGAATACGAGGATAAATTGCGGCCCGTGACAGAGGAGATCGAATTGGGCGGTCAGACCATCGCGGTACAACACCCACAATTCGATATGGGCGAACTCATCCACATCTTCGATGGTGATCCTTTCACTCTCGTCCGCACGTACCATGCCAATCCAGCGCTGATCACACTCACCTTCGATCATCCCCAGACCATATCGGGTATCAAGGTAACGACCGGTACGATGCAAGTTGGGCTCAACGTCCGTCTTTACCAAAATCTGGATTCAGATCCTCAAGAATATTCAAGGACCTATCGAGACCTACCCAATGACCCCACTGTAGATTTACCGTTTCATGAGGGTCCCATCGATGCGATTCGAATCGAAGTAGAAATCCTAGGCGTCGACATCGGCGACAACGTTATCCACATTCGCGATCTGATGTGGTATGAATGAGACCAAGTACGCTACCAACGTACACATCACACAAAGGCTGTGCCTGATTGATGGGCACGGCAGATCCTCATACGTCATCCCTGCACTCACCATGAAATCCTTGAAAGACACCTCTCGTTATTTTCATCGCCGGAATACTCGTTTCCCTTGTCAATCTGCCTCAGAACTTATTCCTCCTCACAAAGTCAATGTTCGCCTTGAAGGGAATCAGCCAACTTAGGACATCGGCCAATCCCACGATATAATCGATGTGAAAACCAAATGACGTTCACACATGAGTCCGATCGGAAAGACCTAGCGAGAGCAAGATAAATGGAGAGGTAACCTTGAAATCCGTTCTGTTGGATGAGCACGGGGGTCCAGAAGTACTTCGCTACGACGACTTCCCAGAGCCAGAGCCTGGACGAAGGGAGGTTCAGGTACGCTTGCGAGCCGCAGCGTTAAACCGCCTTGACCTCTGGGTGCGCGAGGGTTGGCCCGGATTGAAGCTCGAATATCCACACATTCCTGGGGCAGATGGTGCGGGTGAGATATCTGCACTCGGCGAAGGTGTGACCGATCTCGAAGTCGGTACCCGCGTCGTTATCAACAGCAACCTGAGCTGCGGTCGCTGTTCCTTCTGTTTGGCAGGCAAGGACAACATGTGTCGCCATTGGCATCTTCTAGGGGAAACCATTCGCGGCACGTACGCCGAGTACGTGGTCGTCCCAGACGTGAACGTGCTACCGCTACCCGAGGGTTTTACATTCGACGCAGCAGCAGCCGCTGGCCTCGTATACCACACGGCATGGCATTCCCTGATCGTGCGCGGAAACCTGAGGCCGGGCGAATCGATCCTGATTGTCGGCGCCTCGGGAGGCGTCAACACGGCCAGCATTCAAATCGCCAAGCTATCCGGCGCCAAGGTTTACGTCGTTGGTTCGAGTACCGAGAAGCTCGCATTGGCAGAGTCGCTCGGCGCCGACGTTGTAATCGATCGCAACAAGGAGGAAGACTGGTCTAAAGCCGTATTCCAGGCCACCAAGCGCCAGGGCGTTGACATCGTGGTCGATAACGTCGGCGCCGGTACAATGCCTTTGAGCTTACGGGCTGCGCGCAAAGGAGGGCGTATCCTCACGGTCGGGAACACAGCTGGTCCGAAATTCGAAATCGACAACCGCTTCATCTTTGGAAAGCATCTATCCATCTTGGGATCCACCATGGGGACACGCGACGATTTCGCCACCGTGATGAACCTGATCTTCGAGGGAAGCCTGAATCCGGTGCTCGATCGCCAATACCCGCTTGAAGAGGCTGCAGCGGCTCAGGAGCGACTTGCCGCTGGTGAGCAAATGGGGAAAATTACACTTGTCATCTAAACGGCGCCCCCGGCTCGTAACCAGCCTTAGTCTCGGAGTGTTAACTTTTTCAGCCATCCATGTCGCCGGTCTTTGGGCTGGAATTAATCTTCCCGACCTGCCCCTCACGGTTCCGAGAAGCTATCTGCTGATCAAGAACGGTTTCTGGGCAGTGATCGGGGTCTTCGCAGCCATCGCGCTCTTCACAGGTCGGCAATGGGCAATACGATTCACTCGCTGGTCGGCAGTGTTGTTCGGAATTTGGTATTGGATCGACCGGGTATTTATCATGCACTCGGACTTCACACGCAGATCGTGGCCCATGGCAGCTATCGTCACTGGAGCCATTCTAGTCGTGCTGTTTGGTATCACGAGCAGGGTGTCTGTGCGAAATTATTATCTGGAGAGTAAGGCATGAGCCATTCCACAAAAGAGGAGCACCTTCGGAATTTGCGGGAAGAAGCCCGTCTGGGAGGTGGGCCCGATCGGATCGATGCCCAACACGAGCGCGGGCGTCTCACGGCGCGCGAGCGTCTCGAGATTTTACTCGACAAAGGGTCCTTTCGTGAGACCGATATGTTCGTCACACATCGCACGCACGATTTCGGATTAGATCAGAAACGGATCCTCGCCGACAGCGTCGTCACCGGCTGGGGGACGATCGAGGGGCGTCTGGTTTATGTTTTTTCCCAAGATTTCACGGTGTTCGGTGGCAGCCTTGGGGAGGTACACTCGGAAAAGATCTGTAAAATCATGGACATGGCGCTCAAGAACGGCGCACCCGTCATTGGGTTGAACGATTCAGGTGGTGCCCGCATCCAGGAAGGCGTCGTCTCTCTTGGCGCATACGCCGATATCTTTCTCCGCAACACCCTGGCTTCCGGCGTCGTCCCACAGGTTAGCGCCATCATGGGACCCTGCGCCGGCGGCGCCGTCTACTCGCCTGCAATGACGGACTTCATCTTCATGGTGCAGAACTCCTCCTACATGTTCATCACCGGCCCAGATGTCGTCAAAGCCGTCACACACGAAGATGTGACTTTCGAAGATCTCGGCGGTGCTGAAGTCCACGCCAGCAACTCCGGCGTATGCCACTACATGGCGCCCAATGAAGCGGATTGTCTCTACATGATTCGCGTTCTCCTCTCTTATTTACCCCAAAACAACATGGAGGACCCACCCTACGTGGCTACCAGCGACGACCGTTTACGCACCGAGGAAACGCTCGACACGATCGTCCCCGACGATCCCAGTAAGCCGTACGACATGCGCGAAGTCGTCCGCATGATCGTGGACGACGGAACGTTCTTCGAAATCCATGAAAATTACGCCCAAAATATCGTCGTCGGTTTTGCACGCCTGGGAGGACACAGCGTGGGCGTCGTCGCCAACCAGCCTCAGGTACTCGCTGGTGTACTGGACATCAATTCCTCCGTCAAAGGTGCGCGCTTTGTGCGCTTCTGCGACGCTTTCAATATTCCGCTTATAACCTTTGTTGATGTGCCCGGATTCTTACCAGGAACCAGCCAAGAGCATGGCGGGATTATACGCCACGGTGCCAAGCTGCTCTACGCCTATTGCGAAGCGACGGTTCCCAAAATCACGGTCATCACCCGCAAAGCCTACGGTGGGGCATACGATGTTATGTCCTCAAAACACATCCGAGGCGATCTTAATATCGCCTGGCCGAGCGCCGAGTTGGCTGTGATGGGACCGGAGGGCGCCGTGAACATCATCTTCCGCAAGGAGATCGCAGAGGCTAAAAACCCTGAGAAGCGTAAAGATGAATTGGTCGCCGAGTATCGTGAGAAATTCGCTCATCCCTACATCGCCGCCTCACGAGGATACATCGACGACGTAATCGAACCACGTTATACACGACCAAGATTGATCAATGCACTCGAAATGCTCGCCAATAAGCGAGACTCAAATCCAGCGAAAAAACATGGAAACATTCCGCTTTGATACCCGCACAACCTCCAAAGGACACGCCATGAATTTGAATGGTCAAAATACCCCACAAAGAAGACACTACATCCTGATTGATGTCGGGATCGGTGATTGGTGAAGACCATGTTCAAAAAAGTACTGATCGCCAACCGTGGTGAGATCGCAGTGCGTGTCATACGCGCTTGCCGAGAGCTCGGTCTAGGAACTGTCGCAGTATATTCAGATGCCGACCGCGCTTCGCTACACGTTCGCTACGCTGACGAAGCGTTTCTCTTAGGACCATCGCCCGCACGCGATTCGTACTTACGGGGTGATAAGATCATCGAGATTGCCAAACGCAGTGGGGCAGGCGCCATCCATCCGGGATACGGTTTCCTCGCTGAACGTGACGATTTCGCCAACGCCGTTCGAGACGCGGGACTCGTGTTTATCGGTCCCAGACCAAGTGCCATCGCATCCATGGGTGACAAAGCCGTCGCACGCGCAACGGTCACCGCGGCCGGTGTTCCCGTCGTCCCCGGTACGGAGGGTGAAGGCAACCTGCGCGACGATGAATTGATTACCATCGCGCCACAAGTCGGTTTTCCGCTGTTGATAAAAGCGACTGCAGGTGGTGGCGGCAAAGGAATGCGGGAAGTGGGGAATCCCGAGGAGATGCCGGGGTTGATCGCAGCCGCCCGTCGTGAAGCGGAGGCAGCATTTGGGGACGGTAATGTCTACCTGGAGAAGCTCATCGTCGACGCTCGTCACATTGAATTTCAAATCCTGGCGGATAACCACGGCAACGTGATACACCTTGGAGAGCGTGAGTGTTCCTTACAACGGCGGCACCAGAAATTGCTCGAAGAATCCCCATCACCGTTCATGACCGAAGACCTGCGCAATCGCATGGGCGAATTGGCATGCACTGCCGCACGTTCCGTGGATTACTTAAACGCGGGAACGATCGAGTTCCTGGTTGATAAAGAGCACAGCTTCTACTTTTTGGAGATGAACACACGTCTTCAGGTGGAGCACCCGATCACCGAATTGACCACTGGGATCGATATTGTCACGGAGCAAATCCGTATCGCCCGCGGCCGAAAACTTCGTTATTCACAGGAAGATGTGAGTTTAAATGGCTGGGCAATAGAGTGCCGCATAAACGCCGAAGACCCTTACAACAACTTCCTACCTTCAACTGGGCTACTCATCCAAGTTATCCCGCCGAGTGGTCCTGGCGTACGCATTGACACAGGCGTATACCCAGGATTTGAGATATCGCCTTATTATGATTCCCTGATCTCTAAATTGATCTGTTGGGGAGAGACGCGCGGGACGGCGATTTTGCGCATGCGGCGAGCTTTGGAAGAATACCGCATCACCGGCGTTAAGACGAACATCCCCTTCCATCAAAACATCATGGACTCTCATCGTTTTATAGCCGGACAGTTCGATACGCGTTTCGTCGAAGAGCGATTCTCCATGGACGAGGCCGAGGAGGGCAAGGAGTCTCTTGCCCACGTCGCAGCTATCATGGCCACCCTCGTCGCTCACCGCGAAAGCCAACAGGCAGCCCAAATCGTACGACGTGGCAAGCGTGATACGAGCAATTGGAAGTGGCTCGCACGCTGGGAACGGATGCAACGTTAGACTTTTTCCAGCGGCAACCACTTCGCCGGAAGGTCTGAGCGCCGATTTGACCGCTCGGAGGGCACATGAAGTACATCGCCACCATCGAGGACCAGCAATTCGAGATTGAAATCAATGCCGACGGCGAGATCATGGTGAACGGCGAGCGTCTCTCTCTGGACTTTCAATCGGTTGCTGGGCGCCCAGTCTATTCGATGCTGATCGAAGGGCGATCCTTCGAGGCGTATGTGGTTCCATCTTTATCTGGATTGGAGGTCCTGCTCAAAGGTCAACTCTACCTCGTCAACGTTGAAGACGAACGACAAAGGCGCCTGCGGATGGCTTCCGGTGCGCAGATTAGCCAGACTGGTGAATACCATCTCAGAGCACCAATGCCAGGTTTAGTTGTCGCCGTCCCTGTCGAGGAAGGACAACAAGTGGAAAAAGGCGATAATCTGATTGTGCTCGAATCGATGAAGATGCAGAACGAGTTGAAGTCGCCTCGCGGCGGAACAATCGCACGTGTTCGAGTGCATGCAGGGGACAGCGTGGATCAAAACCAGGTGATGGTGATCGTTAGTTAATATCATGGCAGCTGGAAAGGAGATCGAGGCTAAATTCCTGATTCACCACTTGGCTGATTTTCGCCGGCGAGTGATCGCAGAGGGTGGCCAGCGGCTCGAGCCGCGTACACTTGAGCGCAACCTTCGCTTCGACACCCAAGATAAAAAGTTATCCGCCAGCCACCAGGTGCTACGCTTACGCCAAGACGTCCATACGCTTCTCACGTACAAATACGCACATACCACGGAAGAACGCACAGAAATCGAATTCGAGGTAAACGATTTCAACGCCGCCAAGTCTTTGTTGGAGGCACTTGGCTATCAGGTTGTATTCATCTACGAGAAATACCGCGAAACCTTCACCCTGGACCCCACACTTATTATGCTTGATGAACTGCCCTTCGGGTTCTTCATTGAAATTGAAGGACCTTCACGAGAGTCGGTTCACGAGATGGCTTCCACCATGAATCTGATGTGGAAACATCGGGCGAAAGCAGACTACCTGACGCTTTTTGAGAATCTCCAAGCTAGACTCAAGCTTCCTTTTAGAGACGCAACCTTCGCCAATTTCGCCGACCAATCTCCCATACAACCATCCGACATGGGGCTGGTCTTCGCCAGCCGTCCCCTCCCACCCCCTGAGGACCAGCCATGAGCCCAACGATTGAAGAAGCGCTCAAGTCCTGGGAAGAACAGACATTATCTCCCGCGCTTGAACGATACCCCGAACTTCGTCCTAATTTCGAGACCCCATCTGGAATCCCCCTCGAACGTATCTACCTTCCTCGCGCTGTCGATGAAGATTATCTCCAACAATTGGGATTCCCTGGGGAGTACCCTTATACCCGCGGTGTTCATCCGACGATGTATCGAGGCCGCCTGTGGACCATGCGCCAGTATGCGGGCTACGCGTCAGCGGAGGAATCCAACCGCCGTTATCGTTATCTACTCGACCAGGGCCAAACAGGTCTATCTGTCGCTTTCGACCTGCCTACTCAAATTGGCTACGACGCCGACGACCCTATTGCCTCGGGTGAGGTAGGAAAGGTGGGTGTCTCCATTTCCAGTCTGGACAACATGGCTCAATTATTCGAAGGAATCCCACTCGACCGGGTCTCAACCAGCATGACGATCAACGCTCCAGCGGCGATCCTACTAGCGATGTATCTCGCCGTCGCCAAACGCCAGGGTGTGGACATCGCTACACTTCGTGGCACGATCCAGAATGACGTCCTTAAAGAGTACATTGCTCGTGGTACCTATATATTCCCCCCCGAACCTGCGATCCGTTTGATCACCGATGTCTTTCAATTCTGCAAGGAGCACGTCCCTCGCTGGAACACGATTTCTATCTCCGGTTACCACATTCGCGAAGCCGGTTCGACAGCCGTCCAAGAGGTGGCCTTCACATTGGCCAACGCTATCACCTACGTTCAATCGGCGCTCGAAGCAGGACTTGAGGTGGACGATTTCGCCCCTCAGCTCACTTTTTTCTTTAACGCACACAACGATTTTCTAGAGGAGATCGCCAAGTTCCGCGCTGCTCGCAGACTGTGGGCGCGTATCATGCGCGAGCGATTTTCCGCCCAAAACCCGAAATCGTGGCGGCTACGGTTTCATACGCAGACCGCAGGCTCCACACTCACCGCCCAACAACCCCACAATAATGTCGTGCGTGTAGCACTGCAGGCGTTGGCAGCTGTGCTGGGAGGCACACAATCCTTGCACACAAACAGCATGGACGAGGCGCTCGGTCTTCCGACCGAACAGGCTGTAAAGGTGGCCTTGCGCACGCAACAGATTATTGCCTCCGAATCCGGCATCACAAATACGATTGATCCGCTGGCCGGGAGTTATGCGATCGAGCAGCTTACAGACGCGATCGAGGAGCGCATAGGGGCTTACTTGACGAAAATCGACGATCTCGGTGGCGCTCTGGCCGCGATTGAACGCGGGTATATCCAACAGGAGATTCACGAGGCGGCTTATCAAACTCAGCAGGAGATCGAACGTGGCGAGTCCATCGTCGTCGGTGTCAATGCCTTTCAGACCAAGGAACCCTTGAAGCTGGAACGGCTTAAGGTCGACCCGGCCGTCGAATCAGCACAGATACAGCACCTAACAGAGGTGCGTGCCCGGCGAGACCCTCGCAAAGCCAATGAATTGCTCGATCGTCTTGCAAAGACGGCCGAGAGCAACAACAATCTGATCCCGCTTTTCATTGAATGCGTTGAAGCTGAACTGACACTAGGGGAGATTTGCGGCCGCTTGCGTCAAGTGTGGGGAGAATACCATCCTCCGGTCATAATTTGAAGGCACATAATTACCCCATTACTCCACTACGATCCAAGATGACACATCATCGGGATGAGGATATCGAGCACTCGATTATGATCTCTGATTGTAAAGATGAACATGTCCACGACGAATGCTGACAACCTGACCAAAACGCGAGAGTTGATTCGCAAGGGCTGGGAGGAGGTTGCTTCCGCATACGCCGAAGACCGATCGGGAATTTTCAAACACTGTGCCGATCGACTCCTGGATCGACTTTGCCCGCATCCGGGAACCTCCTTGCTCGATATAGGCACTGGATCTGGTGCCATCGCGCTGCAGGCTGCCGAACGGGTCGGATCCGAAGGTAGGGTCGTTGGCAGCGACATTGCAGCCTCTATGCTACGCATAGCTAGACAAAACGCGGTGAAACGAGGAAAGACCAACCTGACCTTCCTCGAGATGGACGCTGAACATCTGGGTTTTTCCGACGCCTCTTTTGATATCGTGACTTGCGGCTTCTCCCTCTTCCAATTCCCGAACATGCGCCAAGCCTTGAAAGAGATGGAGCGCGTGGTCAAGCGCGGCGGGCAGATCGGGTTGTCGAATTGGGGGACGGGTTATTTCTCACCGGTGGCGGACATGCAACGTAAGTTGTTCCAAGATTTTGGGTTACGACCACTGCTGACCAATCCCATCACGTTCAAACACGATGAATTGCAGATGCTTTTGGAGTGGGCGGGGCTGACCGAATTGCAGTTAGAGAGTGATGAAATGGAAGTGTGGTTTAAGGACCCGCAAGCCGTGTGGGATTACAATATGTCGATGGGACCGTTCCCAGTGATGCTGCGCCGCCAGTTGACAGCCGACCAGAGCGAATCACTGCATGAACGCTTTATCGAGAAGGTGAGTGCCATCGCGAGCCCTCAAGGGGTTCGCTGCACATTTCACCTGCTTTACGCGCTTGCGCGTAAAACCTAACATCGAGAAGGAGAGTTACGACATGGAGTTCCGACTGAGCGCCGAACAAGAGCTCTTTAAGCGCACGCTGCGCGAGTTTTGCGAGAAAAAGATCGAGCCCATCGCGCGCGAGATCGATGAAAAGGAAGAGGGCATTCCTGATGAAATCATAGAAGGGTTAGCCGAGTTAGGCGTATTAGGCATTACATTCCCCTCAGCATACGGCGGGACCGCACCCGAAGGCGAAGAGATGACTTACGCCAACATCGCCGTTCAGGAGATTGCACGCGCCGACCTGAGCATGTCTATCCCTGTCTATGTGCTGCTGCAACTGGGTTGGGCCGCACTGGTAGGAAAACATGGTACCGAGGAATTGAAGCAGGAATTGTTACCGAACGTAGCCTCCGGCAAGTGGTTTGTGGGTATCTGTACCACAGAGGCAGGCGGTGGCTCGGATATAGCCAGTATCAAGACCAGCGCCGTACAGAAGGACGGTAAGTTAATCATCAACGGCGAAAAGGTTTACATCAGTGGTGTACGTGAGACGACCGAACAACGTGACGGCGGTCACCTGACGCTGTTTCGAACTGATCCGGAAGCCGGGCACAGGGGAATGACCTTTGCCTACGTACCAGCACGCTCGAAGGGGATATCCACCACGCTATTTGATGACATCGGGCGCGGCGGACTCTCTACAGGCGGCTTCAACTATAAGGACGTCGAAATCCCCGCCCATTACGTTCTGGGTGAGGTCAATCGCGGTTTTTACATCAACATGGAAGGCTTCAACGTCGCCCGGACGCTTGTCGCAGCAGCTTGCGTCGGTGCCGCTGAGAAAGCGCTCGAGATTGGGCGCGACCACGTCACCCAGCGCGTACTATTCGGCAGGCCACTTGCAAAGTTCGAAGGCATATCGTTTGAGATCGCTGAGGACTGGTCGAAGCTGTTCCAAATGAAGCTTCTTCTGCAGTACGCCGCTTGGATGACTGACACCTTCAATAGCGAACCAGAAAGCTTCACCCATCGCAACATCAGCGAAGTCGTGTCTATGTGCAAATTAGAAGCGCCGCTGCTGGCTGTTGAGATCGTGAAGCACGCCATGATGTACCTGGGCGCCCAGGGATACACCAAAGAGTCACCGTTGGGCATGGCTTTGCGTGGATTGATGTCGTACGTGGTTGGTGCCGAAGGCGGTGCCAATATCCAGAAGCTCATCATAGCTCGTGAATACGTCGGCGATGTGTCCGTTCCATACCGGGACTAATCACAAAACGCTGTCGATCCTTGAGATCTATGATATAAAAACAAACTTGCAGTTTCAGGATGCGGCTCGAGGCTTATCCATTCAAATGGCAGGCAATCGAGTTATCGTCGTGTGTCCATATCACCCGGAGAAGGGTTGTGGAGAGAGTTGAAGTTGTAATCGTAGGGGGCGGTTTGGCCGGCTTATCGACCGCGCTGGTGCTAGCCGAAGCCGGCGTGGAGGTGCTCGTCGTCGAGCGTGGCGACTACCCCGGCAGTAAGAACGTAACCGGTGGCCGTCTGTACCTGGAACCGGTCAAGCCTTTCTTCCCCACAGAATTATGGGACGATGCACCTTTCGAACGGCAGGTCGTCCACGAACGCCTGACCGTGGTCGCACCCGAATCGTCCATCACTGTTGAACTTTCCAGTGAGCGTTTCAAGCATGAGCGACACAGTTTCACTTTGTTGCGTGCCACGTTTGACCGCTGGCTGGCCGAGCAGGCTAGTGCACGCGGGGCTTTCGTAGTATCCGGCTACAAGGTAGATGGACTGCTGATGGATGGTGATCGAGTGAGGGGTATCCGCTCTGGTGAGGCTGACGTTCAGGCTGACGTCGTGGTTTCCGCCGAGGGTATATTGGGTTTTCTCGCCCAGGAGGCTGGATTACGCGGGGTAATGGATCCCAAACACTACGCGCTCGGTGTGAAAGAGATCATTGAATTGCCTGCGGAAAGAATCGAGGAGCGCTTCGGTTTGGAGAACGAGCAAGGTGCAGCTCATTTGCTCTTTGGATCCGTGACCCACGGTATGACTGGCGGGGGCTTTCTCTATACCAACAAAGAGAGCCTTTCGCTGGGAATGGTCATCAGTATGCACGACCTGATGCATCAAGACTATCAGGGTGCCCCTGTCGATCCCCACGACATGATGGAAGCCTTCAAAGCTAGGCCAGAAATCCACCCGCTGATCAAAGATGGGCACCCTGTCGAATATTCAGCCCATACTATCATAGAGGGCGGCATCAACGCTGTCGGAAAGCTCTATCGAGACGGGATGCTGGTGGTCGGCGACGCGGCAGGGTTTTCACAGAATCTAGGCATCACAGTGCGCGGGATGGATTTTGCGCTGGCATCCGGCGCCACGGCCGCCCAAGCGATCTTACACGCCCGTAGAAAAGGCGACTTCTCCGCCAGGACGCTTGCCATCTATGAGAGTCTGTTGCAAGACACGTTCGTTCTACGTGATCTAGATACCTTCAAACACCTGCCAGGATTTTTAGAAAACCCTCGCCTCTTCGGGTTGTATCCCAAGGTATTATCCGACCTCTTCGAGGAGCTTTTCTGGTTTGGGCAGCATCCGAAGCAGAAACTTTCTACGACAGCGTTTCGTTCGTTGCGCAAGAAGTTACTCGGCAAGGGAATCCTCAAGGATTTGCTAGCGGCTCGTAGAGCTTTGTGAAGGAAATGTCGATGAACATCGAAGCCAAGCTAGGTCTCAATGTATTCAAGATTGACGAGCAAGCGCACATCATCATCGACCATCGGGTGTGCCAGAGCAGGTGCCAGTTGCAGCCGTGCTTGTTCGTCTGCCCAGCCAAACTGTTCACGTTGGACGCCGAAAATAAGGTACAAGTTGATTTCGAGGGATGCCTGGAGTGCGGGGCGTGCTTTATCGCCTGCACCGGCAGCGCATTGACGTGGTTCTATCCCCGGGCAGGTCATGGCGTTCAGTACCGTTTTGGTTAGAGGAGAGTGACGATGCACATCACCGTTTGCATGAAGCAAGTAATAGACCTTGAACAGATACGAATCCGTCCCGACACACGCGAACCAGTGTTAGAAGGGTTGTCGGTAAAATTTGGCGATTTCGATAAGAACGCTTTAGAAGCTGCCGTCCGGATCAAAGAGTCAGGTGAGGCGACCAAAGTCACGGTAATAGCGAGCGGGTCGCCCAAGTTGAAAGATACGGTCAAGGAAGCGCTGGCAATGGGAGCTGACGAAGCTTTTCTATTGATCGACCCGACGTTCGAAGGAGCAGATGCCGGGGGCTCTGCGCGACTGCTGGCGACAGCTGTAGAGAAACTTGGCGATGTGGATCTGGTACTGCTAGGCGAAGGATCAGACGACGAGTACAGTGGCCAGATTCCCGCACGGCTGGCAGAAACTCTGGGGTGGCCACAAATCACCTATGTTCGGGAAATGGAGATTCTCGCAGGTGAACGCATTCGGGCGGTTCAGGACTTGGAGGATGAACTTGAGGTGTTCGAGGTAGAACCGCCCGTTGTTCTAGGCGTCACGAGTGAGTTGAACGAACCGCGTCTTCCGCCACTTACGGCCATCCTCAAGGCAGCCAGCAAACCAGTCCACGAATGGACAGCCGCCGATCTGAACACAGATGCGCAGGTCGTGGGCGCAGGTGCTGCGCAGGTGGAAATCCTAAGTAATCTCGCCCCAGAGCAAGACCGCAAGGGTCTCGTTTATGAGGATGTAGACCAGGGCATAACGGAGATCATCAAAGCCCTGCGCCATGAAGGAGTGTTGGAGCAATGAGTGGCGTGCTTGTCTATTCGGAGCGAAAGCCGCTCGCGTTTGAGTTACTTTCAGGCGGACGGGAGATCGCGGCGTCGTTAGGGTCTACCCTCGCAGTGGCACTCTTAGGTCCTGGCACAGCCGACCATGTAGAAGCCTACTTCACTCATGGAGCTGAGAAGGCTTATGTGGTCGAAGACTCAGCCTTGGAGGAGCACCATACGAGTGTGTATGCCGAGGCGCTGGTGCAAATTGTGCAGAAAACCGATACCGATTTAGTCCTCATCGGCTCGACACGGCGTGGTCGCACCTTGGCGCCGCGCCTAGCTCAGAAACTGGGAGCCGGTTGCGTCACCGATGCTCTCCATCTATCGATGCAAGATCAGGGATTGGTGAGCCAGCGTCACTCCTTGGGTGGCAACACGATCAAGGAGGTGGTCGTCACCAGCCCGACTGTCGTGATCGCGGTATTGCCGGGAACGTTCGAGCCGTCTCCTGATCGCGCTGGATCTCCTGCAACGAGCGCCGACGCTGTGGAAAAGATCGCGATCGACCTAACACCCTCCCGCGCTAAAATCGTCGACCGCCGCAAAAAAGTAGGGGGAGCGGTCAACATTGAGGAGGCCGAGCGAGTGGTTTGTGTTGGACGCGGCGTGGAGAACAAGAACGACCTCGAATTCATCTCCTCGCTGGTAAATGCCCTCGGCGGCGAATTAGCCGGTACTCGCCCTCTGGCATATGAATACGGATGGATCACAGAGGACCGCATGATCGGCATTTCGGGAAAGACAGTCCGCCCGCAGCTGTACGTGGCAGTAGGTCTTTCGGGGCAAATCCAACACTCAGTGAGTATCAGGGATTCAAAAATCATCCTGGCCATTAACAAAGACAAATCCGCCCCTATCTTTGAAATGGCGGACTATGGAATCGTGGGCGATCTCTACGAAATTGTCCCCCGCCTGACGAAGGCATTACTGGAGATCAAGTAACAAGTAGACAGAGAAAGACTCGCGTGTTTATAGCGAGGACATCGCGCCTGATCGACAGGCGCGGTATTTGTTTTCTTTATCTCCCACATCTCTCGTGCTGCACCTGAAAGCTCGTTTGGAAGGTCAAAGAGCAATTTGACACGCAAGTGACATATGCTATTATTAGGTTGATCCGACCAAATAATGACATATATGAGAGGGCCAGCGATATTCAACTACCAAAGTAAAAAGACATAACCCTGATCTTCGATCTATGGTTGGCAAGATTTTTATCTAGGAGTGGGGGGACTTGTCTCACTCGCAGGAACTGATCTTCACCTTATATGGAGACTACATCCGCCACCGAGGTGGAGAGGCCTGGACCGGTAGTCTCATCGAATTGTTGGGGCTCTTCGATCTATCGGGACAAGCCGTTCGCTCCACCCTCTCGCGTATGTCCCA
>JABAOF010011606.1_pt1 | contig 21661 bp, 22 predicted proteins | sample 7062171 | NCBI WGS metagenome assembly JABAOF01 (sample SAMN14538628, study PRJNA623070) | marine sediment metagenome | biome: marine biome [ENVO:00000428]; feature: marine pelagic biome [ENVO:01000023]; material: deep marine sediment [ENVO:00002113] | place: India: Gulf of Khambhat ...
GGCTTGGAAGGTGAGCTTAAGATGGAGGATTATCCTATCTATGACCTTAGGCTCTTCAATGAAGGAGATGATCCGCATCTGTCCCCCGCATAGAGGACAGAGGAAGGGGTCGATCTTATAAACTTTTCTGATCATCTCGGCCCAACCTCTAGAGACAACAAACCTCTCTTCTTCCTCAATGATCGGCGCATGGGAAGAGTTAACTCCTGTCTTGTGTATTTTTCCCCTGTGAGCGTTGGAACAACTGAAGCTCAATAACCTCTCTGAACCACAATCTCCACACCGGATCCGCGCAAAGCCGCACTTCGGATTGCCCCAGTCCAGATATTTATCTATTGATATATGGATTCGATTTATATTGTAAGGGTTTGATTTATCAAATCCACCTTTTCTATTTCTAGGTTTCGGTTTATTAAATCCAAGAAAAGGCGCGAACGCATTATTTTATCTTATCCTTAGATTCTTCCCATATCTCATCCATCTCTTCCAAGGTTACTTCACCAAGTTCTTTTCCCTCCTCGCCCAATTTCCTCTCTATGAATTTAAATCTTTCTATAAATTTTTTATTTGCTTGTCTAAGAGCAATCTCCGGATTAATCCCGAGAAGACGGGAGACGTTGGCCATCGAAAATAAAATATCTCCTATTTCACTGAATATTTCTTCTTCTTTTTTCTTTTCCAAAGCCTTTTCTAGCTCTGATATCTCTTCCTTTGTCTTTTTAAGTGCATCTAAAGGCTGATTCCAATCAAATCCATAAGAAGAGGCCCGAAGTCCGATTTGGAATGCTTCCATAAGGGATGGGGAACATTTAGCCATTCCATCTAAGATTGATTGCCTTGCTTTCTCTTCTTTTTTCTGTCGACACCACTCATCTATTACTTTCTCTGAAGTTCTGATGTGCTTTTGAGCAAACACATGGGGGTGTCGACGAATCATCTTCTTGTTGATTCCTTCCAAAACATCAGAAATTGAAAATTCGTCTTTCTCTTTGAAAATCCGGGCTAGAAAAACAACCTCCATCAGAACATCTCCCAGTTCCTCGGCCAATGACTTTGCATCACCAGCACTGATCGCATCTACAGCCTCGTAAACTTCTTCCAAGAAATAATTGGCAATAGATGTTTCATCCTGTTCCCTATCCCAGGGGCATCCTTCTTTGCCCCTAAGACTGTCCAGGATTTCGACTAATTGCTCAAATCTTTTTCCTGCAATCTTAGCGTCTTTCATTTCTTTTCTCCGTTGAATTATTCAATGGGATATCGTAGAATTATATTCCTATTGATAAAAATATTTTAAACTAGAATAAATTTCAATCCCAATTGGGTATGAAGGAATCAGCATTATTAAAGGGGGCAAAAATGCCAGAAAAAGAAAAAATTAAAAAGAAACAAACAAAAAAGAAAAAGCCTGAGGAAAGCCAGGAAATCATTCCTCCCCTTGACTTCAGCTCTATCGTTCTACCTTTCTACACTCAAGCTGTGATAAAGCTGGGCCTGGCCAAGGATCCATTAACCAACAAAGAGGAAAAAAACATGGAATTAGCCAAAAGATTAATTGACTTACTCGGGCTTCTTAAAGAGAAGACAAAAGGAGGCCTCAAGCCTGAAGAGGAAAAGTTCCTAGAAGCATGTCTTCATCAACTCAGGACAGCCTACATGGAGAAAACAGATCTAATCAAACTGTGAACTCATGCAAGTTATAAAAGGCTTTGAAAAATTCTCATCCTTCTCTAACGACTCAACCTTAGCCATAGGAAATTTTGATGGCATTCACTTGGGACATCAGAAAATTCTGCAACTACTTAAAGAAAAAGCCAAAAAATCTGATCTTCCCTCCCTGGTCCTGACATTCTCTCCTCATCCAGAAAAAATCCTGGGGGGAAAACTCGTAAAAATGATTCAAACACTCGATCAGAGATTGAGAGAGATAGAGAAATTTGCCATCGATACTGTATTAGTCGTGCCTTTCGATGAGAAATTCTCAAGCCTTTCAGGCCAGGATTTCATACAAAAGATTGTAGTGAATACTCTCAAAGCAAAGGAAGTTATTGTTGGAGAAAATTTTCGCTTTGGAAAGAATCGTGAAGGGGATATTTCACTCCTCCAACTGTCAGCCTCAAGGTTCAACTTTCGAGTTCATTCAATCCCTGCAGTGGTCAAAGACGGGATGGTAGTAAGCAGCAGCCTTATCCGTAGCTCTCTCCAAGAGGGAAAGATAGAGATTGCCAATGATCTACTGGGAAGACTTTATGAAATTGAGGGCAGCGTGATAAAGGGCAAATCCAGAGGGAAAGCACTTGGCTTCCCCACAGCCAACATTGCAACAGAAAACGAAATAATCCCTCCGGGAGTATTTATCACAACTTCTTTGATAGATTCTAAATCACTTCCCTCTCTAACCAACGTAGGAAATCGTCCTACGTTCCACCAAGAAGAGACCATCATCGAATCCTTTATCATAAACTTGAACAAGAATCTTTATGGAGAGAAAATAAGAGTCAATTTTATAAAGAAGATAAGGGATGAAATGAAGTTCAAAACTCCAGGTGACCTCTCTCAGCAGATTAAAAAGGATCTGGAAAAAGCGAAGGACTATTTCAGCAAAATGAGAGTTTGATAGTCTCTTTTATCGTTTAAAAATGAATGGGGCTGAAATTCTTCAGCCTAGTCACTTAATCTGATTTAACGCTCTTTTGAATAATCAATCTCCACAGTGGATGTTGCGATTACCGAACTCTATGGATAGATATTATCGAATCGTTAAGATTGAATTAGCAATAAAGGATTAAAGGAGGCCTGTCAGGGCCGCTCAGCCCTAACTACATAAATTTTGACAGGTAAATCAATTCATTCGCGTTGCATACGTGAGATTATGTTAGCTCTTTTTTAAATATTCTTTTAATATAAGAATTTTTCTAAATCTTTTGGATCAATTGTTTTTTTTTGTTGTTTTTCAAGAACCGCATCAATATTCTTTTGGTCAAATGAATACCATGCACCTGTTGCAGCATCAATAATAACAGGAAATAAACCCCCCAGAATGTCCAAAATTATCCATCCAGCTCCAACTTTGTTAGTAATTTGATATGATTTAGATTTGTATCCTTCTTTTTTAAATTCAATCATATATGTTTTTTTTGTGACGAGCTTCAAGGAGAAAGGTGTTTCTCCCATCTTTATCCCGTCAATATATACATCTGCTCTTTGCGGGGCGCTTCCAAACCTTACTTCTTGCTTCGTTCCTTTGAAGATTAATGCGCAACTTGATAGGTAGATACACATTAGAGCAATTAACAAGATTTTGATTTTCATGCGGACCTCCTTAAATGTTCCTTTAATCTAATATCAAGAGTTTAAATGAAATTCAACAGCGAATTTATATTATATCAAAGCTAAGTGAAAATGTCCTATTCGTAGCAACACAAAAATGCCACGGTTTTACTTTCATCGAGATAACCTATTTAAGTGCTAGTTATGATGAAGCGAAAGATTATGACTTCTCTATGGATGGTCAGCTAGTAGGATGTATCTTGATTTCTTCTTCACCTGTTCAACTGCTTCTTTCTTCACCTCCTGCTTTTCTATAGGTTTTTGATTTCCTATCTCTTTGTGCTTAAACTCAGCGCAAGAATTTCATAAGCCTTGCTTTTTAGGGGGAAAATCTCTATAGTATTAAAAACTAAATAGTTTTTCAGGGAAAGAATGAATTTCTTCTCGAAAGAGCAAAAAACCTTCCCCCTAAACAAGGAGTCATTTTATGGCAGAAAAAATTAAAGCCAGGATAATGGATTCCCGCAAGATTAAAAGAGCCATCCAACGAATGACCACTGAAATCATTGAACGCAACCGCAACCTGAAGAATTTGGTTATCGTCGGGATAAGGACAAGAGGAATTTATCTGGGAAAGAGAATATCGAAATTAATTAATGAACTAGAAAAGAGGAATATTCCAGTAGGGGTTTTGGACATAACTCTCTATCGAGATGATTTCTCAGAATTGGAAGCTCAGCATATGGTCAAAAAGACAGAAATAAATTTTTCTGTAGCCAAAAAAGATGTTCTCCTTGTGGATGACGTTCTCTTTACCGGAAGAACGATACGAGCAGCCATGGACAGCCTGATCGACCTGGGGCGGCCCAAGACAATTCAGCTTCTTGTCCTCATCGACCGCGGCCATCGTGAACTGCCCATAAGAGCTGATTACGTGGGAAAATTTCTTCCGACCTCAAAGCGGGAAAATGTCCAGGTCCAGCTCAAAGAAATCGACAAAATAGATGAAGTCCTGATCAAGGAGCCACCAGGAATGAAATAGGAGAAGAGGCTTGGCCTTTAAACAAAAACATCTTCTTGGAATCGAGACCTTAACTCCTTCCGAAATTATGACCGTGCTGGATACAGCAGAATCCTTTTATGAAATTTCTACCCGGGAGGTAAAGAAAGTCCCGACTTTAAGAGGAAAAACCATAATCAACCTCTTCTTTGAACCAAGCACCAGAACTCGGAGTTCTTTCGAGCTAGCGGCAAAAAGATTGAGCGCAGATATTATCAACTTTACTCAGCAGGCAAGCAGCGCAGTCAAGGGAGAAAGCCTGAAGGACACCATCTTAAACCTTGAGGCTATGAATCCCGATGCCATAATAATCAGACATTCCTGCTCAGGAGTTCCCCACTTTACCACTACCTTCTGCCAGTCCCACATCATAAACGCGGGTGATGGGTCTCACGAGCATCCGACTCAGGCACTCCTTGACGCCTTCACCATTAGGCAGGAAAAAAAGAATTTTAAAGACCTGAAAGTTGCGATTGTTGGTGATATCCTTCACAGTCGAGTCGCACGATCCAACATCTTTCTCCTCCGAAAACTTGGAGCAAGAGTCGTTCTTGTTGGCCCACCTCCTCTACTTCCCCTGGAATTCAAGAAATTTGGAGTTGACATAGACTTCAATCTCGATAGAGCTCTAGAAGGAGCAGATGTGATCATGATGCTCAGAATCCAGCTAGAAAGGCAGCAAAAAAACTACTTCCCATCCATTCGAGAATACAGAAACCTATACAGCCTGACTAAAAAAAGGTTCCGGCGCGCGAAAAAGAAGGCCATCATCATGCATCCTGGTCCCATAAATAGGGGTGTCGAAATCTCAGCAGATATGGCTGATTCGGCGAAATCCGTCATACTCAAACAGGTTGAAAACGGGATTGCGGTCAGGATGGCGGTTCTCTACCTTTTGCTGGGAGGAAAAGAACGTGAAGCTTTTGCTTAAGAACGGAAGAGTCATCGATCCCTCATCCGGAAAAGACGCCAAGTTAGATCTTTTAGTAGATAAGGGGAAAATTGTCGATATAAAATCTAGAATTGTATCCAAAGGAGCGAAAGTAATCGATGCCTCAAGGCTAATAGTTGCTCCAGGCTTTATCGACATGCATGTCCATCTTCGAGAGCCAGGTCAGGAGGATAAAGAAACCATAGCGACCGGCGCCCTTGCCGCAGCCAAAGGAGGTTTCACTTCCATCGCCTGCATGCCTAACACTGATCCTGTAAATGATAATCGGGGGTTGACCGAGTTTATCATTTCTGAGGCAAAAAAAAGAGCCGTGGTCGATGTCTTTCCCATAGCCACTATAACCAGGGGACAAAAAGGCGAAGAGCTTACTGATATGGCTGACTTGGTGGATGCTGGAGCTGTTGCCTTTTCTGACGACGGTCAATCTGTAGAAAACAGCCAACTAATGCGTCGTGCTCTGGAATATTCAAAACCTCTAAACACTCTTATCATTGAGCACTGCGAGGATAAAAACCTAAGCGGTGATGGTGTAATGCACGAGGGGTATTATTCTTATCTTTATGGTCTATCGGGCATCCCTGCTTCCTCAGAGGAGACCATTGTTGCTCGAGACACGATTCTTGCCCAAGAGGCGAAGGCGAATATTCATATAGCACATTTGAGCTCTAAAGGAGCTGTAGAAATTGTCAAAAAGGCAAAGAAAAAAAAGATAAAAGTCACTGCTGAAGTAACTCCCCATCATCTTATTTTGACCGATTCTCATCTTAAAAGTTATGACACAAGCCTGAAGGTTAGTCCTCCCCTCAGGAGCGAAGAGGATGTTAGAGCTTTAATTCAAGCCGTGAAGGAAGGAGTTGTGGATGTCTTTGCAAGCGACCATGCTCCTCATACGCCTGATGAGAAGGATGTGGAATTTAATAAAGCACCCTTTGGTATAAACGGTATAGAAACTGCAGTCTCTCTCCTCTTGGATAAGCTTGTGAATAAGAATGTCATCTCACTCAAAAAATTCATCAGGATGATATCCACCACTCCCGCGCTTATTCTCGGACTCGAAAACAAAGGGAAAATATGCGTGGGAGCCGACGCTGATCTGACCATCTTGAATCTCAACAAAGAAATTGTTGTTGACGTCAACACCTTTAAATCAAAAAGCAGGAATAATCCTTTTCAAGGTTGGAAATTAAAAGGAGCTCCAGTAATGACAATCGTAGGAGGAAAAATCGTCTATCCTTTCTCTTCTTCGAAAAGCCTATAAAAGCAAGGAGTTGAACCAGGAGGAAAAATAAATTTCTTCATGAAGCTAAATATCCCCTTATTTGAAAAAAAGTTAGGCTATAGTTTCAAAGACAAGTCTTTGCTGGTTCAAGCCTTGACCCACAGTTCTTATGCTTACGAAAATCCACAAAATGTGGATTCGGACAATGAAACTTTAGAATTCTTAGGAGATTCTGTTCTTGGCCTCATAATTGCTGACTACCTCTATACTACCTATCCTCACATTGCCGAAGGTGAGCTCTCTAAGCTCAAATCCTCTGCGGCAAAAACATCTTCTCTTTCATACTTCAGCAAGAAAATAAAGCTTGATAAAAATATACTCCTAGGTAAGGGCGAGGAAAAAAGCGGAGGGAGGAAAAAAAAGACTATCTTAGCCGGAGCCTTTGAAGCATTAGTAGCAGCCATCTATTTAGACGGGGGATATGAGGAAGCCAGAAGTTTTCTTCTAAGCCTACTTGAATCCCTGTTCAAGAAAATCAGGGCCGATAGTCACTTAATCAACAACTACAAATCGGCACTGCAAGAATATCTCCAGAAGGAAAATCTTCCTGCTCCTGTTTACAAAACCATCACTACAGCGGGACCTGACCATAAAAAAAGCTTTATCGTTGAAGTTCTGTTCGAGAAGGAATCCCTAGCAAAGGCAAAAGGTAATTCAAAAAAGAAAGCTGAACAAAAAGCCGCTCAAAAAGCCCTCAAGAATTTTCTAGGGAAAAAAATGAAAGCATTCAGCTCTGATACATTCATCATGAAGAAAAAAAGATGATTGAATCTTACGCTTTTGGACGAATGGAAGTAGACGGTCAAACATATACTTCTGACCTTATCATTTTTCCAGACAGAATAAATGACTCCTGGTGGCGAAAATCTGGACATAACCTTTGCCTCGAAGACATAGAAGATGTCCTCAAGGAGAAGCCTGAAGTCCTGGTAGTCGGAACCGGTTTCTACGGAATAGTGAGCGTAGAGGAAGAAGTGAAAAGCCAAGCTCAATCTCAAGGGATAGAGCTTATCATCGAAAAGACAAAAGACGCAGTTCAAAGTTTCAACAAATTCGCCGCCAAAAAAAAGACGATCGGTGCTTTCCACTTGACCTGCTAAAGACCTGATTCTTTCTATAAAACTTTGAAAGCTTATTATTCATCCGTCTCAAATGGCTAAATGCTCAAAATGTAAAAAAAGAAAGGGGAAAAGGTACTGTGTTGCCCTTGGAGATTCTCTATGCAGCCTTTGCTGCGGTCTCCTCAGAGAAAAAGAGATACACTGCCCTCAAAGCTGCACTTTTCTCGAAAAGCACAAGCCTTACCAAGAGCAGCGAATTATTGAAAAGAAGCCAGAATCCTCCCCAAGAGCTCTATCACCAGAAGAAGATATTTTGAATGATGAGAGGATGGCCTGGCTTGCTATTCATATAGAAGCACCTTTAAGAGAATACGCAGAAAAAAAAGAGTCTTTCACTGACAAAGAAGCCCTTTTATCTCTTGAGTATGCCAGGGAGAAAATTGAAAAAGACAAGGGACTTCTCCTTACTCCCGAAGAAAAGACCAAACCAAAAAACGAAATCGGAGAAGCGATCTTTCAGAATATAGAGAGATGCCGGTACGAGCGAAAAATCATTCTCCCGGGAGAAGTAGCTACCTATAAGAAAGAAGAAAAAATCCAGTGCCTGGAGCGGATTATATTTGGAGCTAAATTCTGGGCAAAGGGAAATTTCGAAGGCAGAAATTATATCGAGCAGGTTATAAAGCGCTTTGCTAGAATAAAAGATCTATCCCGCCAGAAAAAAATAATCACCACCTAATTTTGCTGAGGATAAGGATGGAGAAGAAAAGAAGAAAACCAATAGTAGCTGCAATTTTATCCTCTTTTGCTCCCGGTTTGGGACAGATGTATAACGGTCAAATTGTAAAAGGAATTATCTTCCTGCTATCTGTTCTTTTGCTACCATTTATATTGTTCCTTACAGGACTGCATTATAGCTTTTACGGATTGATTACAATTATCATGATTTTTCTTTTGTTCTTGTTGTTTATTATCGGTGAAGCTTTCTTTGCAGCGACCAAGAAAAAAGAGTTCATCCTCAAGCCATACAATAAATGGTATATCTATCTCCTCGTTATTCTTCTGGTCAACAGCACTGCCCTAATCCCTCCGAGTTTTCTGACGAATAAAGTTTTAGGATTCGGTGCATACAAAATGCCCACAGGAAGCATGGAGCCAACTCTACGCGTCGGTGATTATATAGTCGCGAATCTCAAATATTTCAAGAAAAACGAACTGCAAAGGGGAGATTTAGTAACACTTGAGTCTCCAAATGACCCCACTAAAATTTTTATCAAGAGGATTATTGCTCTGGAAGGGGAGAAAATCGAGATCAAAAATAGATCGGTTTACATAAACGATGTCTCCATCTGGGAAAACTATAGAGTAAGTCATGCTCAAGAGGCTAACCCAGTAAGAGATAATTTTGGCCCTGTTATTGTGCCTCATAATCACTGTTTTGTTCTGGGGGATAACCGTGATAACAGCATGGACAGCAGAAACTGGGGTTCTGTGCCTCTCAGGAATATAAAAGGGAAGCCACTGTTTATCTATTGGGCTAAGGGTATTACTCGAATCGGAATGAAGATAGAATAGGAATAAGGAGATAAAATCTTTATCCCCTGCTTTATCCCTTGCTCATAAGCTCTCCTACAAAATTGAGCGGAGGGATGTTGTCGCAGACAATTTTTATGGTTGCAGCTGTAGGAACAGCTAATATCATACCTGCAATTCCCCACAGCCAACCCCAGAAAAACAGGAAAAAAAGGACAACAAGAGTGCTCAAGCCCAATCCCTGGCCCATCACCCTCGGCTCAATAAAGTTTCCGATAGTCATCTGGATTGAACCCAGAATGATCAAAATCCAAAAAGCTGGCCAGAGTGTCTCGAATTGAAAAACTGCAACGGTTAAAGGCAGAGCCGTGGCTATTATGGACCCGATGTTAGGTATGTAATTCAAGATAAATGTAAAAAAGCCAAAAACTATGGCAAAATCGACACCAAAAATCATAAGCACAACGGTCGCCAGAACACCTGTGACAAAGCTGACTATTGTTTTTAGGGCCAAGTACCTCTGGATCTGATTATCGATCTTCTGAATAACATCAATAATCTGCGAGGATCTCTCTTTACTAAATGACTTTTCAATTTTTGCTTTTATATTTCCCCTCCCCGCCAAAATGAAAATAAGAAAAATAAAAATCAGAAAAAGAAGGGCGAGGAAAGACAAAAAGGCTCCTAGAGAGGAGACAAGAAAATCTTGTATCTTTTTTATATCAAGTTGTGCAACCAAATCTACAGATTCCCATTTTGGGAAAGTGAGTTTTAGCTGTTCCTGGATCGAGGTTAAAATCGAGCTTATTTTCTGACCATATTTTGGAAACTCAGAAGCAAAGGTCTTGCCGCTTGAATAAAAAAGAAGCCCCAAGAGGTAGATGATAAAAAAAGTGACTATGATAATAAATAAAATAGAAACAGATCTTGGAATTTTCATCTGAGTCAAGAAATCCAGGATGGGAGAGAGGATAAAGGAAAGAAAGATAGCTAAAAAAAAGGGAAATAGGACGGGCTTTGCCAGCTTTAAAACAACCCCAAAGACAAAAACAACAATAATAATAAGGGAAGCAACAATAACCTTATTCCCTTTCATCATCTCTTCTTAAGTTTTTTTCATTATAATATATTTATTATCAAAATAAAAATTAAAAAAAGGGGACAAAAAAGGGGACAGGCTACTATTTCGCAAAAAGGGGACAGGCTACTATTTTATTTCGTCTAAACCATCCACAAGTATAGATAATCCTCCTTCTTCAAGGAAAAGCAGGAATATGGGCCTCCCCCTTTTATTCATTGCTTATGGCATTCCCTAGGATAAAGCCAGACATCATAAGAAAAGTAGCCTGTCCCCTTTTTGTGTCCCCTTTTTTGTCCCTTTGTAAGAAAAGTAGCCTGTCCCCTTTTTGATCTTTTTGATCACTTCAGAGATTCGGTCAACATCCTAAAGTAAGTCTCCCCTGTTTCTCCAAATTCGTCCTTTATTTTCATTACTCCGCATAGGTAATTCTCAACTCGAGCCAGATAGATGTTGTGGTAGTAGCGGTCTTTGATGCGGTACCCATCGGCAATTTTCTGGATATTCTGCTCGCCCTTTCTTTTAAGATATTGGTCTAGCATGTTCTTGGCATCCTCTGCATCCTTCCCCTCTATTAGAAAACAATCAAACTCAAGGTCCTCAAGTTTATAATTAGCTATATAACCGTTGTGGAAAAAACTGTAGCCCATAAAATTGCGCAGGATAAACTTCTCGCTGTTTCGAACAAGACCTTGCGTTGGGAAAATATCAAGCACAGGCGGAAGACTTCCTCTATCTTCGACTCTTTTCACAACTTCCTGAGAAAAAAGCTTCAGAAAGTTAGCTGATTCCTCACCAGAATCAAAGCAAAGAAGCTTTACATAGTATTTCCCGACGATAAAGTTCAGAGTTTCTTCCTCTAGGTATCCCTGGTTGCCTAAAGAAATAAATTGACTTTCAGGGAATCGTTCTGCACTGTAAATCCCGAAGGAATTCTTTTCGTTTCCCATATCATAAATTTCTAAGATAAGAGAGGCATTGCTATCTCCTTTTTCATAGTGTCCTACGGTCAATTCTTTGAAATCATAGGAAAGGTAGATCTCAGCAGCACCGTTAATGTACTCGAAAAGTGTTTCTGGAAGATAATCCTGGGGAGCTTCGGTAATCTTCCAGGTAGCTACATCAGGCAAAAGGCGATGGAGCGAAGAGGCTTCTTCTTCGATTAAACCTCCTTGGGCGTTAAAAACAGAAAAAAACAAAAAAGTTAGAATAAAAGGTATTGGTATTTTTATTAGCTTCGGTACTCTCATCCTAAACACTCCATACATTTAACGTAGTTTTTTTTACTATAAGCGCAAATCCCTTTTTTGACAAGTCAAAATAGCCCCCATTGACATCATACGGAAAGAGGAGTACTTTTTAATTGTGATGGCATCAAAAGTCGTTCTCATCAGAGGGAAAGGAGTCCTTACTGGGGCGCCAGATATTGATCAAAAGAAGCTCCTGAGAATGTACAATCGAGGAATTCAAATCCTGATGGATCAACCAGAACCCAGAGAGGGCCTCCGCCTAATCTTTAAAAGCTCCAACAGATTGGGGATAAAGATCAACACCATCGGCGGAAGAAAGATTTCTTCCCGCCCTGAAGTTTCCTTCTCTTTAGCCAAGTTGCTTCAGGATACAGGCATCCAGCAGGAGAATATCATCATCTGGGACCGAACAAACAGGGAATTGAGGGAAGCAGGATACCGCCTTAACCTCAACCGCAGCGGCATCAAAGTTTTCGGAACAGATACAGAAGGAGTGGGCTATGATTCTCAACTCACGTCTCACCTGAATATCGGAAGTCTTTTCTCCTCGATTCAATCAAATAAGATCACCGCCTCCATAAGCCTTGCCATTCTTAAAGACCACGGCATGGCAGGAGTCACGGCAGGAATGAAAAATTACTTCGGGGCCATCCATAATCCCAATAAATACCATGATCATAAATGTAATCCGTTTGTAGCTGAGCTTTTTGAGACAAAATTTATAAAAAGAAAGCATAAGCTCACTATTTTGGATAGCCTGATAGTCCAATATCATCGAGGGCCTTCCTACCATGCTAGATGGGCAGAAAAATACGAAGCACTCATTTTCAGTCTGGATCCTGTGGCAGCTGATTATGTAGGCTGGCAGGTCATTGAAAAGCTAAGAGCCAAGAAGGGGCTTGCCTCTTTAAAGGAAGAAGAAAGAGCTCCTGTTTATCTTAAAACTGCTGAAAAAATGGGATTGGGAAAGGCAAATCCAGAAGAGGTAAAAATCATAGAGGATAGAGTATGAAAAGAAGAAAATTCTTCAAAACAGCTGGAGGAGCCACTCTTCTAGCAGGCACAGGTTTGATGAATCGAACATCTACCTTTCCTGCACTCCTGATGGATTTCTATGCTCTTGGTGAGAAAGCAAACCTTTCAAAAGTTGAAGCGCGCTACTATAAGAAACACCTTGACCGGGAAATAGAATGTATTCTTTGCTCTCGCTTCTGTAAGTTGGGGGATAAGGAAAGAGGCTACTGTGGAGTTAGAGAAAATATCGGGGGCACTTACTATACCTTAGTTTACGGCAAGGTCTGCTCTGTCGCAGTTGACCCCATCGAAAAAAAACCTCTTTTTCACTATTTACCCAAAAGCAGCGCCCTGTCCATAGCTACTGCGGGCTGCAATGTGAACTGCAAATTCTGCCAGAACTGGGAGATATCCCAGGTCAGACCGGAACAGGTCCAACACCTAGACTTCCCTCCCCGAGCAGTCGCAGAGGCTGCCAAGAGGAACGGCTGTGCAGTAATCGCCTATACCTACACAGAACCTGTCGTCTTCTTTGAATACATGTACGACACCTCCTTAGAAGCCCGCAAAAAAGGAGTAAGGAACGTTGTCATCACCGGAGGGCATATCAATCCTGAACCTATGGAAGATCTGACAAAAGTTGTGGATGCAATAAAGGTTGATCTTAAAGCTTTCTCCCAGGATTTTTACACAAAATACGTAAGAGGAGAGCTGCAGCCAGTCCTTGATGCCATCAAAATCGTACATAAAAGCTCTGTTTGGCTCGAACTCGTCTATCTTGTAATTCCTACCCTAAACGATAGTTCGGATGAAATCCGAAAGATGTGCCAGTGGATCATGAAAGAGATCGGCCCTGATGTGCCTGTCCATTTTTCGAGGTTTGTTCCTAAGTATCTTGTGAAAAACCTTCCTCCAACTCCTGTATCTACCCTGGAGAAAATTCATAAAATCGCTCTCGATGAGGGGATTCATTATGTCTATATAGGAAATGTCCCCGGTCACTCAGCAGAAAGTACATATTGTCCTGATTGTAAAAACACAGTTATTGAGCGCAGAGGTTACAGCATAGGAAACATTGCGCTCAAAGAAGGAAAGTGTAAATATTGTAATAATCCCATTCCAGGAATCTGGATTTGATTACTTTTCTCCCGCCTTTTCTTCTGGGTTTTCTTGCTCTCTCATTCCAGATTTTTTTGCTTAGAGAATTCTCTGTCCATTTCTACGGAAACGAAATCACTTTTGGCTTTATCCTCGCTGCCTGGCTTTTGTGGGGAGGGCTGGGAAGTATCTCCGCCTCCAAACTCAAATTTAATCCCCTAAGATTCTCCCAGGCATATTATGCGGTTATACTATTCCTCCCTCTCTGTCTCATAGTCCTCAGGTTTTCACGGTTCTTCCTGCGCGTGCTCCCTGGAGAGATAACAGGAATAATCCCGATGTTGTTCTATTCTGTAGTGCTTGCTTTTTTTATAAGCTTCCCTCTGGGAATTCTTTTTGTCTTCAATGCTCATTTCCAGAAGGGGGATCTTTATCGCGTTTACTTTTTGGAGTCTCTAGGCTCTTCGGTGGCAGGACTCGTGGTCTATCTTCTTCTCATCCCCGTTTTCTCCAACTGGCAGGGGGCTGCGATCATCGGGACAGCTGCTTCTTTCTTGGTCTTCTCTTCCTTCGGCAAAAAAAAGCAGATTTTGTTCCCTCTCGCCATTCTCATCTTCCTGGCAGCCTTCATCGCCTTTGACTTTCCCAGCCAGAAAATCTACTGGAAGCCCTTTTCTCTTACAAAAAGCAAAGATACCCCCTACGGAAAACTCCAGATTCTTAAAACCGAGGAGCAGATTTCCCTATATAACAACAGCCTTCACGATTATTCCTACCCTAACTTGGCTGCTTCTGAGGAGTCTGTTCATTTTGCTCTTCTCCAGAATCCCAAGGCAAGAAACGTTCTGCTGGTGGGAGGAGGAGCTGGTGGAGGATTGAGCCAGATCCTTAAGTATTCTCAGGTCGAGGTGGACTACGTCGAGCTCGACCCTGAAATCATCCGACTCTCCTTCCAATTTCTGCCCGAGAAAGAAAAGAGTATCTTGAAGGATAAAAGGGTCCATATATTCTATAAGGATGGAAGAGCCTTCCTCAACAAAACTCAAAAAAAATACGATATGATAATCCTCAACCTGCCTGAACCGGCCACAGCCCAGATCAATCGCTTTTATACCAAAGAATTCTTCCTTGAAGCGCGAGAAAAACTGACTGAGAAAGGCGTGTTCTCTTTTCGGGTTCCGTCGGCAGAAAATTATATAAGCCTTGAGCTTCAAAACTTCCTTTCCTCCCTGTATTTCACCCTCAAGGAAGCGTTCCCTTTCGTCGAAATTGTCCCAGGAGATACAAACATATTCCTTGCTTCTTCTCAGCCTTTATCAATAGGTTTCGAGGAACTCAGCCAGAAAATAAAGGATTTAAAATTGCAGAATTCCTATGTTAGCCCCGAGCTCCTTTTTTCTCGTCTCAGCCCGCTAAGGATAAAATTTATAAAAGAGAAAGTAGCTTCTGGTAAACGAACAATAAACCAGGATTTCTCGCCCATAAGCTATTTCTATAACTCTGTGCTCTGGAGTACACAATTCAAAGGATTGGAGAGGAAAATATTTTCCTTCTTTTCCAACGTCCATTTTTTCTGGCTCTTGGATCTTCCTTTAATTCTTTTTATCTCACTCCTCATCATCCTCTGGTGGAGGCGAAAGAAATCAACTTTTTCCCTCCTTCCTCTGGCTGTTATGGGCTTCACTACCATAGTCGTCGAGATCATTGTTATTATCTCCTTCCAGACTCTGTATGGATACGTTTATCGCCGGATTGCACTGCTTCTCACCTGCTTTATGATAGGCCTTTTCTTGGGCTCTTTTAGGGGGAAAAAGAGAAAAAGTATCTATTTCGCTCATTTACTTTTCATCCAGTTTGGCATTCTTCTCTCAGTACTCCTCCTCCATCTTGCTTTGAAGATACATCCCCCCGAGCTTTTTTTCTTTGTTTATCTTCTTCTCCTTGGCTTTTTGGGAGGAGATATGTTTGTTGTTGCCAACAATCTATTCTTAAGAGAAAAGAAGAACTACGGTCTGGGCTATGGTTTAGACTTGCTCGGTTCGTTCCTGGGAGCACTGGTCGTCTCTTCTTTCCTTATCCCTCTGGTCGGGCTTCCCCTTCTTCTTAGGTATCTCCTCCTCCTTAATTCATTCTGCATCCTCTTTCTTTTTGGAGGACTGAAAAGATCCTGAATTTTTGCTAAATATTTGCGCTGTTAAAAAGGGAAAAAAGAAGATTGGTAAAAATGAGGGCAACATGAATGGGGCCAGGCCCCACTTTTTATGATCCCACATAAATGCATAAATGAAGCCTGACCCATTTTTGGCTCCATTTTTTTTATGGTCCATTTTTTTATGGTCCCATTTTTTTAAAGATTTATGGAATTCTTGCCTCAAGAACCAAAAATGGGCTAAAAAGATGGCAAAAATGGCAGGATTTGGACCGAAATAATATAATTTTCTTGACAGAATTCACGAATTATGTTGTACTGAAAAGTAATCCATTTCTTTACTTATCCTATATTATCGATAGGAGATTTTGTTCTATAATTTAAGTGAGTAAACTCTGATGAGAATCAACATCTCCAAAAGAAAGATAAAAGATCCATTTGTAGCCAAGGTGGAAGAATTAAGCGGCCAGAATCTTCTTGCCTGTTATCAATGCGGCAAGTGCTCTGCAGGCTGTCCTGCGGTCTCTGAAATGGACATCCTTCCCAATCAAATAATCCGCTACGCCCAGCTCGGCTTCAAGGATGAGCTCTTGCGGTCAAAGGCCATCTGGATTTGCGCTTCCTGTTTTACCTGTAACGCCCGCTGTCCTAAAGGAATAAACATCGCTGAAGTCATAGAAGCCATAAGGGAAATATTGCTGCGCAAAAGAGAAGACCACCTCAAGGTTAAGAAGCTTTCAGATACAGAAAAGGGAGATGTTCCACCTATTGCCATCATAAGTAGTTTGAGGAAATTTACGTCATAAATTTTTATCATGGTTAATAATTTTTTTAATAAAAATAGCGTAAGGAATCATAATGAAAATAAGCTATTATCCCGGTTGTACTCTGAAAAACAATGCGAAAAATTTTGAAGACTCAACGCTGTGTTCTTTAAAACGCCTTGAAGTAGAAACTGAAGAGCTTGATCGCTGGAACTGCTGCGGAACTGTATTCTCGCTGGCCACAGATGACTTGATTCATCACGTGGCCCCTATCCGAAACCTCATCCGAGTCAAAGAAACCAACTCAGATAGCATGATGACTCTATGCGCCATGTGTTTCAACACATTGAAAAGAGCAAATGAGAGAGTAAAATCAGACCCAGAGAGCCTTGATAAGATAAACGAATTTATGTATCGCGAGGAAGTCAAATACCAAGGAGACGTTAAGGTTCTTCACCTCCTGGAATTGCTGAGAGATGAGATAACATTCGATAACATCGCCAAAAAAATAGTCAAGCCTTTAAAAAACCTGAAAATAGCTAATTACTATGGCTGTCTTTTAGTCCGTCCCAAAGAAATCGGTCTCGATGATGTTGAAAATCCGACCGTTTTAGAAAATCTCATGACAGCTCTGGGTGCAGACGCCGTAGATTTTCCTTATAAGACAGAATGCTGTGCTTCTTACCAAACTGTCGATAAACCTGAAAACGTGGCTGATAGAACGTACCACATCCTTACTTCAGCTCAATCTCAGGGTGCTGAGATCGTATCTGTGAGCTGCCCGCTCTGTGCTTTTAATCTCGACCACCGTCAGAAAGAAACTCTCAAAAAATATCCCGAGTTCAAGAATATCCCGATCCTATATTTCACCCAGCTCATGGCTATTGCCTTGGGTTGCCCTGAGAAGGAGCTAAGGTTTGACCTCCATTATATTAATCCCAAGCCAGTATTGAGAGAGAAAGGATTACTCTGAGGAAAAAATGGTTTATTTCGGCGATTTAAAAGAAAAAAAGGGCAAAATCCATATTGATAAGGATAGGTGCAAAGGATGTCAATTCTGTGCAGAATACTGCCCCAAAGATGTGCTCGAGATGTCTGAAGAATTCAATGTAAAGGGCTATCATCCTCCCTATGTCAAGAATGAGGATGATTGCCTTTACTGCCAGCTCTGCGAGACAATTTGTCCTGAATTTGCCATTTTTGTCACTCTTAAAAAAGAGGAGAGAGAAGGTGAAAAAGACGAAAGCAGACCCTAAGGGAGTCTTAACAGGAGCCCACTATTTAGACGGAGACCATGCTCTTGCCGAGGGAGCTCTAGCGGCTGGATGCCGATTTTTTGCCGGATATCCTATCACTCCTTCCACAGAAACAGCTGAAAGATTTGCCGAAAGAATTCCATTGGTGGGAGGAGTTTTCATCCAGATGGAAGATGAGCTTGCCTCCATTGCTGCTCTGATAGGAGCTGCCTGGGGAGGGAAGAAAGTTATGACCGTCACCTCTGGCCCTGGTTTTTCGCTGATGATGGAAAATATAGGCCTGGCCTGCATGCTGGAAACTCCACTTGTGATTGCCAATGTCCAAAGAGGAGGACCCTCAACAGGGCTTCCTACCCTAACCGGCCAGCAGGACATGATGCAGGTTAAATGGGGCTCCCACGGTGATTATGAAATAATCGCCCTCTCCCCTGATTCTCCTCAGGAGTGTTTCGACCTCTGCATCGAGGCTTTCAATCTATCCGAAATTTACAGGGTTCCCACCTTTGTCATGACAGACGAATGTGTGGGACACATGCACGAGAAAGTAATCATCCCTCCTGCTGAAGAAATCGAACTGGTCGAGCGGAAATGGTATAAGGGTTCAAAAGAGGAATACCTGCCCTTCAAGCCCGATAAGGATATGATTCCCTTTATGGTCAAAGTCGGGGATGGCTACCACTTCCATATAACTGGATTGACTCATGATGAGCGTGGCTATCCTGTTATCAACGCTGAATGCCAAAATGTTTGTGTCCCTCATCTAGTGGATAAGATTAACAACAATGCCGATAAAATCATTAGATATGAGGAAGATGAAACCGATGACGCTGAAATCATTGTGATTTCCTACGGAATAACCTCAAGAGTCACTACAAGAGCTGTCCGGAAAGCGAGGAAAGCCGGTATAAAAGTAGGGACGATGAGGCTCATTACTGTCTGGCCATTCCCTGAGAAGAGAATAAAAGAGCTGGCCAAGAAGATAAAGGCATTCGTGGTCCCTGAGATAAATTACGGCCAGATGGTTTATGAAGTTGAGCGCTGTGCTTCCGGCAAAGCCCCAGCCATTCATGTTCCCCATTGCGGCGGCTGGGTCCACGATCCAGAAGATATTTTTAAGGCCATCAAGGAGGCTTCAAAATGAAGGAAGAAGAACGTCTCGAAGAAAAAAATCCGATCGAAAATTTGCTGAGAATGGACAGGATCCCCCACATCTGGTGTCCGGGTTGCGGTATTGGTGTTGTGGTAACTTCCTTCGCCGAAGCCCTGAGGAAAAGTGAAGTAGACATTGATAAGATGGCTATTCTATCCGGAATCGGATGCACAGGAAGAGTGGCTGGTTATGTTAAACTGGATTCTATTCACACCACCCACGGCCGAGCTGTGCCCGTTGCCACCGGATTAAAACTGGCCAATCCCGAATTAAAAGTTGTTGTTTTCAGTGGAGACGGAGATATTGCGGGAATCGGGGGTAATCATTTCATCCATGCAGCAAGAAGAAACTTGGATCTCACCATAATCTGTGTTAACAACTTTAATTATGCCATGACAGGAGGTCAGGTAGCAGCTACAACCCCTATCTCGGCTAATGCCTCCACTGCTCCTTTTGGCAATTTTGAGTATCCTTTTAATCTCCCTTATCTTGCTGAAGCAAGCGGAGCAACTTATGTTGCACGCTGGACTGCTCTTCATCTGAGGAGGGTGACCAAATCCATGCAGGAAGCTCTGGGCAGGAGAGGCTTTTCTTTCATCGAAGTCATCACACCCTGCGTAACTCTGTATGCTCGCCGGAACCGTCTCGGCGATGGATTGAACCTTTTGAAGTATTATTACGAAAAATCTGAAATCCAGCACGGTGCTGATACGAAGACACTTGATATAAGTTACCAGGGAAAACTCATAGTTGGTAAGTTTGTTGATAAGGATAAACCGACTTTTCTCGATTGTATGAACGAGCATTTCAGCAAAGTATTTGGCGATAAATACAAGTCTTACGGAGGAAACCATGACTGAGATAAGGTTCTCTGGTTTTGGTGGTCAAGGAATCATTCGCTGTGGTCTTATCGCTGGAAAGGCCCTTTCCCTTTTTGACAATAAGCAGGCGACAATGACCCAGAGCTTCGGTCCTGAAGCCAGGGGAAGCGCCTGCAGTTCTCAGCTCGTAGTCTCCGATGATCGAGTCCTTTATCCTTATATCTCCGCTCCTGAAATTCTTGTCTCCATGTCCCAGGAAGCCTATGACAAGTACGAGCCAGAATTGCGGGAAGATGGGCTTCTCCTGATAGATAAGGATTTGGTCAAGGCAAAACCTCCTCGCGGAAAAACTAAAAGCTACTCCATTCCTTCTACAAGGTTTGCCGAAGAACTAGGGAATCGTATTATCGCCAACCTGGTTATGCTGGGATTTTTCACGGCAATAACTCGCGTCGTTTCTCCCGAAGCCATGAAAAAGGCTCTTCCGGGCCTAGTCCCGGGAAGGTTTCTTGAGCTTAACAAGAAAGCTTTTGACAAAGGTTATGATTACGGTAAAAAAATCCTGGCCGAAGAGAAAAAACCAAAAACCACACAAAAAAAGGTGAAAAAATAAAAAAATGAAAAGAATGGGGACAGGCTACTTTTTCGCGAAGAAGGAGAGCTGCTTCTACTATTGGACAATTCAGGAAGAAAAAGTAGCCTGTCCCCTTAAAATGTCCCCTTAAAAAGGTATCAATTTAGAGGTAGAAAAATGAAACGAACAGGCGTTTTTGTTTGTCACTGCGGTATAAATATAGCGGGAACCGTGGACGTCAAAAAGGTTGCCAAGGAGCTTTCCAAGCATAAAGGAGTCGTCCACGCTGAGGATTACGTCTATGTCTGTTCTGATCCTGGTCAGAACATTATTATTGATGCCATAAAAGAAAAGAAGCTGGACAGCGTGGTTGTTGCCTGTTGCTCTCCAACTCTCCATGAGACAACTTTCAGGAATACATCCAAGTCAGCCGGGCTCAATGCGTACCAGTGTGAAATAGCTAATATCCGCGAACAGTGCAGCTGGGTCCATAAGGATATGGAAAAAGCTACTGACAAAGCCATAAAAATTACCAAGAGCTCTGTGCAAAGAGTTCGCAGGAATGAATCTCTGGAGCCAATAAGTGTGCCTGTCACCCGGAAAGCTCTGGTTATTGGGGGCGGAATAGCTGGCATCCAATCAGCGTTGGACTTAGCCAACACTGGCTTTGAAGTCATTCTGGTAGAAAGAGCTCCTTCCATCGGGGGCCATATGATTCAGCTCTCTGAAACCTTCCCTACTCTCGACTGTTCCCAGTGTATCCTGACTCCGAAAATGGTGGAGGTTTCCAAACACCCCAAGATAAAACTCATGACCTACAGCGAAGTTCAGGATATCTCCGGGTATGTGGGAAATTTTAAGGTTAAAATCCTCAAAAAGCCCACCTATGTTGACCCAGATAAATGTACTCTCTGTGATGAATGCACAAAAGTCTGTCCGGTGGTAGTGCCCAACGAATTTGACCTTGGTTTAACCGGACGGCGAGCCATTTACATTCCTTTTCCTCAGGCTATTCCAGCCACCTTTACTCTGGACATAAAAAATTGCCCCGGCCTTCTGCCCATTGCCTGCGGCAAGTGCGCAGATGTCTGCGAGCCGGATGCAATTGACTACGATATGAAACCTGAAATAGTCGAGGAAGAAGTAGGCGCCATAATCGTCGCCACTGGATACGATCTTTATGAAAAAGAATTGTTGACTGAATACGGGTATGGAAAATATCCGGATGTCCTGGATGGACTTCAATTTGAAAGATTGCTCTCCGCCTCTGGACCGACGATGGGAAAAGTTCTCAGGCCATCAGACAAAAAAGAACCCAAGGAGGTTGTCTTTATCCAATGCGCTGGCTCCCG
>JABAOF010000801.1_pt1 | contig 21650 bp, 16 predicted proteins | sample 7062171 | NCBI WGS metagenome assembly JABAOF01 (sample SAMN14538628, study PRJNA623070) | marine sediment metagenome | biome: marine biome [ENVO:00000428]; feature: marine pelagic biome [ENVO:01000023]; material: deep marine sediment [ENVO:00002113] | place: India: Gulf of Khambhat ...
GAAAATTACTTTTTGAGGGTTGACTATTTACAAGAGCAGGAAGTATGCCTTTTTTATAAAAGAGCGTCAATTTTTTGGGATAGGGTATGGTCTTTTTCAGTTACCACATCACCCGCATCATGGGTATTGAGCCAAATTTCAACCGTGTTCCAAACATTCGTCCATCGTGGATGGTGGTTCATTTTTTCGGCTTCAATAGCCACCCGTACCATAAAAGCAAATGCTACAGAAAAATCGGCAAATTGAAATTTTCTGTATAAATGATTGTTGCTTTCCTGCCACATAATTGTAGTTTTATTAGATTAAATAATCAGGTTGCTGATATTTTTAATTTGCTCCTGTGGTATTTCCAATACTAACTGCACATTGCCTAATTTTTTGATGCTATCCATCATACGGTTGCATCTTTCATCATCTATTCTGTCGCCTTTCATTAACCATATAAAATCCAAATGCTTTAGTTCAGGTAATAAAGCTTCTCCGTCGCACTGGTTATGGTACAAATAATGCACTAAGCTGCCTTCATGTTGGCCAGATATGTAAAGATTGAAATGATAGGCTCTGTTTTTTTTGTGCATTTCAATAGGTGCATCTGTATATAAAAAAAAATTAAAGCCTAAAAAGTTATTCAGCATCCAGATAAAATAATAATTCTTTACCGGCGCCATGATGCCTACTATTTTGGTATCATCAAAAAAATCATGATTCAACTGGCTGATATCTAACTTCTGTTTTATCATGGCCATATTAATAGATGTTTTTTTGTGTTACAGTTTACTGTTATTGTTTACCTGTATTGCCAGAATATGTGTTTGTATATCTTGTATCATTTGCTGTATTACCAACGTTTTTTCTGAACTGCTATTGGTTAAACTTTGTTTTGTGAACAAATATTGTATGCCGGGTATAATGGTGAATGGGTATTCGGCGCTTTTTTCAGCTGTAGTGATTTCATCAGGTTCGCCAATAGAAATATTTAAATGCCTGCTGTAATAGCCGTTATTGGTTGTTTGTGCAGTTGTAGTACTATCAGTAGATGCAGTATTTATTTCAATTGCATATTGCCAATGAATATTGCCAGTGGTAGTGGCTGTTTGTAATAATCCGGTTTTGGCCAATGTATAATGCTGGTAGGGCTGATACACCATTACATAATTCAGCCTATTTTGCTTTTTAAGTACATCTGTCAGGCTTAGCATAGTAGCCAATCCTTCAATCGGTTGCCGTGTATACAGCAACAACGTACTGTCTGCATGGTGGTTAATGATTGCAACATAATTTACAGAACGAAATATTTTGGGTTGTATGTGAACAGAAACATCAATATCTATTGTATTCAATTCAGCTGCATTGCATTTTTTCCATCCTGATGGGGTAATATAAACAATAGGAATGGGCAGTACTGAATCTTTTTTAAAAGCTTTAAATGCAACTGCATCTTGCAAAGTGGGGTCAGTGTTGTAAAACAATAAAGCAGTAGCCCCTTTTGCAACAGCTCGTTTTGATTCACTGATGCAATATTCCGCGCAATCAAACTGTTGATCACCGGCATGTTCACTGATAATATCTGCCAAATTTCTGAACCAGGGCGCTCCATTTTCATTCAATGCAGGTGCAGCTGAACCGCTAATGTGCCTATTTGAACTGTAATGCAGTGGAAAAAAATCAGTGCCGGCTTGTAACTGTACCCCATTTAAGGAGAGATAGGTATTGGGGTTTTGATAATCATTCCCCTCATGAATGGAAAAGCTATCTGTAAAGGTACTGTTATGCAAAGGGGTTGCGCCTTTCTGCTCCATAAAAGCTTGAAAATATCCGGCTATACTTTGCGGTTCTATTGCATGCAATTGTATTAAATGATGCATCACTTCAGTTTTCAATTGAGCCGCAGCCGCTTTTTCTTCTCTTAATTTCTTTCTTTTGAATTGTGCTTGTGTGGCCGATGGGAAAAAAAGTACCCCTACAATCATTATGCAAACAATAGGTGGTGTTTTTTCAAAAGGCCATAAAATTATTTTTCCCAAAATCGTTGAATAGTTTTGAAGGTGACAGGATGCTTTCAGATAAAATCGTATACAAAAGTAACAGGCATCAGCAATTTGTGTACTAAGGTGTATAAATATTCTTTTCCCAACCTCGAAACAGCATAGCTTTGGCTACCGTTAATTTTGCTTACTTATACATGCACGTGAAGCAACAACAATTATTACGCATCGCTTTAGTAGGAAATCCAAACAGTGGAAAAACCTCTTTGTTTAATGCATTAACCGGCTTAAACCAAAAGGTAGGTAATTTTCCGGGGGTAACGGTTGATAAAAAAACCGGGATATTGGATATTGACGGGTCATTAAAGGCTGAATTGATTGATTTGCCGGGCACTTATTCATTGTATCCAAGAAGGGCAGATGAATGGGTGGCCTATAAAGTGCTCATGAATGCTGATGTAGATTTGAATGCAGATATTATTGTGCTGGTAGCCGATGCCAGTAATTTAAAACGAAATTTTCTATTCTGTTCACAAATCATCGATTTAAAAAGGCCGGTGGTAGTGGCATTAACCATGAACGATCTGGCAGCCAAAAAAGGAATTAAAATTGATGTGGCAGGCATTGAAGCTGATTTAGGTGTGCCTGTTGTGCCTGTTAATCCAAGAAAAAATAAGGGGCTGGCACATTTACGAAAAGTGATTGGAATGGTAGCCAAACAACAATATTCCATTCCATCCCGCGATTTTATAGATAATAAAAACGTTGCCAGCAATGCTATTGAATCTGTACAACAGTTGTTCCCACAGTTAAGTGATTATGCGGCCATCCATTTTTTAATTAATCACGAAAATTTCCCTTTACCGCAGCACCTGCAGGAAGCAATAGAAGATATTGAACAAAAAAACAATTTTAATCCTACCAAAACACAGGCAGAAGAAATTTTAAAACGATACCAGCGCATCAAACAAATACTGCAAAAAAATGTGGTAGAGCCCGATCCGTTAGAACAAAAGTTATTTACCAATCATTTAGACAATATTTTTTTGCATCGGGTTTGGGGCTATTTAATTTTACTAATTGTACTGTTTCTTCTGTTTCAAAGTATATTTTGGCTGGCTCGTTACCCAATGGATGGAATTGAATGGTCATTCACTCAATTGAGTCATTATTTAAGTAATACATTGCCGGATGCTTGGTGGAGTAATTTATTGATTAATGGAATAGTGGCAGGGATGAGCGGAATTATGGTATTTATTCCACAAATCATGATTTTATTTGGATTAATTACCATTTTGGAAGATTCCGGCTATATGGCGCGAATTAGTTTTTTGAGTGATAAATTAATGCGGAAGGTTGGTTTGAATGGGAAAAGTGTAATGCCCATGATTAGCGGATTTGCCTGCGCGGTTCCTGCAATCATGAGTACGCGGAACATTGAAAATAAAAAAGAAAGGCTCTTAACCATTATGGTTACCCCGTTAATGAGTTGCAGTGCCCGCTTGCCGGTGTATACCATTTTAATTTCGCTGGTTATAAAAAATACTTATTATTTCGGATTCCTCAGTTTACAAGGCTTGGTAATGATGGGGTTATACCTGCTGGGTTTGGTAATGGCTTTAATTGTAAGTGCTGTATTGAAAGGCTTTATTAAGATGAATGAAAAAAGCTTTTTTATTTTGGAATTGCCTATTTACAGGGCACCCCGTTGGAAGAATGTTGGCATTACTATGGTTGAAAAAGCAAAGATTTTTGTGCGGGATGCCGGAAAAGTAATTATGATCATCAGCTTGTTGCTCTGGTTCTTAAGTGCTTATGGTCCGGGTAAACAAATGCAACAGTTAGATGCACAATATACCACTTTAATACAACAGCAACCACAGCAGGAGGCAGCACTGCAAAGAGAGCTGGCTTCACTAAAATTACAACATTCCTATGCCGGAATTTTGGGTAAAACCATTGAGCCTGTTATCCGCCCTTTGGGTTTTGATTGGAAAATTGGCATTGCTTTAATTACCTCTTTTGCGGCACGGGAGGTTTTTGTGGGAACAATGGCCACTTTGTATTCAGTAGAAGAAGGGAAAGAAGATGTTTCACTGCGTGAAAAAATGCAGCAGGCTAAGTATTCAGATGGCAGTAAAGTGTACACATTGCCTGCAGGAATATCATTAATGGTGTTTTATGTACTGGCAATGCAGTGCATGAGCACACTGGCTGTTGTAAAACGTGAAACCCGCAGTTGGAAATGGCCGGTTATTCAGTTTGTATACATGACGGGACTGGCCTATATAATGAGTTTCATTGTTTACCACATTTTTTAATGATAATAATCCCACAATAGTTTAGAAATCTTTCGGGTTAATTCCCAGGCTTCATTATTGGGTTCCCAGCTTTGGTCGCTATTATGGTTGGTGCAAATACAAAAAATATAGCTTGCTTTTTTGCCATTCACAAATAGTACTTCACTTCGGCTGGCATCTACGGCGTCATGTTATCAAATTTAATAACTGTCAGATTAAGTTTTAACTATTACCAATAATTTTTGAATAACTAATGGGGGGGATACTTAGTTCAGCATTCTGTATTCGTTTGGGGATTGCCCAACCCGTTGTTTAAACAAACGGTTAAAATGCTGGGGATACTTAAAGCCTAAATCATAGGCAATTTGACTGATTGATTTACTATGGTCAAATATTCTTTCTTTTGCCACATCAATTACTTTTGATTGTATATATTCCTGTGCTGTTTGGCCTGTTTCTTTCTTTATCAAATCGCCAAAATAGTTTGCTGATAAATGTACCTCGCCGGCACAATAAGCTACTGAAGGCAAACCAATGGTTTGTGGCTTATCAGATTGAAAATATGCGTTCAATACTTTTTCAAACCTTTCTAAAATGCCTTTATGTACATTGTCACGGGTAATAAATTGCCTGTCGTAAAAACGGGTACAGTAGTTCAAAAACAGTTCAATATTCGACACAATCAATCTTTTACTGTGTTTGTCAATGGCATGTTCTAATTCATATTCAATTTTTGAAAAACAATCCAATACAATTTTCCTTTCTCGTTCTGATAAATGTAATGCTTCATTCGATTGATAGCCGAAGAAAGAATAGTCTTGAATATGTCGGCCAAGCGAAATGCCATGAATTAAATCAGGATGAAATGCAAGTCCAAAACCTTTGGGCTGGTATGTTTCAGCATTGCTATCAATCCCGGCAACTTGTCCCGGTGCAATGAATACCAGGGTGCCTTCCTGGTAATCGTAAGTATGCCGCCCATAATGCAAATCACCGCATTTTATATCTTTTAGCAAGATAGTATAAAAGCCAAAATACATTCTGGAACCTTGTCTTGGTGCTGCCTTTGAAAAATCAATCACACTAACCAGCGGGTGGAGTGTTTCAGTATTGTTGAAAGCATTGTAATCGCTAATTGTATCAAATCGGCGTAGTTTATCCATAACACTATTGTTTCATCAAATGTAAAATTACTGATTTATGCTTCTGTTATTGAGTGTGTATTGCATCATCAGTAATATTGGTACAGCGATCCGTAATCTATATACCATTCATGCAAAAAAATACGAAGACCTTTGCATAAACATTAAAATTGAATGATGCAAAAAAGAAAATTAGGAAATGAAGGACTTGAAGTTTCTGCAATTGGTTTGGGTTGTATGGGAATGAGCTTTTCCTATTATCCATTTCCGCAAAAAGCAGATGCCATTCATCTTATTCGCAAAGCAGTAGAGCAAGGTGTTAATTTTTTTGATACTGCTGAAGTATATGGGCCTTATAGTAATGAGGAACTGGTTGGTGAAGCGCTTGAACCTTACAAGGGCAAAGTTATCATTGCAACAAAATTTGGTTTCAATATTCAGAATGGTAAAATGGCGGGTGTAAACAGTAAACCGGAACAAATAAAAAAAGCGGTTGAAGGTTCTCTCAAAAGATTAAAGGTTGATGTGATTGATTTATTATATCAGCATCGTGTTGATCCCAAAGTGCCGATTGAAGATGTTGCCGGAACTGTGAAGGATTTAATTAAAGAAGGCAAGGTTAAATATTTTGGTTTATCTGAAGCAGGTGCCCATACCATTCGCCGTGCACATGCTGTGCAAACTGTAAGTGCATTACAAAGTGAATATTCACTATGGACAAGACAACATGAAAAAGAAATTATTCCAACCATTGAAGCATTGGGAATTGGGTTGGTTTCGTTTAGTCCGCTTGGAAAAGGATTTCTTACCGGGAAGATAGACGCAAATACAAAATTTGAAGCAGGCGATTTTCGTAATCATCTTCCAAGATTTACGGAAGAAGCTCGTAAAGCAAATGCAGCGTTGCTGGATGTAATCGAAAAATTTGCACAACAAAAAAATGCTACGCCTGCACAAATTGCACTGGCATGGGTACTTGCCCAAAAGCCTTGGATTGTACCCATTCCGGGAACAACAAAATTGCATCGTCTTGCAGAAAACAATGGTGCAGCTGCTATTGCGTTTACAGCAGCAGAATTGAATGCAATAGAAGAGGCTTCTGCACAAATAAAAATTTTGGGTGATCGGTATCCTGAAATGTTGGAAAGAGCAACAGGGTTGTAAAGTATACAATAAATTTTATAACTGTTCATCAATTTGTACCCATTATATGCAACGAATTACTGTTTAAAATGATCATGTATAAAACGATGGTTATGCAAAAAAAGTTTTATTAGCATGCATTATAATGGTATGCATGAGCAATTTTTGCAAAAAAGCGGTTGGAACCAATAACAATATAATAGGGCAATGGCAATGGAAGTATTCCATTGCGGTATTGCTGTACAAACAATTACAGCTTCGGATACCCATGTTATATTAACTTTTCAACAAGTCTCTACTTATACGCTTTCCGAAAATGGCACCATACAATCAAATGATCAATTTTTTATTACTTATGACAGTACTTATAAAAAATTGTACATCTCCTCAATTTTACATCCGGCAAGCTATGGTTTGGGCCAAATGGAACAGCTTTTTCTATTCAAAATAATCAATTGATTTGTGATGATCATCCGGTATCGGACGGATATCGGCATTTTTTTCAAAGAATAAAATAAATGCATTCAGCAATGCATAGAAATGACAATGAACCAACTCTCATCAGCGTAAATTAGCTTTATCTGCGGGAGATGATTTTTCCGATGAATCCGCAGATGAACTACAGAATAGGTTGATTTTAAAAATAAGTAAAAAATTTTCTGTGTAATCCTCTGTTACCGTTGTGGTTTATTTTTTCACGCAAAGCCCGCAAAGTATAGGCGCAAAAGGCAGGGAGTTGGATTAAAATGTAAATGATTGATCCATCAGCGCTATCTGCGGAAGATTTTTTTCCCGCTGAACTCGCAGAAAAATGCAGAAAAATTATTTGATAAAAAATAGTGATGTCATTTTTGAATTTGTCTATCATTAATTGTAGATTCATCAAAATAAATGAAAGAAATTTTGCCTAACATAATTATTTGTGTGCTGTTGGCCTCATAGGAACCAACAATCAACTTAAGTTTACTATCATCTTTATTGCAGCATGGGCGTATCAATTGATCGATAGCTTTTTCTTATCTACCTACTCTTAATTAAATTTTTGTGCAGATGATTTGTTCATTACTTTGCATGCTTCAAAAAAAACAATGCATACTTAATTTAAATAATTAATAAAATTAATACATTTAAAAGATGAACGAATCAATAGCGCATATAAAAAAGGCAATAGAGCCTTACAGACAACAAATCATGCAGCATAAAGTATATGCAGCCATTAGGAATACGGATGACCTGAAGGTTTTTATGCAGTATCATGTTTTTGCTGTTTGGGACTTCATGTCATTATTAAAAACATTACAAAATAATTTAACCTGTACTGTCATCCCCTGGTTTCCCAAAGGTGCTGCTGATACAAGATACCTTATCAATGAAATAGTAGTGGGGGAAGAGTCTGATATGGATAGTTTTGGCCATAGAAAAAGTCATTTTGAACTTTATTTGGATGCCATGCAGCAATGTGGCGCCGATACTAAGCCAATGGAAACATTTATCCGCGTGTTAAAAAATACCGGTAATATGGTTACTGCATTTGCAGCAGCTGAGGTGCCGTCAGCAGCACGTGAATTTGTTGACTTTACATTTGAAATCATTAACAGCCAAAAAGATTATTTGCAATCAGCCATCTTTACATTTGGGCGCGAAGATTTAATTCCGGGGATGTTTGTTTCAATGGTTAATGATATACATAAAAACTTTCCCCAAAGTATCTCAATTTTCAAATATTATCTGGAAAGGCACATTGAAGTTGACGGCAACCACCATAGCCAGCTTGCCCTGCAAATGACAACAAACTTATGTGGTACTGATGAACAACGTTGGAAAGAAGCAGAACAGGCAATTATTACCTCTTTACAAAAGCGTATCAGCCTGTGGGATGGCGTTTATAAACAAATAATGGTACCAACAACAACTGCCAGCTTAAACGTTGTAAAAGCAGAATAATGGTGCAGGTAAGCTGAAATGCTTCAGACATAAATAATAAATAATGGTTTGCTATCGTGATAACCGTTAATATTACCAACCATTCATTTTTAAAGGTATTGATTTCGGAATGAATGTTATATTCAATTGCTGTTAAAAGGATAAAACCCTAAATAAAAGTTTTATGTTATATAGTCACAATAGTAGGAACAATAATACTAAAGTTGACAAAAAAAACAAAAGAAAGGCTAATCGATAACACATGTATGGCTTGATTTGATTTAGGGTAAAATTGCAGAGATGAAATTTTAATAGAAAGTTATAATATATTTGTATTCAAATAGTTCTTTACTACATTTCTTCATCAAACGGAAAAGGTTTTACTTAACGTAAATTAATAGGGAATTGTGTGCAAATCACAAACTGTCCCGCAACTGTAAGTAACGTTAAATTTTTACCCTTGTGTATCCACTGTTTTGCCTTGAGCGAGATGGGAAGGACGGTAAAAATGTTACAAGTCAGGAGACCTGCCTTTACCGTGTTGACAATGCTTTCGTGGAATGAAGCAGACAGTCAGAATTGATGTGCCCATTATTTTGCAGGATTATTGACTCTTGCAGGATTCGTTGTGTGCATACCATTTCTTTCACTTCTTCTACAAAACATTATGAGGTTTAGCAAAAGAGCTTTAAACTGATTTCATCATTTTAAAAGCATCAAAAAATGCAAACACACAACTTAGGCTACCCGAGGATAGGCAGCCAACGTGAACTCAAAAAAGCTTCCGAGCAATATTGGTCGGGCAAAATTCCTGTACAGCAATTACTGCAAACAGGTAAAACCATTCGCCAGCAAAACTGGCAATTACAAAAAGAATTAGGTATTGACCTGATACCTTGCAATGACTTTTCTTTTTACGACCATGTATTGGATATCAGCTTAATGGTTGGAGCAATTCCGGAAAGGTATCATTCATTGATGGAAACAAAACAATTGCCAGACATTGATTTGCTTTTTGCAATGGCAAGAGGTTACCAAAAAGATGGCTATGATGTTACTGCCATGGAAATGACTAAGTGGTTCGATACCAACTACCATTACATTGTTCCTGAATTTACTGCCACTCAAAAATTTACTTTATATTCAAATAAAGTGTTAAATGAATTTTTAGAAGCAAAAGCAAATGGTATTCAGGCAAAGCCTGTACTACTGGGGCCAGTATCTTACTTACTTTTGGGTAAGGAAAAAGGAGAAGGCTTTCACAGGCTTGAACTCATCGAAAGACTGTTGCCTGTTTATTTGGAAATATTGAAAAAATTAGATGATGCTAATGCCCACTATATCCAATTTGATGAACCTTGTTTAGCACTTGACTTGAGCCAATCAGAACAACAAATTATTGTAAAAACATATCAGAAAATAAAGAATAAATTACCCGGCCTTCATATAATTTTAACAAGCTATTTTGAATGTTATGGGCAAAACTTACAAACCGTAGTAAGCCTTCCTGTGCAAACAATACATCTTGATTTGGTACGCTGCCCATCACAGTTAGACGATATCTTAGCAACTGATTTTGTGAAAACAAAAACCAATCTTTCATTAGGCTTAGTGGATGGCAGAAACATTTGGAAAAATGATTTTCAGCAGTCGCTTGCATTAATTGATAAAGCAGTTAAAATAATTGGAGTAGAAAGGATTTGGATTGCTCCTTCTTGTTCATTAATCCATTCACCTTGCGATCTGGAATTAGAAACAAACAATAAAACATTAAAACCTGAAATTAAACAGTGGCTTGCCTTTGCAAAACAAAAAATTGACGAAGTGGTAACGCTGAAACAATTGGCAAATAAGGAACATCAGGCAGATGCAATTTTAAAATTGCAGGAAAATATGGAGGCACATCAAAGTAGGAAAATATCAACTCTTATTCACAATCAGAGCGTAAAACAACGTGTTGCTGCTATTACTGAAAAAGATACACAGCGCTTCAATGATTTTTCTTTGAGAAAAATTAAGCAACGTAAAGCCTTGCAATTACCCATGTTCCCCACTACTACTATCGGTTCATTTCCACAAACTGCCGAGGTAAGAAGTTGGAGGACTAAGCTTAAAAAAGGCGAAATTACACAAGAGCAATACGATGATTTAGTTGCAAAAGAAATATCAGAGGCCATCCGTTGGCAGGAAGCAATGGGTATTGATGTATTGGTGCATGGAGAATTTGAACGCAATGATATGGTGGAATACTTTGGTGAACGATTAAACGGATTTGCATTTACCCAAGACGGCTGGGTACAAAGCTATGGCAGCCGTTGTGTAAAGCCACCAATTATTTATGGCGATGTAAGCCGCCCTGCACCAATGACATTGCGGTGGACTTCTTACGCTCAATCGTTAACCCAAAAATGTGTTAAAGGAATGCTTACAGGCCCTGTTACTATTTTGCAATGGAGTTTTGTTCGTAATGATCAACCACGCAGTGAAACCTGTAAACAGATTGCTTTTGCCATCCGTGATGAAGTAATGGATATGGAAAAAGCAGGTATAAAAATTATACAGATAGATGAACCAGCCATTCGTGAAGGGTTACCATTACGAAAAGAAAATTGGCAGGAATATTTACGATGGGCTGTTGGAGCATTCCGAATATCGGCAAGTGGTGTACATGATGAAACACAAATTCATACACATATGTGCTATTCTGAATTTAACGACATCATTCAAAATATTGCCGACATGGATGCCGATGTGATTACAATTGAATGCAGTCGTTCACAAATGGAATTGCTGGATGCTTTTGCTGATTTTAAATATCCCAACGAAATTGGTCCCGGTGTTTATGACATTCATTCGCCAAGGGTTCCTTCTAAAGCAGAAATGATAGCATTAATGGAAAAAGCAAAAGCGTTTATACCTGCTGAAAAACTATGGGTAAATCCTGATTGCGGTCTGAAAACAAGGCATTGGGATGAAACAAAAAAAGCATTGGTAGAAATGGTAAATGCTGCAAAAGAGTTGCGATTATCTGTCCATCAACCTAAAAATTGATAATTTGATAATTAGGTAATTGCATACTGTAATTACCTAATTATAACTTATTAAATAATTAAATATTATTTATCATAGTCAATTGATACTGCTATTTGTTTATATGATTGTATGAGTTGTTTTAAATTTTTCGCTTTTTGTGCAGTACACTAACATGCATTAATCAAAAGCATTAATGTGCTGTGCCTATTTTTATGCAACTTATGGCCACACTAACACAATGCCCATCAATATAGGTATTATAGAAAAAGCAGCATACAGACACAGTAACGCTATGGCCGATACAGTAAGGGAAGGATTGTTGAAATTGTAAATGTAGTCATTTTACATCCTGCTTCACCTATAGAAAAACATAGGTGCAAACTGCCTGTATATAGGATAGGTGTATACAACTAATTAAATTTTCTTCTCGATAAGTTAAAACCCAGTCTAACTAAGAATCCACTTAATACAACATTTGAATTATTATAAATACTTGTAAAACCCCTTTGATATGATATATCTATATTAATCATAAAAAGATATAAACATACACCACCTACAAACCCAACATACGATGAATTTAGTTGGTTATTGTTTAAAACATATTCGTTGCCATTTTGATTGTGAAAAGCTTTAGCGAGAAAATTAATGGATGGCCCGGCATACAAAAATATTGCATCAGAAAATGGAACTCCGCCTGGACTATACCCACCCGGATTGACCGTAGTGTTGCTTACAATATTATCTCCATATGAATGACTGTAAATATAGGTTTGTGTAGTAGATGAGGGTGCTATATAGCGGGCACTTGTAACTTTATTTTTAAAGGAAATACAATATTCAAATAATACCGGAGCAGATATATAGTTTAGTGTGAAAGATTCTAAACTATTGCCCGACTGCGCATTATTTGCTGTAAAATAATCCCATACTAATTTTGTTTTTAGCCCAAAATCCGGACCAGAGCTTTTGTATTTTCTATGTAACCATTCTATATATAGATCGCCAGTATATGCTATTTGTGTTTTTAAATCACCCGTTAATACAGGATTATCTGTTGCTTTTAAAGAAGAAATTCCTGTTCCGCCCCACCATGCTCCAATATCCAAGCCGGAATTAAACATCCATTTTTTATTTGTTTGTCCATTAATAAAAGTGACTGATAAACAAAATATAAATACAAGCATCTTTTTCATAAATTCAAATTTAGCAGTTAAAGAAAAGGTTGGTATAAAAAAGAAGGTGCGTAAATCTGTTAAAAAAATGTTAATGGTAAGATAGATTAATAATTTGGAAATTCCTAATTTATTTTAAAGTTTATTAAACCTGTTGCAGGATTTCTCGTTTTTGATTTGCAGCCTTTTTAGCACCCGGTCAATTTTACAAATGATATTTTTCTTTTTTTGAATTATATAATTTTATATTTGTATGTTGTAATATTATATCAGAAGGCAACCATTCCGTTGACGTATTGTAAGTGCTGATGAATAAAGTGCAAAACAGGATGAAATAACCGAAGCTATAAATTAGACTATATTCAGCAGATGGGTAGTATTTGCAATTGTTCATTTTCCCGCATTGATGACGAAGCTCAAAGGAGAGACTTTTATACACAATAGTCGGTGAAAAACCTGGTCGAAATGCAGAAAATTACCAGAAAAACAACAATTTCTTTAAATAAAAGTTATATTTAAAAAATCATTGTTGTCCGACAAAAATTGTAAAATAATGGTTCAAACCCTTTACAGAAACATATTTCAGCCGATTTCAAAAGATGGGGTACTCCCTCCAATTTTGAAACAACCATTTTTTAGCCTGTAATTCTTTACAGCAAAGGATTATAGCTATTTTTAAGTTAAGTTTTGCCGGACAATAATGACCTAAAAAGAAAAGTTACTTTTCAGAACCGCATAAAGTGTGCACCAATCTTGGGTTTATTGTGTCAGGCTCTGTGCGCTATTACAATATTAAAGACGGTGAAGAAATTACCGGCTATTTTATTTTTGAACGGCATTTTGTTACTTCCTTTAAAAGTTATTTAACCTAACAACCTTCCTTGTATTATTATATACAGGCTTTGGAAGATAAGATAGCTTGCTCATTACCATCAGTTACAAGAATATGCAGTTGTTGCTGAATCATCCGTTATTGGCATATAAAATGGAACGGTTTGACCGATTATTGGCTGAACATTATTTGGTATGTTTTGAAGATCGGATTAAATTATTCATTTTAAAAAATCCTGAAGAACGGTATTTAGACTTGTTGCAGTATGAAAAAGATGTACTGGAGCGAATACCACAGCATTATATTGCCAAATATATTGGTATTACACCCGTTTCCTTATCACGCATAAGACGCAGGATATTTAGTTTGCCCAATGCAAAATAAGTATGCATTCAATTGTATTATGATACATCAATCGATTTCTTATCTTTTGTTAACGGAATAGTACGGCCATCCGGACGAGTTTTGTGGGAACAAAAAAAGATATGCATACCATTCTATGAGCCGGCGGCGCCGTTGCCAATGTGCTAACCCGCGAATTATTACAACATCAACAACCCGTTCAATTGGTGAGCCATAGGCCGGTGAATGCCAAGTTTCCGAATGTGGCCTGGAAAAAAGCAGATTTGTTGCATGCTGTTGAAGTTTTGGAAGCAGTAAAAGGTGCCCATACCGTTTATTTAACTGCAGGCCTGCCTTATGATAAAAATATTTGGAAAGCACAATGGCCGGTTATTATGCACAATGTAATATATGCGGTTAAAATATCCGGGGCCAGACTGATATTTTTAGACAATATGTACATGTATGGAAAAGTAGAGGTGCTATACATGAAGATACACCCTATAATCCCTGCAGTGTAAAAGTAGAAGTGAGTGCCCATTTAGCAACTACTTTAATGGAGGAAGTGAAAGCAGGGAATATGAATGCCACAATTGGAAGGGCTGCTGATTTTTACGGTATTTAAAAAATTAACAATTTTTTGTATATGATTGTATTGGGTAAGTTATTGGCTATATTTGAGGAGCAAGGACATTCATCACACACAATGGAATGTATGGTGCTTAAACGCCTTATCGTTTACTGATTTTATTCAGGTTATTTGCTTTTGAACCTGTTTATACCGGTGTTGCGCTTGTGTACGTGCTTTTTACTGATGCCGTTGTTTAAACGTTTGCGCCAAAGATGAAAACTACTGCGCTTTAGTTCGCTGCACATCAATGCAATTACATCCTGTTCGGTTAATCCAAATTGAAAAGCAATGGCTTCAAAAGGGGTTCTGTCTTCCCCGTTCATTTCAAAAATGCGGTCTGTTTCCTGTTGCGTCATATGCTAATGATTTTTTTATTGGATAGAATAGCTGTGGTTAAGATATTGGCCGATAGTGATTGATATTGCAACACTTTACATAGAAATAAAACATGGTCACCTTCCGTATCAAAGGTATTTATTTTTTTTAACCGGACATAGGCCGCAGCACCATGCAATACTTTAAATTGATTCCAGTAGGTTAACAGTTGTTTTTTTTCTAGCCATTCTTGTTTATTGAATTTGAGGCCGCTTTTTTGGCCTAAACTACGTACCAATGTGTATTGATTTTCATTCAATAATTGTAAAACGGCTTCATCTGTTTTTTGCATCCATTGCAGGGTTCGGGTATTATGATATAATGCTACGATGTATAATTTCGGACGCATACTAACCGGGGTAACATATGTACAAATGTTCATGTTTACAGCATGATTCATATAGGTAGCAAAACTGTAAACGGGAAAACTGGGTAAATTCCAGGGTCGTTGCATATTTCAAAATTTTAAAAGCATATATGTTGGTAGTGGTGCTTTATTACCAGGTCTTCACCATAGTTACATATCAACTGTTAAATAGGTATTTTGTTCATACCGCAAAACGAATAGTTATAGAAAGAGGATGATATGGCTGTTGTGTGGTAAAGTATCAGTAAATACATCATCATGTTAAAACATTATAATTTGTATAAAATTATGCGGAACTAATGATAAGGTGATTGAATTTGGTTTTTGGTGGAGTCGGTAAGTGGTTTCACTCATTTTTATATATTTTTTCATGAAGTTGCATTTTTTTATATATTCACGCAATACCTTTAACGTTAAAGGAGATAAAAGCGTATTATATTGCGTTTATCCAATCCTATAAGGATTTGTGTATGCAAGAAATGTATCATCTAACTATATTACACGCACCGCTCGCCGTTTTTCTGTCGAAACCCGATGGTACGGTGTTAGAGGCTAACCATGCAGCTGCCGAAATGTTTGGTTATAGTTTAGAAGCCTTACGTGGTATGCATTGTAGCCGGTTGATAGATGAAAACATGCCCGGATTTGCTGAACTGTATGAACAACGAGCTAAAAGCGGATTGGTGAAGGGCCGGTTTATCGGCATAAAAAGCAATGGGGAAAAATTTCCTGTTGAAATGCATTCCCGGTTGTTTACAACTACCTCTGGCGAACAAAGGGCATCGGCTATTATTGCCGATATTTCCGAGCGCCAACAACATGCTGCAGTTACCCAAAAATTAATGGCCGAAATGCAGCTCATTTTAAATAATACAGATGAGTCGTTTATAATTTTAGACCGTAACCTAAACATTACTGCTATCAATGCTTCAGCCGAAATTAAAAGTGAAGCATTACTGGGCAAAAATTTAGTTGTAGGGCACTCTATTTTAGAATATGCACAGCCGGAACGTATACCTGCATTGCAACAAGTATATAGTGATGTATTGGCCGGTCATACGCATAAAACCATTATTGAACTGCCATTTGAAGGTAGTGTGTTGTTTTATCAAATCAAGTACAAACCCATTCAAAATGCTGAGGGAGTGGTTACCCATATTATGGTGAATACCATGGATGTAACGGTACAAAAAAATATTGAAAAGCAGTTACAGGAATTGTTGCATACATCAGAGTATTTAAAAAATATTTTTGAGAAAGAACGGAATTATTTCATTAATAGTTTAGAACAATTGGCCGATGGATTTGCCACATTTGATGCCACCGGAAAGAGCACATTTTTAAATTCTAACGGCCGCCGCTTGTTGCATCTTCCGCTCGATGGAAAAAGTGCCAATATTATAGAGGCCATTCCGGGTACAGAACGGCTGGTGTTTGAGCAGGTCATCAACAATGCCCTTCAATTGCAACAATCTAATGTACTGGAAATTTTTCATCCGCAATGGCAGGAATGGATGCGTTACCGGATTTATCCGAATCAACAAGAAACAACCTTGTTTTTTAGAAGTATAACCCATGAAGTGCAGGTAAGACAAGCATTGGAAACTTCAGAAAAAACTTATAAATACCTGTTTTATTATAATCCGCAACCCATGTGGATTATACACCCCAATACCAAAGCTTTTTTAGAAGTAAATGAAATGGCAGTGCAGAAATATGGGTATAGCAGGGCTGAGTTTTTACAAATGACGATTTACGATTTGAGAGATGAGCAAGATGCCAGAGCCTTACAACTTATTCAGCGTGAAAGAAAAGGTTCAATTTTGGCCTACCAGGGTTTATGGAAACACCGTACCAAAAAAGGAGATTGGTTAGAAGTAGAAATTATTTCGCACCTGATAGAATTTAACCAGCAACCGGCTGCATTAATTCTGGTAAATGATGTAACGGAACGTTCAAAAACAAGGCAACAATTATTACAAAGCAACGAGCGGTTTGAATATGTTGCACAGGTGTCGTTTAATGCAATTTGGGATTGGGATTTAACTACCGGTCAAATGTACTGGGGAGATGGGTATACCGAATTGTTTGGCTATCCGGTGAACTTTCATCAGGGTAATATTCAGGATTGGAAAACAAGATTACACCCGGATGATGCAGAACGAGTCGCTGCCAGTTTACAACAAGCGATTGATAACGCTGCAGAATTCTGGCAGGAAGCCTATTATTACAAAAAAGCAGACGGCTCCTGGGCCTATGTAATAGATAGAGGTAAAATATTGAAAGATGAAAATGGGAAACCTTACCGCATGGTAGGGGCCATGCAGGACATTACCCTGCAAAAGTACCAGCAATCTATTCAGGATATTGAATCACTGGTATACAACTTAAACCTGCAGCAACAGGTTGCTTTTAAAGATGTGGTAGATGTTTTACTGATTGAATTAGAAAAACTGCATCCCGGTATGCTGGCTTCGGTGCTTACTTTGCAATCCAACAATACCGTACAACACCTGGCCGCCCCGCACCTGCCTGCTGCTTATCTGCAAGCCATTAATGGTGCACCCATTGGCCCTGCTGCCGGCTCCTGCGGTACCGCCATGTACACCAAAGAAAGGGTGATTGTAGATGATATTGCAAATGATAAAAGATGGAAACTGTATAAAGAAATTGCCTTACAGTATGGGTTACAGGCTTGTTGGAGTATCCCCATTCTCAATAAAAATAATACCGTTTTAGGCAGCCTTGCATTTTATTACGAGGTGCCCAAAACACCTACCGCTTTGCAATTGCAAACATTAGAGCGCATGAGCAAGCTGGTAGGTATTATCATGGAAAACCATTACAACTATCTGTTACTGGCTACCAATAAGCTACGGTACGAATTAATTGCCAAAGCTGCCAGCGATGCGCTATGGGATTGGAATATTGCCAATCATACCGTTGAATTACTGGGAGATGGGTTTGAAAAATTATTCGGCTATCCTTCGGAAGTGTTAGAGTGGGATCGTGATTTCTGGACCAGCCATATACATCCGGATGATTTGCCCAATATTCTGAAAAGAGGAAAGCTGGCTTTTAAAAATAAAAATCAAAATATATGGGAATCGGAGTACCGGTTTAAAAAAAGTGACGGCAGTTATGCATTTGTGCGGGATAAAGGTTTTATTATTAGAAATGAAGATGGAACAGTTTCAAGAATGATTGGCGCCACAGAAGATATTACACAGCGTAAAATGCAGGAAGAAGAATTGAAACGCTTGTCGATAGTAGCTAAGGAAACCACCAATGCCGTTATTATTACCGATGCCCATGAAAACATTACTTATGTAAATGAAGCATTTACAAAAATTACTGGTTATACTTTAACTGAAAGTATCGGAAAAAATGCTCGTTTTTTACAAGGGCCTGATAGTGATGTAGCTGTAAAGACCTATATGCGTCAACAGATTGCCGCTCAGCAACCTTTTGAATGTGAAATTAAAAATTATACCAAATCAGGCGAGGCCATTTGGCTGCACATACAGGTACAACCAATTTTTGATGAACAAAAAAAATTAGTGCAGTTTTTTGCTATTGAAACAGATATTACCGAAGCTAAAAAAACACAGGAGCAATTGCATGTATCGGAAGAAAAATACAAACAATTGTTTGATACCAACCCTAATTCCATTTTTGTATGGGATATCGGGAGTCTGAAGATTTTAGATGTCAACAATACTTCCATAAAAGAATATGGTTATTCAAGAGAAGAATTACTGCAAATGACTATTTTAGATTTATATCCTGCTTCCGAGCATGAAACTTTGAAGCAATTTGTACGGCAAATTCAGTTATCTGACAAAATCAAGTATATTAAAAACTGGAAACATCAGAAAAAAGATGGAAGTATCATTCAGATGCAAATTGCTTCGCACAAAATAAAATATGAAGGCAGAGATTGTGTGATGGGTATTGGTACAAACATTACAGAAAAATTAGCATTAGAAGCGAGGTTGGCAGAAGAACAGGTGCAGCGCCGCAATGAGGTAATACATGCCGAAATAACAGCGCAGGAAAAAGAACGGCAGGAAATTGGGCGTGAATTGCATGACAATGTAAACCAGATTTTAACGGCCAGCCGTATTTATGTAGAAATGGCACGTAAAGCACATCCTGAAGAAAATGAGTTATTGCAGCAATCATCCTGGTATATTTTGCAGGCCATCGAAGAAATCAGGAAACTCTCTAAAGCATTGATTAACCCGGTTGAGAAAGATGTAAGCCTGAAAGAAGCTATCCGGAAATTGGTGAACGATATGTTGCTTTTATTGAAAAATAATGTAGTAATTGATTTAACGCATTTTAATGAAACAGGATTAGAACAAAAGTTTCGCTTGAATTTGTATCGTATTATACAGGAGCAATTAACCAATATCAGTAAACATGCAGCAGCCACTAAAGTAAAAATTCAGTTAAAACGAAATGGCAGTCATATTACATTGCGGATAGTAGACAATGGAAAGGGATTTGATGTAAATGCTGTAAAATCGGGTATTGGATTAAATAATATTCAAAAAAGAACGGAGATGTATAAGGGTAAATTTACCATACAAAGTTCGCCGGGAAATGGAACAGTATTGTTAGTAGATTTTCATAATATATAAAACAAGTAATGCATGTATAATAAAAATCGAGTCCAATAAATTTGGCAACTTGTAGATTTGTGTAGATATTAGCAAACTAATTTGCATCATTATCCTTGAAAAATCAGTTTCACTTCTTTGTTGGTGCTGTTTCTTTTCATGAGATAATTTGTTAGTACGCAACTGCTTGTTTTGGCATTGTTGTTTAAAACTAAGATTATTTCAATATTTAAACACAGCATGGATACAACTTTACCTGCCGGTAATGAATGGAGTGGTCAGCTATGGGCGTATGTATTGCAGCCCATGTTAATTGCCGATGCAAAAGGGGCTGTACATGCAAACAATCCGGCATTGGTGCAATTAACGGGTGGTTCTGTAGCTGATGGGTTACAGCACTCAGTGCTACAATTATTGAATTGGGAAATATCATACTGGCAAAAATTATGTGTTGATGTGCAAAACAATACAGTAGCATCGGTTACAACCAATATGCAAATTTTGGGAGAAGCTGCCATTCCTGTATCGGTACATTGTACCATGCTTGCTCCTGAAAAAGAATGCTTATTGCTGTTACAAATAACTGACCTGCGTGAAAAACTAGCCAATGAAGCATTGGTGCAATCGGCCAATGAAAAATACCGCTACCTGTTTTTAAATAATCCGCTGGCTTTAATATTGTGGGATTTAGAAACCCTGCATATCATTGATGTGAATTATGCTGCCTGCAAAGAATATGGTTATGCCCGGCGCGATTTTGTAAAATTATCAATGAAAGATATTCATCTGCGGGAAAACTTGCCAGACTTTTTAAAATTTGCGGCTGATTTTGCGAATACCGATAAACAAAAAAAGAAAGGTGTGTGGATACATCAAAATGCTTTGGGCAAAAAAATGTGGATGGAAACGGTATCGCATAAAATTGTATATGATAACCGGCAGGCGGTAATGGCCATGTTGAATAATGTTACTGAAAAGCTGGCATTAGAGCAGCAATTAGTCAATGAACAATTATTGCGGCAGCAACAAATTGCGGAAGCCGTAATAGCCGCGCAGGAAAAAGAACGGAGTGAAATTAGTCAGGAGTTGCACGATAATGTTAACCAATTGCTCATTGCTTCTCGCATTTATGTAGAGTCGGCAAGGCAGCATCCTAACCGGAAAGAAAATTTATTGAGTCAGGCATCAGGTTTTATTTTAAAGAGTATTGAAGAAATCCGTAAACTATCTAAAGCGTTAATAACACCCTTAGAGACCGAGATAAGTTTGCAGGAGGGGTTGGAGAAATTAATGGCTGATATCAGAGAATTAAAGTCGTTACAATTTGAAAGCCGGTTAACCGATTTTGAGGAAGAAGGACTAACTTATCCCTTTAAAATCAATATTTACCGCATAGCACAGGAGCAGTTCAATAATATCATCAAACATTCAGGTGCCAAGAAGGTAATATTGCGTTTGCAACGCAATGAAAGCTATGTATTCTTTACCATTGAAGATAATGGTATAGGATTTGATGTAAACAGTCAGCGAAAAGGAATAGGCATTAATAATATATTACGCCGTGCCGAAATGTACAATGGCGTAGTAGAAATTGATAGTGCACCCGGTAAAGGATGCAAAATTCATATTCAGTTTAAATTACGGTAATATTTATCTTTCACTTCTTAGTTCACCCAAAATTTCACAGATGGATCAACAATCTAAAATAGCCTTTGTGTTCTCTGCGAAAAACTTTGTGTACTTTGTGGTTAATTAGTCAACCCTCAAAAAGTAATTT
>JABAOF010033923.1_pt3 | contig 21643 bp, 21 predicted proteins | sample 7062171 | NCBI WGS metagenome assembly JABAOF01 (sample SAMN14538628, study PRJNA623070) | marine sediment metagenome | biome: marine biome [ENVO:00000428]; feature: marine pelagic biome [ENVO:01000023]; material: deep marine sediment [ENVO:00002113] | place: India: Gulf of Khambhat ...
TTAAGATGCGTCTTGAAATTTTCAGGATTGAGTTTGAGAGCCTTTATGTATTCCCCCCGGGCTTTTTCGAATTCTTCTTCCTTTTCGTGTAAAAGTCCGAACAGATTGTAGGCTTCGGCAAGACTAGAATTCAATTCTACGGCCGTGGCAGCAGAGCTTTTGGCCTCCTCCAACATGCCATTCATAAGGTAAACATAACCTAGATTGGAATAGGCGAGGGCATATTCTGGATTTATTTTTATGGCTTGCTTAAAAGCGCCGGCAGCCTCTTCAAATAGCCCTTTATTGAAATAGGCTAATCCAAGGCTGGAGTAGGCTTTGTCATAATCTGCTCTCAAATCAATCGCCTTCAGAAAAGCTTTGGTAGCCGAATCGGCTAGCCCTTTAAGAAGATAAGCCCTTCCCAAATTGTAGTAAGCCTCAGGGTAGTACGGGTTTTTGATCAGTGCCATTTTATACTCTGCAATAGCTCGATCCACATTATTCCTGCGCATCTGTATGCTTCCTAGATTATTGTGAGGAACAGAGAGGGAGGGATTGAGTTGAAGAGCCCTGATAGATGCGGATTCTGCTTTTTCCAACTCATTCTTGAGAAGGAAGGCTCCGCCCATTGTTGATAGTGCTTTAGGCATATTCGGGTATATGGCTAGCGCCTTCCGGGCATATTTTATAGTTTGATCTGGTTTGTCCAGATTCAGATAAGCGTAAGCAAGATTAGAATAAGCCTTGGCATAGTCGGGATTGAGGTTAATGGCTGTTTTATATTCTTTGATGGCCTCCTCCAGCCTGCCTAGTTTCGTGAGCGCAATGCCCAAATTAAGATGGATTTCGGGTATGCCTGACTGCAAATCTAGAACCTTCTTATATTCCTCGATGGCCCTCTCGAGCTCTCCTTTCCGGCGATAGGCTATGCCGAGGAGATTGTGGATTTCTGCTGAACGAGGATGAATATTTAGAAACTCGTGACATTCGAAGATAGCTTTATCATATTCTCCTGTTTCGTTATAAAAAATAGCCAGCATGACGTTGAGGTCATCTTCTTTACGGTTGAGGCGCTTTCTTTGCTTATAAAGATTAATGGCATCAACCCATTTGTCTCTTTTCAATGGAAAAATATGAGGGACAAAATGCCGGTCTTTGTTCAGAAAAATTAGTTGCGTCGTAAATGCATCAAAGTCTTGGCTGAAATTTTCTGTATCCATCACTGACGGTTCCTCATGAAGGTCAATTGCTCCAAAAAGATGACACAACTCATGGGTTAGTGCCGAGCTCATCAGCTGTTCTGAATTCATCCTTTTAACTATGACATAATTGTGCAGATAGATGGCCGCGCCAGAAATATCGCCTCTTTTCGTCCATTGACCTGTGAAACCGATGACGATATCACATTTTCTTAGTAATACCTTTTTACGTAAGTCATTGATCAGGTCATAGACTCTTTTAAGTGAATCGTTCGATTTCCATTTTTCATAATTTGAGACGCGGAATTTGATGCCAAAATTGTTCTCAAATCTTGCAAAAGAGGTCTGAAGGATGCGTCTTATGTACAAATGCCAACTGTCTTGAAATTGAAACTCCTCATCGATGGCCACCCTGATGTTGATCGTCCGGACTGGAGTTTGAAACAAGTAAAAGCGAAGGCCGACTAGCAGCAGAAATGAGGTGAAGGCAATTTTGCGGAGCGTGGATCGATTGATCCTGAAGGGTGAAAGCCTACCAGGAGGAGACATAATTGTGACGATAATATCACAAAATAAAAAAGCATGCTATTTTTTTATTTATGGGGACGTTCCCCAAAGTACCACCCTTTTTGTTGCCTAAGGTACGATCCTATTTTACAAAGAAAAAACCGGGGTTTTCATCGAAAAGGGTGGCACCTTGGGGAACCTTGACGTCCCCTATTCTTCTTGACAAAAGCCTCCTGTTTTGATTATCTAGCTTATCTTACGAGTAAGCATGGTCTTGAGAGTGATTTGTTCCTTAGTAAATATTAATCTTCAGGAATGATGTTCTATGGCGAAAACGAAGATGCTTTGTCCTTTTTCAAATCAGTTGTGCCAGGAGTGCCCTCAGTATCGGGGTAGACATTATTATCTCTGCTTTCATGCAAAGTATAGGGGATATCTAGGCCATTCTAAGAAATGCGTCAAACAAAATTCATGGCGTTCTGAAGTGGACTTGAAGTTTGAGATACCTTCCCTCATTCCTCCTAGCCCAAAGTGGCTTATCCTGAATGAATTTGTGGAAAGAAAAAGAGAGGCGAAATGATATGTGACTTTAATTATCTGAGAGCCGCTTCATTGAAGGAAGCGCTCAGCCTGCTCGACAAGCACAAGGATGATTGCAAGATTATCTGCGGGGGACAATCGTTGCTCATTCTGATGCGCCAGAGATTGGTTGCTCCCGAGAATCTTATCGACATAAAAAGAGTTAAAGAGCTGAGTTATATCGATTTCAGCCCAAAAGAAGGTTTGAAGATCGGGGCCACGACCACCCATAGAGAAATAGAGAAATCCTCGCTGATCAAGAAGCATTACCCTGTGCTTGTTGACATGGAAGAGAATGTGGCTTCTGTTCAGACCCGCAACTGGGGAACAATCGGTGGTAATCTGGCTCACGGAGATCCTGCAGGAGATCCAGCTCCCGTACTCATTGCCTTAAACGCCACAGTTAAGATGGCCAGTGTCAAAAGAGAACGAGTCATGCCGCTTGAGGAATTCTTTATCGACTACTTTGAGCCAGCGCTTGAGGAAGGGGAACTGCTCCTCGAAATTCAAGTGCCAATCATTCCCCCTAAAACAGCGCTCTCCTATCAGAAGTTCAGTATTATTAAGAACCATCAAGGGATTGTTTCAGTAGCGGCATCGATAACCGCAAATGACAGGGCTGATCAGTGCAAGGATGCAAGGATTGTTCTAGGGGCTGCTGCCTCAATTCCCATCCGGGCAAAGAAAGCAGAGCAAATGTTGATAGGTAAGAAGATTGATGAGAGGCTGCTCGAGCAAGTAGGCGAAAAAGCCGCAAAAGAATCTGATCCAATTAGTGACATTCATGCCACTGAAGCATACAGAAGATCTCTGGTTAAGGTCTTAACAAAAAAGATGATCAGAGAAACCTGGGAGCGAGCTAGAACTATGGCCTGAGAGGGGACTTAGCGTCTATGGAAAAGAAATTATTACATATTACTGTGAACGATGAAGACTATGAGCTATACATCAAGCCTAAGAGACTCCTCGTTGAAGTCTTAAGAGGTGAGCTGGGCCTTACAGGAACTAAGAGAGGCTGCAACACCGGGGCTTGTGGAGCTTGCACAGTTCTGTTGGATGGTGCTGCGGTCAAAGCGTGTTCGGTTTTGGCCATGCAGGCCGATGGTGCTAGAGTGACTACGGTTGAAGGCCTTGCGGTTGGGGCGAAACTGACTCCTCTTCAGCGGTCTTTTCTTGATCATGGTGCCTTTCAATGCGGGTTCTGCACGCCGGGGATGTTGATGTCAGCCACAGCGCTGCTGATTGAGAATCCGAACCCACCCAAGAAAGAAATTAAAGAAAAAATAAGCTCTAATATCTGTCGCTGCACGGGCTATAACAGTATCCTTAGAGCCATAACAGCTGTAGCTGAAGGCAAGTATAAGGAGAAGAGAAGATGAAAAAGTATGCCGTCATAAACACTCCCGTTCATAACATCGATGGAATAGCCAAAGTCACCGGCCATGCAGCGTACACATTTGACATCACTCTCCCGCAGATGCTTTATGGCAAAATCTTGAGAAGCGTCCATCCTCATGCAGAGATAATTAATATAAATACGAGAAAAGCAAAACGCCTGAAGGGAGTAAAAGCCATCGTAACTGGCAAAGATACTTTAGGTATAAAGCAGGGAATATGGAGGCGTTTTAAAGAGCTCTGCGATGAGGAGATCCTCGCTAGGAGCAAAGTACGCTACATCGGTGAGCCTGTGGCGGCAGTGGCAGCAGTTGACGAAGACACAGCAGAAGAGGCGCTTGATCTCATTGAAGTTGAATACAAGCCCTTAGAAGGAGTGTTTGAGCCCCTCGAGGCTATAAAAGAAGGAGCTCCCCAGCTTCATGAACGTGCCGAGAGGAATATAAATGTGACGCGCCATATTGAATGGGGCGATGTGGATGAAGGATTCAAGAAATCGGATTATGTTCGTGAGGATTGGTTCCGGTGTTCTTCCCAGGCCCATGTGTGTATGGAGACTCATTGTGCAGTGGCAAGTTATACGCCTGACGGCAAGTTAACTGTTTGGACCTCAACTCAATCGCACTATTACATAAAGGTATTGTTGGCCTGGATGCTTGGCTTGAGAGAAAATGATGTGCGGGTAATTTCGAGGTATACAGGGGGAGGTTTCGGAAGCAAGTTTGAGCTCGATTCTGCTCAGTTCTGTAGTTCGCTTCTTTCTATGAAGCTCTGTAAGCCTGTAAAGATCGTACTGACACGGGAAGAAGAGTTCATGGCCACTAAGCGACGAACTCCCATGTTCTATTATGTAAGGACCGGGGTTAAGAAAGACGGGAGTTTTGTGGCCAAAGAGGCCAGGGTGTTCACCGAAGGGGGCGCCTACACAGCCATGGGCGCAACAGCCCTTTATCTTACAGGCTTTTTCCAGTCATTCCCTTATGTTTGGCCCAGTTATCGCTATGATGGATACCGGGTTTACACCAATACGGCTCCTTCTTCTGCCATGCGGGGGTTCGGAGCTCCTCAAGCAACATTTTGTGTGGAAACCCAGATTGACCTCATCGCTGATGAATTGGGAATTGACCCGATAGAGATCAGGCGCAAAAATGCAATGTATCCTGGCTATGAGGTCCCTGGACAGGCTTATATTCAAAGTTGTGGCCTCAGCCAGTGTCTCGACAAGATAGAGGAATGGATCAAATCCAGGGGAAAATTGCCCCCCAACCGGGGGATTGGCATCGCAGCTTATGGTTTCATGTCAGGGGGAATATTCAACTGGTTTAATACGCCTTACGCTTTTTCCTCCGCCGTGGTTCAAATCAACATCGATGGAAAGGTTGACCTCTATGTTGGATCACAGGATATGGGCCAGGGTTCCAATACAACCCTGGTTATGATCTGTGCAGAAGAGTTAGGAGTACGCGTCGAGGACATTCGCCTTCATATGGGTGATACAGATAAATGTCCTGTCGATCTCGGCGCGTGGGGAAGCCGCGAGACGTTGATGCAGGGCAATGCTGTCAAGATGGCAGCAGCCAAGGCCAAGCAGCAAATTCTCGAGTTTGCATCTGCGAAGCTATCGCCGAATATTGTTTATGACTTGGATATCAAGGACCGGTGGATTCATCTCATCGCACGTCCAGAGCGAGGTCTTTCCTATTACGATGTCGTCAAAGAAGCCATACGGGGAAAGGATGGTCAGCCCATTATAACCAGGGGTCATTATACTCCTCACCGAAAGGGTATGGTTTCGCCTGCATATAGCTTCGGCGTTCAGGCTATCGAGGTAGAAGTTGATCCTGATACAGGCAAAATAACGCTTAATAATTGTGTCACCGCTCATGACTGTGGGCAGGTGATTAATCCTTTGGGTGTTGAAGGACAGCTCGAGGGAGCCATTGCCATGGCTGCAGGATATGGTTTTACTGAAGATTTACCCATGGACCAAGGAAAGATTTTGAATCCGAATTTGGTCGATTATATGCTTCTGAGGGCAACAGAGATGCCAGAGACAAAGGTCATGGAAGTGGAGACCTTCGAGCCTGAAGGGCCATTCGGTGCTAAGGAAGCGGGAGAGGGTCTTACAAACCCTACAGCAGGTGCTCTGGGCAATGCAGTGTACCACGCTACAGGAATAAGCATCAAGAATCTTCCGATTAATCCAGAAAAAGTGTTTGAAGCTCTAAGAGATAAGAAAAGAAAAAGGAAAAAGAGGGAGGCCTGACCGTGAATTATAAATGTCCAGTATGCCAGAAAATCTGGCCAGATACGATGAATATGGCGCGTCATGTTTTTGGAGTAGGCGACCAGGCCCATAAAGATTGGGTCAATTCAAAGGGGCTTAATTTTGTAGAACTCTTACTCATCCAAACCATGGAGCCTGGTAATAAAGGCTATAAGATTCTGGGAGAAATGCTCGAAAAAGAAGCGGAGAAAGTGGAGTAAGGAATCCAGAATCATCTGAGACAGCGGAGAAAGATATGATTCTAGATGGTAAGCTCACGATTAAGGCCCCCATCCAGACACTTTGGGACAAATTGATGGATCCAGAGACTTTGCGTTCTTGTGTGCCGGGTGCAGAAAAAATAGAACAGCTTGATGATAAAACATACGATTGTCTGGTCAAGCAGAAAGTCGGCCCGATCACTGTGAGGTTCAAGTTTAAAAACATTTTGGTGAATCTGGAGCCCCCGAATCATGTGGAGATGGAAGGTGAAGGAGAGGATATCGGCAAGGCCGGCCGTTTCACGCAGAAAACGAGCATTGATTTGAAAGAGAATGAAAGAGGTGAAGTGGAGATTTCCTACAGGTGTCTTGCCAATATCGTCGGGAAACTGGCCATGTTTGGGGACAGAATTTTGAAGGCCAAAGCCAAAAAGCTGGAGGCTGAGTTCACTAAGGCTCTGAAGGAAAAGCTTAGAACCGATACCTAATTTCGTGATTGTTTATTCATAACCTGAGTTTTGAAACGCCTTCTTTCATTATTAATCTTTTGTTGTCAACATATAAACAGCAAAAGATGCTAACCAATGTTCTCCCTCATAGCTTCCGCTAGCAATATGAGGAAGAGTTGCCTTTGCGTGACGGGCAGCGGATTTGGTAAATATCTTACGAACATAATCGTCTTTAGGGAGCGCAGAAGCAATACCGTTCATACACCAGGCGCGGCTGAGATTAAGCCCATCCAAATGGACGATTTTAGGATCACTCCGGTCTGATACATCAGCCGGTTCCAGCAGTGATTTGGGTTCGCCATTCAGGAGATCAGGAAGAAATTGATGAAACCATCTGGAAAATTCATCTGGAGCGAATACTCGCCGCATGAGATCCGCTTCCATCAGGCAACGAGAAAAAAAGTCGTCTCCATCTGGTTCCCAAGCAGCAGGGCAGTTGGAATCACGGGCAAAATAAGTATCGCTCCGCTCAAGAAGCAAATCTTCCAGATCTTTGTGACCGATGGCTCGAGCATAATCTAAGGCGAATGCGATTCCGAATGCGGTATTGGGATGGACTCCGCGCCGGATCGGATATGTTTGTTTTGGCAGGAATTCAATATAACGGGCTGTGATGGCATCAGCCAATGGTTGTAAATTTTTTGCCCATTTCTTTCCATCTTGGTGATTCCAGCCTTGTAATTCTTCGGCAAGCTTGAGAAACCATGCCCAGCCGTAAGTCCGCTCAAAAGACTTTCGGCTCGGCTGTTGGAGATATTTAACTTCGGTTTTAATATTTTCAGCAGAAAGATTATCATTCAGTGAATTGCGAATCTCTGAGGCCTCTGGCATATTGGGGAACATCTTTAATAGCCGCACCAGCATCCAATGGCCGTGAACAGAAGAATGCCAGTCAAAACATCCGTAAAAAGCGGGATGAAGGGATGCTGGGTTTTGGACCTCAGATTCGTCATTCATCACATGACTGAGCTTGTTGGGGTATTCTTTTTTAATGCACTTCAAGGCCAGCTTGGCGAAATGAGATGCGGATTTTGAGTCGAGTTTGAAAATATCTGATTCAGCATTTTCTGATTCATAGGGTCGCTTCAAAGCTTGATCTTCTCTATTGCAAGAGAAAAAGAAAAGACCGATTATCATAGAGCAAAGGATAATAAATCGAATATTAATCAATTCATTCCCTCCATTTTGATTTGCTTTTATTCGGTGAATTTCTCTTCAGTCTATATCCGATGAATGAGGTGAAGTCAAAATCCCTCATCCATGATTAATGATTGGCTGCAAATTTTGATGATCAATGTCCAGGATAGTAACAGTTTATTGAGTATCTCTTGAGACCTGTTTTCCTGAAAAAACCTTAATCTCTGTGCTGACAGAAGTTAAGAAAGCCTAAGATACCTAAAGCCTGCATTTTATCACGTCGAGCCGGGCTTTTGCGTCTGGATCCGAAGCGAAGAATGCTTTTAACTCCTCACAGGGATATTCGTTGCAGTAGGCACAATTTTCAACTCCCTTTTCTCTTGCGCATTTCCTTATTTTGCATTTCTTGGATTCTGGAAACAGTCTTCCTCCTTCGACTCGACAGCCGTCACAATCTTTTACATCTTCTGGCTTCAATTCCATATCACATAGTTCTTTTGTTAATCGTGAGATCTCAACTCTCATCTTTTCTTTTTTTTCTTTATCCTTTTCCTGAGTTGCCATAAAGATGGGACAGCCTTGGCAAATTATGCCACAATAAGAAAACAATTTTTCCATCTTTATTGTCCTTTCTTGAGCGACCTCAGAGTGTAATAAATCAAAGAGGCGATTATGCCTCTAATTTTGCTACAAAAAACTATTTNNAATAAATCGAAGAGGCGATTATGTCTCTAATTTTGCCTCAAAAAACTACCTCTTATAAAGAAAAATCGTATGATCTTTGCCTTTAGCATCCTGCATCGTGATGACATCTCTTTCTTTCTCTTCCCATCCAGGGATATGATAATCATGCGAAACAACTCGTGTGCCTGGTTTGAGTTCTTTCTCAAACTTAGGGCGAAGCAATTCATTGGATTCTGGTAAAAGATAAAGAGTAACGATTGTTGCCTCTGAAATATCGAAATTCAGTGCATCTCCAAGATAAAATCTGACAAGACTATCCACACCGCTATTTATTGCGCCATTGCGGGACTCCTTTATCCTTCGAGGATCTATATCGATGCCGACTCCTTGAGCGCCGCACTTTTTTGCCGCAGCAATAACGATTCGTCCATCTCCACAGCCAATATCATATACGATATCGGTTCTGTCTACGCTGGCCAGCTCAAGCATTTTTTCGACGACTTCCATCGGTGTGGTTACGAAGGGTGCTAAATCTGCCGCATCCAACCTCCCATGAGATCCCTCATAGATCTGAATCTGGTTGTTTTCGTCATACCGGAATGAGTAAGGCATTCCTGGAGTGAGATTGTGTTTAACTTCAGCTCCTTGCAGCTGATAAGAGATAACCAGAGGCGCTTGACTGGAGTAGGAATGAATCGCTCCTTTTTCCAGGCGCTTTCTTTGCGGTACTTCTGAAGAATTGTAGGTCTTGATTCGGTAATGGACGATATACTTGGTCACATTTCGTATCGTAATTTCTTTGCCAGTCTGTATGGAGGGATTCTCGACATGATTATTAGAGTCATATGTTAATAATAATGCGCCGATTCCCACACAGACGATCAGAGCAAGAAGTCCGACTTCAATCTTACGCTTCATAATGTAGGCCTAGATTATTTTTTTTTTAAATTATTCACCGAATAACAACTATATTCTTTTCCTGGCCAAGCAACATGAAAGCTCTGTTCCATTTCATCGTTATTTATGATTTTATATATCAATTTAGCCTTTGTACCTATGGGTGCATTTTCAATCTGCTCGGTCACGAATGTCAATGTTTTTCTATATTCGGAAGTATTATCGAGTATATATTGATTGACAAATCCTTCCACATAGAAACTTCGGAGCACGAATTTTTTCCTGAATTGATCATAGCTGAATATTCCCATATCTTCATGAACTTCTCCTTCAGGTTTTTTTTCTGTCGGTTCAAAGACAGCCCGCGTCTTCATTTGGAGAAATTTTTTGTTCAGAACAAATTGATATTCCTGTGTAACTTTAGAGCCTGCACCCCGGCCAAACCATGATCCCTCTAAAAATTGGAGTGGTTTCCATACATCTATTTTTGCCTCTTCTTGGGAGATGAGAAAAACAGCTGATAAGATAAGAAAAATAGCAAGCTTTTTGATCATCGAAACATCTCCTTTAACTTGAAGTTTTTGAGTATTTGATTTTAAGGGCCTTTATACTCTCATACATAAACATGTGATTGGGATTATATCATTTGTAAAATTATCAGTTCGAGCCTTTTCTTTTATTACATATGGTTTGCCAGGCTTTAAGTCTAACTTATATTCATTGCCATTTGAATATCCTAGAATACCATATGGAATCAAATCTTTTAAATAGCCCGATACTAAATCCAAATAAGTCAATAAGGCTAGAGGAGTAGGTATAATATATAGCCTATTGAATATCGTAAAAGCCAATAAAATTTGAGGATCCGATGAAAATTGAGGCGGCTCCTCCAGATGCCAACCCAGTTGATTGCAAAGGTCAGCATATCAGAGACCGGCCTAGAATTTACGGGATCTATTTCGCAAAAGAGGGTTTATCTAGTTCACATCCAATACAGAGGATTTGTCATAAAATGGAAATTAATAAAAAAGATAAAGAGAATGTTGGATTCAGATTTGGGCTAACAAAACATCCACCCAGAATGAATATTTTATAGGATCTCTTCTTGTCCTTTGCGTTATGGATTCACCCTGAGCTATTGGTTCTGGGCCCCGGGACTCTGACTCTGAGAGTCGCTTCAAACTGGCTATTTTCATCTCTTCGGTCAATCCTCCCCATTCAAACCCAACTCTGACCGATTTCCCCGGCTCCATTCTTTGACCAGAGGATAGCTTTTCAAGGATTCTGCAGGGTATTCTAAACTCATAGACTCTCATTTTCTGTTTCAGTCTTGATTTGAATATGGGCGCCTCCAATTCTCCCCCCAAAGCAGAGGCAGTGAGGATATGGCCTTTTTTATCGATGACTTCACCCCGATAAAGAAAATACTGGGGATTTGACATAATTCTTTCCTTTTCTACTTCTGGCAGAGAACCCTGCTGCCTTTCTAATATAGAAATGAGTGTCTCTGCGGTAACCCGTTTCAACTTGAAGTTGATGCCATATCTCTTTTTCTTTTTACCTTCTGTATTGAGCCAGATTGTCATCCCTGTGCCTTTAATCGTAGTGAGATATTCTGGGTCCTCAAAGATAAAAAGAATATAGAGATTATCAGCATCATTCTTAAAGGCACATTTAACCTTAACTTTTTTCTGATAATTTATGCTGCTATCAGTCCATTCGTCATCGAGGCCATCTATCTTAATAATTGACTCTGTCCATAGGCTTTTGATTTCCTTCTCCTTTGGAATAGCACAAAGACAAATAGCCGATATCATAATAAACAAGAATAATATTTTTTTGACTTTTTTGTTGCTCGATTCATGCTCTTTTAAGATAATTTCATTTTATATCATAACCTCTTGCTTTTAAAAAATTGAATTTTGTCTGCTTTTAACGTTATTATATGTTGTCTGTCTAGAGAAGATATTTGGACCAAGCGGACATCTCAAAGAGTAAGCCCTATAGAGTATTTACCTATTTAAGGAAAAAATGTGGCACCTTGGGGGACGTCCCCAAAAGGAGGTGAATGAATGAGAATGCGAATGGTAATTGTTTTGGGAATCTTGGTATTTTTATTCTACGGTTTTGCCGCAGAGAAGGAAGAATCGATAACAGAAGGCCTTGCCAACGGCGAGTTTACAACAAGGCTGAATGGATTCGACATATTTTACGCTGTCTATGGCCATGGCCCAATTCTGATGGCTATGCCTAACTCATGGGGACTCAGCCATCAAGGACTCAGAGCTCTTTACAGACCGTTAGAGAAGCATTTGACTATGATCTATTTTGATCCCAGAGGGATGGGAAAATCTGAGGCAATTCGTACAGATAGCGATATGTCTATGGCTGCGGTTCGTGCTGACCTCGATGCTCTGCGCCATCATCTTGGTCTGAACAAAGTCAATGTCATCGGATGGTCTAACGGAGGGATGAATTTACTTCTTTATGCAGCCGAACATCCCGAAGCTCTCTCGTCTGCTATCATCGTTCATTCCATTGATTACTTCAGCAAGGAAGATATGGAGTATATGGTACAGAAACATCCTGAAATGTTTAAGAAATACATGCAGGTCCTCGAGGAGATGTCCAAGGCTGAAGTAACTAATGAAGAGAGGCAGGCGAGGTATGAATATTTTTTTATGAACGATTATATGCCTCTGTTGTTCTCCGATCCTGAATCTGGAAGAGCAAAGATAAAAGAGCTTTATAAAGACACAGAGCTGAGTTGGAAGCATAGCATGTATTCCGACACTGTCGATTCTCCGAAATATGATGCCCGCGACAAATTGAGTAAGATCACTGTGCCGACCCTGGTCTTAGCCGGAGCACATGATATGATCCCTCCAGCAAGAATAGAAGACCTGCACAAGGGTCTCCCGAATTCCACTTTTGTTATCTTCGAAAATAGTGGCCATTTCTCTCAGATCGAAGAACCCGAAAAATTTAAAAAAGTTATTCTCGAATTCATCAAGCATCTAGAGCGATAAGATGTTTGGATTGGACTAAGATTCATTCCGCACCAACGACTTTATTATTATAGATCTTTTCTAAAGACACATTTGTATGCCCTTTATAAATAAAGAATTCCTGGCTTAAGTTTAGCGATTTTTCAAAGGATACATCGATGCCTGGATCAATAAAGGTCATGGTGATCCAGAAAGGAGAGATTTTATATATTATTTCAGCAACCGTTGAAACCTTGGATAGTCACGCAAATTATCCCATTGTGGATCGATTTGCAGGAGCGGAATAGAAACAAGCTGCCAGAGAAACTCGCAAGAAGGGATGGAGAGGAGGTACTCCAGTTGGTCGATCGCTAAATCATACTCCCCAGTGATATAATAAATCCTGGCCAAATTAAGAATATAAACAGGGCCAAGAGCTGCGTCTTTTGATACTGGGTATAGGTTCACTGCTCGAGTTCCTTCCTGAATGGATTCGTTTTTACGGCCAAGATAAGCATAAGCGAGGCCGAGAGCAGCATGAAATCTTGGGTCTCCATGATGTATTTGCACAGCCTTTTCTAGCTCGATACTGGCTGATTCGCCCTTAGTTTTCATAGCTGAATAATCTCTTTTTGCCAGATATACAGATGCGTAGGCTAAGTTCTTTTGGAAATAGGAATGCTGTTCTTGATAAGAATCATAAGGTAACGAGTCAAGCCGATCCAGTACATTCTGGTAGTTGTGTTCAAGCATGTCAAGAATAAGCCACATGTGATCCGTCAGACGATGTTGAGGTAATGTCGCTAGTATAGCTCGAGCTTCCTTCGTGTCTCCTTTGGAAAGGACGCAGATGGCGGCCTTTGCTATTTGAGGGTTAAGGAGATTCGGATTAATAGAAAGAGCACGATCAAACCACTCCTCAGCCTGCTCGTATCTGCGCATAGCTAAGTAGGACAGACCTATTTCATAGGCTAAGTGAGAATAACGCGGGTTGAGTCTAAATGCCTTTTCCATCATTTCTAAAGATTGCTCCCATTTGCCTTGACGCCTCTGAATAAAGCCGAGCAATTCTGGAGAGAGGTTGGGAAATGCTTTCTGGACAGATATAAATATCTCTTGAGCGCGATCATAATCAAGGAGCCCCCAATAATAATAAAAGGCCAGGGCCATATGGGCATCTGGGAGATCCGGTTGGATCTCTAGTGCTCTCTCTACAGCTTTTTGCGATCTTGACAGCCGCTCATCGGTGCGGTCAATGCCGAAGAAATACACCCTGGAGTGGATAATAGATTTTCTGACGAATGCCAGGGCGAAATCTGGATCTATTTCAGTGGCTTTATCTAACATCTCAATAGCCAGTTCAAATTCTTGCTCATATGAATATTCCCAGCCTTTATCCTCATGCTCAATTGCCCGAAGGTAAAGGTCATAAGCCTCAAGATTTTGAGTCGGTTTGGCATACATAGCCTCTCGTTCTGGAGTAAGCACCGTAAGATCCAATTGCTTGGCGACTTGTTCTGCAATCTCGGACTGGACCGAAAAAATATCTTGGATCACACGGTCGTATGTCTCGGACCAAAGATGAGTGTCATCAGCGACACGGATAAGCTGGGTATTGATCCGCACCCGGCCTTTATCTCCATTATTGCGATCCCAGCGCACAGCTCCCTCGAGCACATAATCAACACCTAACTCTCTTCCTAGTTGCTTTATTGTTTTATCGGAATTTTTATACCGACTGGCACTGGTTCGAGAGATGACGTTAATGCCTTTTAGAGCTGACAGTCGACTTGTCACCTCGTCAGTCATTCCGTCAGCGAAGTATTCATCTTCAGGAATTCCTAAATTATCAAAAGGCAGAATCACAAGCATTTTGGCTGCCGGGGCCGGTTTTGGATTTCCGCTGTTGAAATAGGCGAGAGTTATTCCTACGCCAACAACGACCACAAACAGCGCTGCTAGCATCACCCAGTGCCTTTTAAGCGATAACTTTGTGGCTTTAGGAGTAATAGGCTTTTTCTCAAGAGTAATAGTTGTAGTTGTTGTTGGAATCCCTGTCTTTATGCGGCTCAGTTCAGAAAGTACTTCATCTATATTTTGATACCTCTTCTTCTTATCTTTCTGCATGCACTTAAGAATCAGGCGGCTTAGATCCTCGGGGATTTGAGAATTAAGATCTCTGGGATCTCGAGGAGCCTCACTCTTATGCTTAAGAATTATGCTCAGTGGCGTTTTTCCATCGAAAGGCACCTGTCCTGTGACCATTTCATAAAGGATGACTCCAAAGGAGTAGATATCAGAACTCTGGCCAACCTCTTTTGTTTCTGCCTGTTCAGGTGACATATATTCCGGTGTCCCGGTTATGAAGCCAAAGCCGTTTATTTCTTTTTCTTTTAGAGACCGTCCTATCCCAAAATCCTTGATTCGCGCATTTCCCTGTTTGTCGATCATGATGTTACTGGACTTTAAATCACCATGTGAAACACCAATCCTGTGAGCCTCTGCCAGTCCTTCACAGACCTGCGTAGCAATATTGAGTGCTGTTTTAACGCTCAGTTGTTTTGTCATTCTGATCATACTCTTTAGATCTTTTCCAGAGGCGTATTCCATGGTGAAATAATGGATTCCTTTCGCTTCACTGATATGATAAACGCGGCTAATATTCTTATGTACAAGCTGGCGGGCGGTTTTCAATTCTTCTCTGAATTGCTCTAATGTTTTTTCATCTGCAGCGATCTCAGGTTGAATGACTCTCAAGACCACTTCTTCATTGAGTTTCTCATCGATTACCCTATAAGCTTTGCCAAAACCTCCATTTTCTAACTGTTCAATAATCTGAAATCTTCCGGAGAAAGTAGTGCCAGGAGCAAAAGTTTTAGGGGATTGGTCGTCTGTATCTAGATTAGATTGAATTGTTTTCTCAGATGGATGAAGTATAGCTGCACACATGCTGCAGAAGCGGCTATCGTCTGGGTTATCAAATTGGCAATTTGGACATTTCATGAACAGAATCCTTCTTTTAAATCGCTCCTCTAGTCATCCTTTATATAACACATCTGATGTATTAAATTTTTACCCTCATTTATATATACGCTTTATATTTCTTTTTGGTTGCGGTTTTTTTCAAATAAAATATTAATGGTTAATTGATGCATGGTCCAATAAAATTTTTGTATTTGGAATGAATTTTGCGATAAAGGTTTTGGAAAGGAATTCGAAAAATCAAAAGCATCAGGCCCAGAGATCGCCACTCTTTCAGATCCACAGAAACAAACTCAATTTAACCTCAAAAACAAATCTTTGCCGAAGCTAAATCTTTAAGAAATCGAACATTTTAAAGAAAACAATAATTGGCTTTCTTGATTAAGTGAGGTAGGAGAGATGGGCGAAATGCGACATATACAAAAAAATCTCTCAATATAATTATACTTATGAAAAACACAATTCTAATGAAAAACGCATATGGCCGTTAATGTGATTTGAGGACTTGCTAGATTGATAGTAGGACTATTCAGTGCTTGGATAGTGGTTTTTCAATACCCAATTGTTCAAGTAGCGCTGTGGGCGTCGTAACAGGAAGTTTACAGGCAAAGTTCTCACAGACATAGGCTGTGGATTGGGCGTCAAGAATATCTCTGCCAGTAAGGAGTGGAATCTTCTTAGCTAACTCCTCGGAATTATTCCATTCGGGATCCAGCAAGGTAATAACACGGTTGGGAACGAAATGACTGTATATCGTTCTTAAAAGCTTTCTTGTTTCTTCAGAGTACTCTTGGCCGATAATGGCGATTTCCCTGGCAGGATAGACAAGAAAGCCGACACTGGATAGCAAAGAAAGGTATCCAGTAGGATATCGCTTCATATGAAGATGACTTCTTTGAAGGGTCTGTTGAGCTTTTTTAAAATAACTCTTTCTGTCGAGAAGTTTTTCCAGACGTAAAAGCGCTCCAGTGGCCACAGCCACAGGTGAAGGGAGGGCGCCGTCGTGGATGGATTTTGTGTGAGTGATAAGGTTTTTGTGATAGATCCCGGTGTTGTAAAAGCCTGCATTCTTCTCATCCCAGAATTGATCAATCATGTCTTTTGCCATTTCATCTGCGGTAAAGAGCCAATTTACATCAAAAGTTGATTCATAAAGATCTATAAAAGCCTGGACAGTATAGGCGTAGTCTTCAAGATAGGCAGGCAATTTACTCATGCCCTTTCTGAAAGTGCGCAAGAGTCTGGCTTCTTCGGTACGTAAGTTCTTTATGATGAAATTCGCCGCATTCTCTGCAGCTTGTAAATACCTTTCATCTTCGAAAACCTGAAAGCCCCGAGCGAAGGCCGAAATCATCAGCGCATTCCAGGAAGTGATAATCTTATCATCTAAACCTGGCCTAATCCGGTTATCGCGTACCTTGAGGAGCTTGCTCTTTAAAGTGGATAATATCTCTTCTAGTTCTCCTTCTTCCACTGACAGTTCCCTTGCCACTGTGGAAAGGTTGTCTCGAATATGGAGAATATTGAGGCCTCTATGATAGGACTCGTGGGAATTGAAATTACCAGATTTTTTTATGTTGTAATAGCGACAGAAAATTTTTGCCTTATCTCTGCCAAGTATTTCCTGGATTTCGTCGTATTTCCACAGATAAAAGACACCCTCCTTTCCTTCACTGTCTGCGTCTTCAGTGGAATAAATACCACCTGCTTTGCCCGTCATGTATGTCATCTCATAATCAAAGATTCCTCTGGCAACCTTGGAATACCGGCTTTTTCCGGTGAGCTGATAGGCTTCTGTATAGACAGCCGCCAGTTGGGCGTTATCGTAGAGCATTTTCTCAAAATGGGGAGCTAACCACATCTTATCCGTAGAATAGCGGTGGAAGCCGCCGGCAAGATGATCATACATGCCACCTTCGGACATCTTATCTAAAGTGATGGTGGCCATCTCGAGCGATTTTCTATTTCCTGTATGATGATAATCCCTCAGAAGAAAAGAGATCGTGGTCGAGTAAGGAAATTTTGGCGCAGCGCTGAAACCACCCCACTCTTTGTCAAATGAATCACTTATTTGACGAACGGCATTATCTAATAACTCCTTATTGAGTTTGGCCTCTTTATCCATAGGAGCGGCTAATGATGCCCTTTCTTTAATTATTTGGGTAACGGTTTCAGCATCCTTCAGAATTTTTTCCCGCGTCTCTATGTCTTTCCATAATTCGCTGATCCTTGTGATAAGTCTTTTTAATCCGATGCGCCCGTATCTTTCTTCCGGAGGGAAATAAGTTCCCCCCAGGAAGGGCTTCAGATTTGGCGTCAGGAAAACGGTCATAGGCCAACCTCCGCTCCCGGATAGAGCAACTACGGCTGTCATGTAAATCTCGTCGAGATCCGGTCGTTCTTCTCGATCAACCTTTATGGAAATAAAGTTTCTGTTGAGAATCTTGGCGATTTCCTCATTTTCAAAAGATTCTTTTTCCATGACATGGCACCAGTGGCAAGCAGCGTAGCCTATGGATAAGAAGATGGGCTTGGTTTCTCTTTTAGCCTTAGCCAGAGCATCTCNNAGGGATACCAATTGACAGGATTATGAGCATGCTGAAGAAGATAAGGACTGGTTTCATCAATAAGCTTATTTGTATATTTATATTTATGCTTTTTTTTCATTTATGTGTCTCCCTTTCTAAGATTCCAGAACAAAGTAATCCTACAATCGTGAGAAGGAGGATTTAATCGCAGAAGAAAGCTTGAGAAGAATCAATCCAATCCTTTCCTCATGATTTCGATCTAGCCTCCTTAAAGATCTTCAATATCACTTCAAAATGATTTTTATCCTACACCCTGCCATAGGTTATTGTCTTAACTTTTGATTTGATAACCTTTGGTCGGTCTTTAATAATATACTATAATTCCTAGAGAAATAATATCATTATTTATATCACAAGAGGAGATTCTGGGTCAATGTGCAATCTTTACATAGGAGCAAGCCAATTTTTGTGAAAAAACTTACGACAGATGTTAATCAACCATTCTTCTTGGCGCACTTTATGGCATTCCAGAAAGCAGCTCATTTCAAGCTGCTTTTCCTAAGTTTGGATGTGAATTGAAGATTATTAATCCCGCCCTAGTTTTACTTATTGACTAATTCATAAGACTTCTCAAGCCAGCTCATCAGCTTTGTGTTTACGTCCTGGGGATTCTTAAGAATGGCAAAATGAAGAACTCTATTTTTTGAAATTTGAAAGGTTTTATAGATAGGGAATTCATCGATTTCGCTGCCTAATTGGAATTCAATTTTGATGTGATCTTTTTTGGGTTGAATAGATAAAAAGGTAGCCGTAGCTTTGACCTGTATTGAAGTTTTTACCGGATTGATGTTGATTTTTCCAATCTTGTTGAGCTCCTGGATCAATTTATCAAAGGTCGCCTTTACATGANNGTCGCCTTTACATGAGGAGGCTTGTTCTTTATATGTTCACTCAAATCCACTATGGCACAAGAGTGTGCTTGATTTTTGTTTTTGAATACTTTTTTGCATTTAGGACAAACCCAAGTCATTTTGAAATATCCGGAAAGAATTTCATTAGAATCTATTCTTTAGTTTCATTTGTAATAAGCCGTCCAAACTTTTTTTGGTTTCCTTNNTCAGGATTCTTTTATAGATCGGGAAGCCCCCTGGCTGCCCTCAATTTTTTCAAGAAAGGTTTATAGAGAAAACTTCGCTCATCCAATTCACAGAGTTGTTGGAACATTTTTTTTGTGACTGTGAAGGCAAGGATACTTGGAGGTAAGTGGTGGCGCATCGCAATATCCGTCGCTCCTATTGCAGCCTGTGGGATACTCAAATCTTTGAATGGCTGAAGTTCACTACAACCTGAACCGAAAGGTGCAATCACTGGCTGGGGATCGTAAGGGGAGCTCCTGTATTGAGCCCCAATCATCAAAGTGCTCAATTGGTCTGGATTAACATAGAATGTTATAGTCTTTGTGTATGGCCATAGATCCTCTTTGAGCGGGCCAACGAATAAGTGTTTGTGCGTTGCCTGATATGGATTTGCAGAATCTATCCACTTCTCCATAAGCTCATGTGATGCTTTGAGCCCTTCATCATCAACAAGGAACTTTATGAATTCTTTTTTGGACCGAGTTTTTATCCCCCACATCCAATGGCCAGCGCCTCCGCAGCCATAATGCCTCTTCGTAATATGAAGAGTCTGCCCTTCTAACCAGTTTTTAAAGAACGAAAAGACGCAATCTCTTTGATTTGGTGTTATTAGAGGCTTGAATAAAACGGGATCCGGGGCGTCATAGAAACCTATCAGAGGTGTGGTTAAGTCAATTCTTTTCATCAAGATGGTTGGATCTGGGAAAAAATCTTTCATAATGATTGATTAATTACATCTTTATTTAAATTTTGCAAGCAAAAAGTCTTTTCAGACACGTCTTCAAAGTCAACCCAAGTAAGATTTGCTGAGATTAGGAGTTTTTCGTCTTTTAAGGCCTTTTCTGCAATATTTTTAATATCTGCATTTTTGTCATTCAATTGGAGCAACATCTCATTTCACTCTTTTTATTAAAAATTTCATATCCACCATGTTAAAATATCGGAAAGCTTTATCTCCGAACTTCTTTTTAAGTTTGGATGTATAAATTTTAAGCGCTTTCAGCCCAGAAACACCTTCGATTTTGCGGCCAAAAGTCATTTTGAGGAGCCACCCGCTCTTGCTCAGCCAACCAAAGGGTGTTAGCCGTCCCTCTTTGCCATACTTTTCTTTCTTCAAAGGAATAATTTCAGAGTGTGCTCCGAATTGTTTTAGAGTCTCTAGGTACAAGATAACCTTTGTAAGCCGCACACCGGCCACAGTTGAAACCACATTTACCGAATAATTCTTTCATGTTCCATCCTCTTTTTGTGATTTGAATTGCTTTGCTAAGGTTTTATTTTCCATTTTGCTCTTTATTCATGATGTTCATGACCCTTGTATTGCTTATAGGATGAACAGCATTTGATTTTTTCTCATTTAAAATGCATGAAATTCATCGTCTGGATAGACCAAATCAGATTTTTATCTTAATATGGTCTTTCTTCCGTCGTAGTCAATGATTTTCATCTTGATGTCATAGACTTTCTCTAACAACGATTCGTCGAGTGTTTCTTCGGTTTTCCCGAAAGCAAAAATTCCTCCCTCTTTCATGAACACCATATAGTCTGAGTACTTGATAGCTATATCCAGGTTATGAAGGGTTATCAGGATCGTTTTTCCTTTTTCTTGGGCAAGCTTCAGAGTGAGCTCCATGATCTCAGTTTCATGCTTGGGATCAAGAAACGTAGTGGGCTCATCGAGAAGAAAGACAGTGGATTTCTGGGCTAGAGCCCTTGCTATTAGCACAAGTCTTCTCTCGCCGCTGCTAAGCTGAGAATAGGACCTTTGACTGTAATTTTGAAGCCCAACGAACTCAAGAGCTTCCTCGGCAATTCTCACATCTTCCTCGGATGGAGTGGTGAAAAAGGAGAGATAGGGCGTTCTTCCCATGAGTACAAAATCCAGCACCGAGTAATTGAAAGTCATGCTGTGCTCCTGTGGAACATAACCTATGAGCCGGGCTTTCTGCTGTGCTCCTAATTCGGCAATGTCTTTTCCATTCATGAAAAGTGAGTTTTTCTTTATAGGAAGAAATCCACCGATGCATTTCAAAAGAGTTGTCTTTCCTGCGCCGTTTGGCCCGACAATGGAAGTGATCTTTGCCTTTTCAAAATCGAGCTTTTCCACTTTAAGGGTAAAATTCCTGTAGGCGAAAGCGAGCTTCCGGACCTTGACACTCATAGCCATATCTTCTCCGTTCTTTTTAAAAGAAAGATAAAAAGAGGGATTCCGATGATACTCGTGAAAATCCCGATCGGGATTTCAAAAGTGGCAATTCCCCGAGTTATATCATCTGCAAGCAAAAGGAAGCTTGCGCCAAGAGCTGCTGAGAGAGGAATCACTTTTCTGTTATCCACCCAGGCCATCATGCGGACAAGATGGGGGATAATGAGGCCAATCCAGCCGATTATTCCTGCCACAGAGGTGGCAGCGGCTGTGGTGAGGGTTGTGGCCACGATAACAAGTATTTTCTCTTTTCGGATATTGATCCCCAGCGCCCGTGCTTCATCATCTCCCATGGAAAGGATATTTAGCCTCCAGCGGAGAAGAATCAAAAAAGCGACTCCCACTCCCATGATCGGAATCGAGATAGCCAAATCCTTCCACGTTGCCAGGGATAAGCTGCCCATCAACCAGAAAAATAAAGACTGAAG